>ULYE01010798.1_pt1 | contig 37184 bp, 24 predicted proteins | sample 1961921 | NCBI WGS metagenome assembly ULYE01 (sample SAMEA4835856, study PRJEB28245) | human gut metagenome | biome: gut microbiome; material: fecal sample | place: Denmark | collected 2008 | reverse complement strand
TTTCATAGATGGCATCCATCGTAAGCCCCTGGATAGGCAAAGACAAATCTGCCTCACGGAGCCATTCCGAAGCGAAAGACTTCACTATCCTGAAGGTTCCTGCCGAGGCATCCAGCCACTCCTTATAGTTGAGCAGCAGCTTATACTGCCCCTCATATTCCAGGACAAACACCACGTAGCGAGGCATGTTCCTATCGATGAAGAGGAATACATCATCCAGACAATTCTGCGACTTCAGCTGCGCAGAAAAGACCACAATCTCGTGAACCACCTTGCCATCTGCCACATTGAGAGTGGAAGGCGCCAGCTTATAAAGCCACTTGATGGCCACCACATCATCTACGAAGTGCTGCTTCATCTTCGCATTCACTTCCAGATGCCGGTAGAAAGCGTTCTTGGGAACGGGCTTGCCTACAAACGTGGTTGGAGGATAATGTAGATACATCATACTATCTGATAATTAAGAATGTTATCAACTCGAAGTCATCCAGCCCCTTGGCATCTCCCAGCAAGGCACTCGTCTCGCCCATGGAGAACAGGCTGTCAACATCCGACTCTTCCTTGACAGAAATGATGCTGTCAACCGCCTTCGCCAACATATCGCTGTAATGGCTCATCTGTCGGCCGTCAGCCGTTTCCCGGTTGATGATTGCACATAATTCCTTATCCAGCAGGCTCTTGCCTCGGCACACGTGGCGCATCACATCGAGCAGTTTCTTAGGCTGCAGATGGTCGCAGATGACGGAGCCATCTTCGCCCAGATACACCATATAGAACGGATGCAGCAGGTTCTTCCTGTCTATATTGACATTCCTGTTCCTGTTCTTCAGGATGAAGATGACACCAGGTTTGGCCAAGTCAGAACTTGCCACTACCGCATTCATGCCATATGGCGAGTGCTCCACGTCAGGATTCTCCTTGACATAGGCCAGGAGATCAAGGCGGAACTCATTAAGTCCCAAATCCATGATGTTGATGCCTGTGTCCATATCCTCTATATCAACCACCTCTTCCTGAAGTTTCTGGAGCTGGTTCTTACGGTAGGACAAATCGCCCTTCTCATTCTGTGACAGAAGATTGTCGTCACCTGTACTGGTCAACACAGTAGCCTTCATGCGGCTTTCTACACGTCCTTTCAACTCGATATACCTGTCCAGTTCCATATCCGGCCAATAGTTGACAAGCTGAATCACATCATTCCTGCTGCCAATACGGTCAATACGTCCAAAGCGCTGGATGATGCGAACTGGATTCCAATGAATATCATAGTTGATAAGGAAATCACAGTCCTGAAGATTCTGTCCCTCTGAAATGCAATCGGTAGCTATCAGCACATCTATCTCCTCTGTTGCCTTGGGAAAGATTTCTGAACGTTCCTTCGACACTGGCGAGAAATAGGTCAGCACGTTGTTGAAGTTCATCGGGAATTTCGGAATGGTACACTTGCCGTCCGTTGAACCTGTGATAAGCGCTACATTCAGGCCGCACTCCGCCTTGATGCGGGCTGCCAGTTGGTCATAGAGATAGTTGGCTGTATCTGCAAAGGCAGTAAAGATGAGCACCTTCTTGTTCCCTTCATTTATGGGATGCTCGAACTTGTGCTTCAAGTCCTCGATGAGCATTTGTAGCTTGGTGTCATGCGCTGGTGAAATGTCTTTGAGCATGAACTGGAGCCTGGAAAGCCGATTCCTGTCACTACGCAGGTCATTTGACCATCGCACCACATCTATATCATGAAGGCTGATCTTGGAATTCTTGCCTACAAACGGGTTGTTCTCACTGTCAACGCTATCCAAGTCTTCTGCAAAATCAGCCACATCAACAGAGCCATTATCTCCATAGTCGGCAATGGTTTCAAGAGTCTCATCGATAAACTCCTGAATACGTTTCAGAGTCAAGCGGAAGGAATTGACACTACTCTCCAAGCGCTTCAGCATATTGGTAGCCATCAGTTTGCGCAAGCCCTTTTCACGCCCATCAATAGATAGGCCAGACCCCTCCATATTGATCTCATATTGCTCCTTCGCACTATCATAGATATAGAGCGATGGCGTGTAGATACTGAGATTAAGGCTGTTCAGTTGATCGGCAATCTCACTGAAGGTAATACTCTCGTTCAAATCCGTGAGCTTCGGACGGCGCGATATGGGAGCCAGCCTTGTGGGGAACTTCCCGATGTCCTTTGTGTCGTAGTACTTCATGATATGACTACGGCTTCGGGCTATGGTGACTGCATCAAGCAACTCGAAAAAGTCAAAATTCAGTTCATCGAGCAGCCTTTCCGTAGTCCGCTCTTCCGGACCAAGCTTTGTCCATCTGTTGTAAGCCTGCTGTGCCGTGCGGAACACTTCGTCAATGCTGCGGTCTATGTCAAGCGCCTCGTTTATCTGCTCTGCATGACCTTCGTAAGCCAATTGCAACTGGTTCTTCAGGTCGCCAAAACGATTGTTGACAGGAGTTGCACTGAGCATCAGTACTTTGGTCTTTACACCGGCACGAATCACCCTGTTCATCAGTCGCTGATAGCGGTTTTCTTTCTTCTTCTCACCATCTTCGATGATGTCCAGTTCGTCATCGTCTTCATCTACATTGCCGCCATTACGGAAGTTGTGGCTTTCGTCTATGACAATAAGGTCGTAATTGCCCCAGTTTATCCGCTCGAGGTCAATACCGTTAGACATCCCTCTGTCCCGGCTCAAATCGCTATGAAAAAGAATGTCGTAACGCAGACGGTCGGCCACCAGAGGATTATTCTTGTAATTGGTCTTGAAGGTGCTCCAGTTGTCGTAAAGCTTCTTCGGACAGAGCACAAGTACCGACTTGTTGCGGTTCTCGTAGTACTTGACCACACTCAAAGCCGTAAAGGTCTTGCCCAAGCCCACCGAGTCGGCAAGGATGCACCCGTTATACTTTTCGAGTTTGTTGATGATAGCCAGGGCTGCATCCTTCTGGAAGTTGTAGAGCTTGTTCCATATAACGCTTTCACGGAACCCTGTCTTCTCGTTAGGCAACACATCTTCGTTGATATCCTCAAGGAATTCGCTGAAGATGTTGTACAGTGTTATGAAGTAGATGAACTCAGGCGCATTCTCCTGATACACCGCTTCGATGTGTTCCAACACCTTATTGGTCACATCCTCAAACTTCTCGCCATTTTGCCACTGTTCATTGAATATTCTAAGGTATTCTTCTGCAAAGGGCGACGGCATCACATTGACCATGGAATAGACACTGTTGCCACGCTCACAACCCAATTCTGTAGTTGTGAACTCATCGAAAGGCACATAAGCATGTGACGCTTCGTCATTGACACTAAGGAAACCGCCCATGGCTTCCTGCGAAGCATTTGACTTGAACCGCACCTTACGCCTTATCCAGTCGGCACACTCCTTGGCAATGGCTTTCTGTTCCAGTTTGTTGCGGAGCTTTATTTCGAAGTCGGAACCATAAAGGTTGCGTTCACGGTTGAGCTTGGGGATAAAGAACTCGCGCTTCTCCTTCTTGACCTTATCCTTTATGAATGTAGGCGAAGTAAATATAAACCGCAATTCCTCCACATTCTCCAGTTCTTCCTTCAATGCTTCAAAAGCATATATGGAAAAGGAGGCTGCTGCTATTGACACACGAGAGCCCTTGGACAACTTTACTTTCAAGTCGTCTATCACCCGTTCTGATATGTTGTTTATGACCTTTGGCAGTTCCATCGACATCTTGCTCGTTTGTTTCAAACATCCCAACGGAGGCCATCGGCACCATATGGTCATAGCCTGATGGCATCGTTCACTGAAGGAACTTGTTGCTGCTTCCTTTTTCCGACTGTCAAGTCAGTGTGGTCTGTTTGTCGGTGTGCTTGCTTTACTTGATTTAAGTTTGCGCGCACGCTGTCTATGAAACGCAAATTTACGAAATTATTTCGGGAGATGCGAGGTAACTGCCAAAACTTTGTGACGACCATTACCGCTAATGGTTTCTGCGGCTTTATCGAGCTGGAAGGTCTTTTGTGTGACATCAAACGGATTGTCCTGCTTCACTTTCGAGAAGCCATCTGTTATGCAGAAACACTTTTCTGTTGCTATAAACCCACCCACCCTTACCTTTGACCTGTCAATCATAAAGCGCTCACAGTCATTCTCTAGGCTATTACCGCTATACTGTGAGCGCTTTATGATGATTTATTATTCGTTGCTTCTCAGCGTCTTCGACGGATTGCAGGAGGCGGCACGCCATGTTTGCCAGAGGATGGAAAGCATGGCCACCAGCAGAATGATGAGGGCTGACAGCGGCAGGATGTACCATGGGAAGGAGATGGCATAGTGGAAGCCCTGCAGGTAACGCAGCATGAGCCATATGCTCAGGGGCGTTGCCAGTACCACAGCCACCAACGTGGTGAGCACGAAGCGCACCGACAACCAGCCCACCACAGCTCGCTGACCATATCCGAACACACGGCGAAGGGCTATCTGTCTGCTCTGCTGTGCTGTGAAATAAACCGACATGGCCAGCAGACCGAGGGCCGATATCATCACCGAGATGAACATGAAGACCAGTACGAGCATCATGGTATTGCGCGTGCCTTTGAGCTCGTCCTTCAGATAGTCCGTCACGTAATAAGCCTTTGCCTCAACAGGCAGGCCCGACAACTCAAGTGCTGTCTGCCTGTAGGCTTCCTTCACTGCATTCATCGCCTCTGCCTCGTTGCCCTGTACCTCAATTACCTGACAGAACAGCACGGAATCCTTTTCCCCAATGAGCTCCACCGCATTGTGACTGTCCTTCATCGGTTCATCCACAGCCGACCCTGCATAGTAGTCCGACACCAGACCACACACCCGCTTGCGTATGCGACCTTCCTGCTCCGGCTCCACATAAGGGTTCTGGGGCGAAATGCGGTAGCGCCGGCACGTCTCCCTGGTGACAAGCAGTTGTCCGGGCAGGGGCTTGGTATATTGTTCGATAACCTTAAACCCAAGCATGTCAAACACCGTAGAATCAAGACGGATGCGCCTCATCCACGACAGTTTCTCGCCATCGCGATGCACACCATCATAGCCCACCGCCCAAGGGACATTGCCGGCATAGCCTGCTCTGCGCACCTGGGGCAACTGCACCAGGCGGTTGTGAAGCAGCTCCTGTTGTGCCCTATCCGTTCCCAATGCCCAGGTGTTCACCATGAGGATGCCTTCTGTGCGGTAGCCCGTAGGACGATGGAGCATGTGCTGCATCTGTATCACCATGCACAGGCCCACCGATACCAGCACCATGCTGATGGCGCTCTGAAGCACCATGAACACACGTCCGAGCACCATCTTGCTGCGGAAGCGGAAGTTGCCCTTCATCACATCTATGGGCTTGATACGCAGTACCAGCAGGGCCGGCATGAAGGCAGAGAGCAGCGACACCAGCACCAGAGCGGCCAGTGCAACCAGCAGCGACACCGCATCTGTGGGAAACACGATACTGGTGTCAAGCCACTCATTGAAGAGCGGACGGAAGGCAAAAGCCACCAGACAGCCCAGCAGGAAGCAGAAACCAGTGAAGAGGAACGACTCGGCAATGAAGCGGCGCAGCACACTCATGCGGGTTTCTCCCACCAGACGGCGGGTAGCCATTTCACGGGCACGACGGCCAGTCTGGGCCACTGTGAGGTTGACATAGTTGAACAATGCCGACAGAAGCAGCATCAGAGCCACTCCCACCAGGGTGAGCACCCTGCTGCGATCGCCCTTGCGCAGCACCCCATTATCCCTTTCGATAGGCGCAAAATAGATTCCGCTTACAGGCACAAGTGATGCTCCCCACAGGAATGAACCATTGTCCCCATTGTCTGGCCAGTCCTGCCAATAGTCCTTGTAACCCTGGAGCAAGTCCTTTTGGGCCTTTTCGGCAGATGTTCCCGCTGCCAGACGGGTGAAGGTGAAGACCGAACCGAAGTTGTCCATCTCGGCCACATAACCCTGCAAGTACAACATGGGCACCACCATATCTATATCCTGGAAGATGCTGGAAGGTCCCAGATCAGGCATCACGCCCGTCACATGCAGGCGCACCCTCTCGCCGCCACGCTGCCAGGTGAGTGACTTCCCTATGGCATCGGAGGTGCCGAAGAGCCTACGGGCACAACTCTCGGTGAGCACCACCGACTCACGGTCCCGCAATGCCCGTGCCTGATCACCCGCCAGGAGGGGCATCTGCATGAACTGGAAGAAGTCGGCATCTGCCCCCACAGCCTGCACCTGGTGGTATTCGTCGCCCACCAGAACATGGGCTCCGAGCTGACAGCTTATCCTGGTCCAGGACGTGAAGGCGGGCAGATGGTTCAGGATTTTCTCGCCCGTACCCAATGTCATGCCTATGCTCTCACCATCTCCCACCGCATAGATGCTGTCATAGGCAGGTCTGGTGCGGCCCACGCTGTATTCCGTGCGGGCATAGGATGCGAGCAGCACCACAAATCCCAGCGCCACCGAGAGCCCGAAAACCTCGATGGCCGTATAGAGTTTGTTCCGTTGCAGGAACTTGAAGAATGTTTTCATCTTTCTCTTTCTGTTTGATTGAAATTCCGTCACAGCCCTTCCTTGTCACGGGGCTGTCTCATTCTGTGTGCCGGCTCAGAAGACTCCATCAAGCGAATCCACCACCAGACCGTCAAAGAGCTCCACCGTGCGCTGGGCAAAGGTAGCGTCGTGCTGGCTGTGCGTAACCATCACTATGGTCACTCCCTGCTGGTTGAGCTGGCTCAGGAGTTCCATCACCTCCAGTCCGTTACGCGAGTCCAGGTTGCCGGTAGGCTCATCGGCCAGCAGGAGCGAAGGCTTGATGACCACCGCACGCGCTATGGCTACACGCTGCTGCTGGCCGCCTGACAACTGCTGGGGATAGTGGTGGGCACGGTGGCTCATCTTCAGTTGCCGCAGTATCTCCACCACCCTCTGCCGGCGCTCCTTGGCAGGCACGCCGAGCGCCTTGAGCGGCAGCTCCACATTCTCCTCCACATTGAGTTCGTCGATGAGGTTGAAACTCTGGAACACAAAACCGATGCGCCCACGGCGGAAGAGCGTGCGTTCACGCTCCCGCAAGCCGCCCACCTCGTGCCCGTCCAGGCTGTAGTGTCCGCTGGTGGGATTGTCCAGCAGTCCCAGTATATTGAGCAATGTCGATTTGCCACAGCCCGACGGTCCCATGACGGCAACGAACTCGCCGTCCTGCACTTCCAAGCTCACACCGTTGAGGGCATGTGTCTCCACCTCGTCGGTATGGAACACCTTGGTCAGATTCTCTACCTTGATCATACGCTTCTTTATCTTTAAGTTTATACTTTCTGTCCGTTTGCATGAGCAAAGATACAGGCTTTCTCGCGGAAAGGGAGCCGATGAAGCACAGCTCAGAGGCGGTTTGGATGAAAATCACACACTCCACCGTATGATATTCATACACATTTGACGTAACTTTGTGGCGGAACAGGGGCCAGACGGCTTCCTGCTGCCGCACCCAACCTATATACATTATATATATGGCACAATACGGAACGATAGTGGTAGTGGATGACAATCCTGCCATCCTCACCGCACTGAGGATATGCCTGGACAGCACCTTCGAGCGGGTCATCACACTCGCGTCACCCGACAGCCTGCCTGCCACGCTGCAACAGGAGAAGGCTTCCATCGTGCTGATGGACATGAACTTCACCCTGGGGATGAACACCGGGCAGGAGGGGCTTACGTGGCTGCGCACGCTCAGACATCTGCATCCGCAGTTGCCCGTGGTGCTCATCACAGCCTATGCCGACGTGCAGCTGGCGGTGAAGTGCCTCAAGGCAGGCGCCTCCGACTTCGTTACCAAGCCGTGGGACAACGACGAGCTGCTGCGCACGCTGAAGGATGCTGTGGATAAGGGACAGGAGATACAGTCGCTGGACGAGCTGGAGCGCAACCACGTGAAGCGTGTGGTGGATCACTGCCATGGCAATATCAGCCGGGCAGCCGAACTGCTGGGCATCACGCGGCAGACGCTTTATGCCAAACTGCATCGCCCATGAGCAGTCTCATCACACTCGTCAGGCAATGGCTGCAGGAGGCATCCGAGCAGATGCAGACTCCCGTCACACTGCCCCTCGGACTGCTTCTGGGAGTGCCGGCAGTGCTGCTCGTCATCTGGCTCATCTGGCATAGGCACCACCAGCAGATGCTTGCCACCAAAGCCTGGCTGATGAACGAGGCTGTGCGCAATGAGGATCTGGCCTTCCGGCTCTCTGCCCGCGGACTGTGCAAAGGCGAGCGGGCGCTGCTGGACAGCCTCAACAACATGGGACACGAGATAGGCATACTGATGGACCGACACGAGGTGGAGTCGTGGCAGAAGCTGACGCGCGTGCTCACCCACGAAATCATGAACGCCACCGCACCCATCTCCTGCATCACCCAAGCCTGGCTGGCCGACCCGCGCATCAAGGGTTCGCAGTACGAGGAAGGGCTCAAGGCCATACAGGAGACCACCGCCTCGCTGAGCGCCTTTGTGGAGAGCTACCGCAAGATGACACAGCTGCAGAAGCCTGTGCCCACCGATGTGAACCTCCAGCAAGTGGCAAGCACCCTGCAAGCCATGTATCCCGCGCTCACCTGGCACGTACATCTCGACGAGGCTCCCACCGTGTTCACCGATGCCCATCTGCTGCTGCAGATAATGGTCAACATGGCCAAGAACGCCGCCGAAGCAGGCGCTACCCACATGGGGCTGCACTGGCACGACCGCCTGCTCATCAGCAACGACGGCCAGCCCATCCCCAGTGATGTGCGCCGTGAGATATTCGTCCCCTTCTTCACCACCAAGCGTACGGGCAGCGGCATCGGGCTGTCCTTCTCCCGACAAATCATCATGGCACAGGGAGGCAACCTCACTCTGCTACCCATCCCCATGAGCGGCTACCACACCACCTTTGCCCTCACATTCCCCCGGCAACAGTAGTCTTTTCGTCAGCCAAACCTAATCAAAATAAAAAAGAAGCCTGTGAAAATCTCCGTTTGCAGGCTTTGGATGCACATCAGAAGGCTTTGGATGGCCATCAGAAGGCTTTGGATGGCCATACGCAACCTGCAAACGGAGATTTCTGCACGCTTGCATGAATGATATCAGTACGCTGCACAGACGACTGCAGCGCGCTGCATGGGCCACCGCAGCACGCTGCGAATGGAACTGCACCGCACTGCGGGGAAAGGCCCTTCCCAGTGGAGCAGGAATGACAGGCGTGTTCCCCTTTCAATACAGCCGTCTGGCACAAAAAAGAAATGCTGCCAGGGCGCATGGATGATGCGGCCCCGGCAGCATTGTCTGTCGGTTGTCTGTACAGAAGGAGTGCGCTTACAGGTCCTCGGGACGCACGTCGTACTTCTTCTGCAGTTTGTCGAGCTGCTTGTGCAACTTCTTTGTCAGCTTCTCATAACCGGGCTTGCCATAGAGATTGTGCATCTCTGTGGGATCCTCCTGCAGGTCATACAGTTCCCACGTATCGATGTCGTTGTAGAAATGGATGAGCTTGTAGCGCTCGGTGCGGATGCCATAGTGGCGCTTCACCATATGCTCGGCAGGGAACTCGTAGAAGTGATAGTAGATGCTGTTGCGCCAGTGCTTGGGACTCTGCTTGCCCTTGAGCAGGGGCACCAGGCTCACTCCCTGTATGTCGTCAGGTATAGGAGCACCGGCCAGCTCAAGGAATGTGGGAGCATAGTCGATGTTCTGCACCATGTCGTCTATCTCGCCCCTGCGCTCCATGCCATTGGGCAGACGCATGATGAGAGGCGTATTGAGGCTCTCCTCATACATGAAGCGCTTGTCAAACCATCCGTGCTCGCCCATGTAGAAACCCTGGTCGCTGGTGTAGATGACCAGTGTGTTGTCCAGCATATCATGCTCGCGCAGATAGTCCATAAGGCGGCCCACATTGTCATCCATGGCACGAGTCACCTTGGCATAATCGCGCATGTAACGCTGGAACTTGTACTCCGTGAGGGCACGTCCCGTGGGAGGATTCTGGTAGAAGGCCGTTGTGATGGAGTCATAGAACTGGTCATACACGCGGCGGTCGGCCTCGTCCAGGCGATTGATATTGTTCAGATAAGCCTGGCTCAGGCGGGTGGAATCGCCCTTGCGGTATATCTTGTTGTCATACACGATGTCCATATCGTGGGCCGAACCGATGGTCATCTCCTGCTGCTGGGCGGCTACACGGCCTTCCCAATTGTCCCAGAAGTTGCCGGGCAGGGGGAATGTCTGGTCCTCATAGGCGCGCAGATACTTCATGGGGGGCAGCCAGTCGCGGTGACAAGCCTTGTGATGCACAAAGAGGATGAAGGGTTTGTCCTGGTCGCGATGCTCCATCCAGTCGATGGCCTTGTCGGTGACGATGTCGGTGCAGTAGCCCTTGGCCACCTTGCGAGACCCGTCCATTTGGATGAATGTGGGGTTGTAGTATTCGCCCTGCCCGTGCAGAATCTCGTAGTAATCGAAGCCCGTGGGCTGGCTCACCAGGTGCCACTTGCCGATGAGGGCTGTCTGATAACCAGCCTGACGCATCAGCTTGGGCATAGTCTGCTGGCTGCCGTCAAACACGCCGTGCTCATTGTTGGTGAATCCGTTCTTGTGGCTGTGCTTGCCGGTGAGCATGCAGGCGCGGCTGGGGCCGGACAGGCTGTTGGTCACATAACTGTGACGGAAGAGCACACCCTCGCTGGCGAGCCTGTCGAGGTTGGGTGTCTGGATAGGGCTGTTGCCGTATGCCGAGAGCATCTGTGCCGTATGGTCATCCGTCATAATATAGACGATGTTGGGTCGCTGCTGGGCGCTGGCCGCCACAGGAAGCAGCATGAGTAAAGAGACTTGCTTCTTCATTCGTTTTTACTATTAGGATAATATTACTTAGGGTCGTTATGTATCGTGCTTGGGAGGCTGCCTTCACAGGTCGCCTCTCACGCTTCTTTCTTGTCGTTCTGTGCCGTGAGCATGGCTTTCAGATAGGGTGCTGTGACGCTCACATCGCTCCGGGCCAGCTGTTCCGGTGTGCCGCTGAACACGAGACGGCCACCTTCGCGGCCTCCTCCAGGGCCCATATCGATGAGCCAGTCGGCACTCTTCACCACATCCAGATTGTGCTCGATGACCACCACCGTATTGCCTTTATCGACCAGGCGGTTGAGTACGGAGAGCAGCACACGTATATCCTCGAAATGGAGACCCGTGGTGGGTTCGTCCAGTATGTAGAGTGTCTTGCCCGTATCTTTCTTCCCCAGTTCGGTGGCCAACTTCACTCGCTGGCTCTCGCCGCCCGACAGGGTGGTGCTCGGTTGGCCCAGCTTGATGTAACCCAGCCCCACGTCCTGGAGCACCTTGATGCGTTTGAGGATGGACGGTTGGTTCTCAAAGAACTCCACCGCCTGGTTGATGGTCATGTCAAGCACGTCTGCTATGCTCTTTCCACGGAACCTCACCTCCAGCGTCTCACGGTTGTAGCGCTTTCCCTGACACTCCTGACAGGGTACCAATACGTCGGGCAGGAAGTTCATCTCTATGGTGCGATAGCCGTTGCCACCGCATGCTTCACACCTGCCACCCTTGACGTTGAAGGAGAAGCGGCCTGGTTTGTAGCCACGTATCTTGGCCTCGGGAAGTTCCACAAAGAGGCTGCGTATGTCATTGAAGATGCCTGTGTAGGTGGCAGGATTGGAGCGCGGAGTGCGCCCGAGCGGACTCTGGTCCACACTCACCACCTTATCTATATACTCCAGACCCTCGATGGCATCATAAGGGAGAGGAGCCTGCAGCGAGCGGTAGAAGTGCTGGCTGAGCAGCGGCTGCAGGGTGTCGCCTATGAGCGTACTCTTTCCGCTGCCGCTCACACCAGTCACGCAGATGAGACATCCCAGCGGGAATGTGGCATCCACACCCTTCAGATTATTGCCCCTTGCCCCCTTGAGCGTGAGCACATGGCCGTTTCCGGGACGACGCACAGCAGGCACCTCGATGCGCTGCACGCCTCTCAGATAGCGGCTGGTGAGCGTATCGGCCTTGAGCATATCCTTGTAAGTGCCCTGATACACCACCTGCCCGCCCTTGCGGCCAGCCATCGGGCCGATATCCACAATATAGTCGGCATGCTCCATCATCTCCTGGTCATGCTCCACCACTATCACTGTGTTGCCCGTATCACGCAGCTTGCACAGCGAATTGATGAGTCTGATGTTGTCACGCTGGTGCAGTCCGATGCTCGGCTCATCCAGTATGTAGAGCACCCCCACCAGCTGGCTGCCTATCTGTGTGGCCAGTCGGATGCGCTGGCTCTCGCCGCCGGAAAGGGTGGCCGAAGAGCGTGAGAGGGACAGGTAATCGAGTCCCACATCGAGCAGGAAGCGCAGGCGGGTGCGTATCTCCTTGAGTATCTCGCTGGCTATACGCCGCTGCTGGGGAGCCATCTGCTCCTCTACCCCACTCACCCACTCGTATAGTTCGGAGAGGTCCATGGCAGAGAGTTGGGCAATGTTCTTGCCTGCTATGCGGAAATGAAGCGCTTCGCGATTGAGTCGGGCGCCGCCGCATTCGGGGCAGGTGCATGTTCCGCTGAACTGCTCGGCCCACCGCTGGGCATTGGCGCCCATATCCTGGTCCTGCATCTGGCTGATATACTTGGCCAGTCCGTCATATTCGCAGAAGAGGTCGTTGCTGGTGTGAGCCACCGAAGAGGGGATACGCAGGCGCTCGTCACTGCCGTTGATGATATCGGAAAGTGCCTCATCGGGCACCTGCGAGAGCGGTGTATCCAGCGTGCAGCCGTAGGTCTGGAGCAAGGCATCTATCTGCCAGAATATCATCTGCTGGCGTGATTTGCCCAAGGGGGCTACTCCTCCCTGCTTCACACTCAGACTGCGATCGGGGAAGACCTTGTCGGGGTCTATCAGACTCACGTATCCCAAGCCCTTGCAACGCGGGCAGGCACCCTGTGGGCTGTTGAATGAGAAGTTGTGCGGAGCGGGATCGCGATAGGAGATGCCGCTGGTGGGACACATGAGACGCTTGCTGTAGTGGCGCAGTTCGCCCGTGTCGGTATCCAGCACCTGCAGCAATCCGTCGCCCTGCTTGAGCGCTACGGCCACTGTCTGAGCCAGCCGCGATTCATCCTTCTCCTGCACACGCAGGCGGTCGATGACCACTTCGATGTCGTGGTTGCGGTACCTGTCCAGCTTCATCTCGGGCACTATCTCGCACATCTCACCATCGACGCGCACATAGAGATAGCCCTTGCGGCGCACGCTCTCGAAGAGTTCACGGTAATGTCCCTTGCGGTGATGCACCAAAGGCGACAGGATGCATATCTTGCGTGAAGCGAAATCGCGGATGATCAGATGCACTATCTGCTCCTCGGTATATTTGGCCATAGGCTCTCCGCTGACGTATGAGAACGCCTCGCCGGCACGTGCGAAGAGCAGGCGCAGGAAGTCATAGATTTCGGTGGTGGTGCCTACGGTACTGCGCGGATTCTTGTTGGTGGTCTTCTGCTCGATGCTGATAACCGGACTGAGGCCGGAAATCTGATCCACATCGGGGCGCTCCATGTTGCCCAGGAAATTGCGGGCATAGGCGCTGAACGTCTCTATATAGCGCCGCTGACCCTCGGCATAGATGGTATCAAAAGCCAAGGAAGACTTGCCGCTGCCGCTCAGACCGGTAATCACAGTGAGGCTGTGGCGGGGAATCTCCACATCCACATTCTTCAGGTTGTGCACTCTGGCACCCAGTATGGTCAGCTTGGAATCACTCATCAGTGCCTCCCGTTCCCTGCTGACGGCTGTTGTCATAGCCCGTCAGCACCGATATCGTCTTCTTGATATTGTACTTTCGTCCGTCGGCTCCCTTGGCCTTCACCACCAGGAAATACACTCCGTCGCTCACCGTACGGCCATTGACCTTGCCGTCCCAGCCGTCTGCGGGGGAGTTCCAGGAGTAGAGCTTGCGGCCCCATCTGCTGAAGACAGCCGCCTCGAACGACACTATACTCTGGTAGCCTTCCTTGGCACGCAGCACATCGTTGTAGCCATCGCCGTTGGGCGAAAAGGCGTTGGGGAACTCCAGCTTGCTCTCGCTGATGCTCACGCAGATGGGATTCTCCTCGCCCTCACCGGGGTAGGTGATGGTATCATTGCCCAAGGTGAAGGTGGTGTAGAGCTGTATGCGGAACGAACCACTGCCGGTGAACGTGTAGTCTATCTCCTCGTCGAAGCGGTGCACAAGCAGGTTCTTGTCATCACCCTCGCGCCAGATCTTCCACTCATAGCGGGCTGTGTAGTCGCCCACATTCTGCGGATTGGCACTGAAATGTGCCTTGAGCGGCGCACTCTGGCTGGAAGAGGCGTCATCCAGTTCCTCTCCCTCAACGGTCACATACGTGCCGGTAGGATCTACCGAGGGCAATTCGTCCTCCCCCGCAAAAGCCCACACTGGAGCCTGAGACTGACGCACAGCAGGCACGGAAGCCCACCGCAAAGAAGGGTCAAGCACGATGCCGGAAGCCTGCACAGAGGCAGCCGCACCCGACAGGAAAAGGGTGGAAAGCCCAAGAGAGAGAGCCTTTAGAATGTTCTTATTACGCATAGTTCTGCAAAATTAGCGTTTTTCCTTCACCCGCCACCCCTTTTCGTGCCGCAAAATGACTGCCATAGGGGGAAAAGTGTTACCTTTGCGGATATGAAAAGACTATTATCCCTCATACTGATATGTCTGCCCTGCCTGCTATGGGCACAGGGTACCATGCAGCAGCTCCAGCACATGCACCAGGTGCAGAAAGGAGAAACATGGACTTCCATAGCCGCCAAGTACGGCATAAGCGAGCTGGCTCTGAAGCAAGCCAACCCTGATGCGAAGGTCAAGAAAAAGAAGCCCAAGAAGGGAACACTGCTCACCATCCCCGATGCCTGCCCGCAGCCCGAACCCGTGAAGGAGACTGTGCCAGCCGTGCGCACCAGCATGAACAGCATCAGTATAGGCGTTCTGCTGCCTCTGGAGGAGAGCAGCGAGCGTGGTGCAAAGATGGTGGAGTTCTACCAGGGACTGCTGATGGCGGCCGACAGCGTGCGCCGAAGCGGAGTGGATATCACCATACACGCTCTGCACACAGGCTCTACCAAGGTGAGCATGCAGCAGTTGCTCAACACGCACAAGCAGGAGCTGCAGCACGTGCACCTCATCTTCGGACCCGTAGATGGAGCACAGATAGAGCCACTCAACCAGTTCTGCATGCAAAACAACATACGTCTGGTGATGCCCTTTGCCCACACGCAAGGGGAAGCCAACCAGCCGCTGGCCTATACGGCAACGGCTCCCAACAACGTGAGCGCTACGGATGCAGCCGAACTGGTGCAGAAGACGATGGAGAAGAAGGCCAACTACGTGATACTGAACACCAACGAGCCTGACACACGCGGAGCGCTTTTCACGGGCAAACTGAAGGAATGTCTGGCCGAAAAGAAGGTGGCAGCCAGGGTGCTGAACATCGATGGGGATGATTTCGCATTTGAGTCGGCTTTCAACCAGACGCAGGTGAACTGCATCGTACCCGACAATACGGGCATCAAGTCACTCAACATCCTCTGCACGAAGTTGCGGGACTTTGCTGCCGCACACCCGCAATACCGACTCCGGCTGCTGGGCTACCCCGAATGGATGGCCTATACGGAAACGCTGCTGGGCAGCTTCTACCAGTTTGACACATACGCCTACTGCACCTACTACAGCCACCCGCTGAGCCCGAGCACCCAGTCTTTCGACAACGCCTTTGCCAGCAACTTCGGGCATCCGATGATGATGAGTTTCCCACGCTATGCCATGATGGGCTTCGACATGGGCTACTACTTCATGCACGGACTGGCCGCTCTGGGCGACACCTTTGAGGCCAAGCAGGGCAAAATCAAGCAGCAGCCTGCACAGCACAACTTCCTTTTCCGACAGGATGCAGAGGGAGGCGAACGCATGAACCACTTCGTGCAACTGGTGCACTATTCCACTGACCAGAAGATAACACTTGTGCAATGAAGAGACTCATCATCACTCTGTCACTCCTGGCAGCATGGACAGCCAGCCAGGCACAAGTGGGCGAACCGCGTCAGGACCTGGCTGTGGGCGTGAGCGGAGGCTACGTGCTCAACAAGGTTTCCTTCAACCCCACCATCAAACAGGACTTTCACACGGGCACCACATTCGGCGTCACCCTGCGCTACACCTGCGAGAAGTACTTCGCGGCTCTGTGTGCGGTGCAGGCCGAAGTGAACTATACCGGAATGGGATGGAAGGAGAAAATAGAAACGAGCAGCGATACCTATGAGCGCCGCATCAACTATATACAGGTGCCGCTGCTGGCCAACCTGGGATTCGGACGCGAGCGGGGCGGAGCGAAAGGCTTCCTGATACTGGGTCCGCAGATAGGTTTCGCGCTCAACGAGAAGGAGAAGAAAGGCGGAGAATGGAGCGAAGAGACGCTGAAGAAGCGCCCCAACCAGGTGACGCAACAGTATGACTTGAAAGTACAAAGGAAGTTTGAGTACGGACTGACCGGCGGTCTGGGACTGGACGTGAGCACGCGCAGCGGACACCACTTCCTGCTCGAGGGACGCTACTACTATGCTCTGAGCGACATCTTCAAGAACTCAAAGAAGGATCCATTCGGCCGCAGCGCCAATGGTGCCATCATCGCCAAAGCCTCTTACCTCTTTGACGTAATCAAGACAAGGAAATAGCAGAACCAGAACTGCCTGCTATGCATCCATCTACACAAGGGCGAACGATACCGTTTCGCCCTTTGTTCTTATGGTGCCAATAGAACAACGCACCCTTCCCGCACCTTTCATCCGCCTGCTTCACAGCTCCTCTCGCACCACCACCCCACCTTCCTTCGGCCACAGAAAGCAGCGGAAGAGTCTTAGAAGGATGAGAAAGGAGATCAGTAACAAGGCTGCCAAACTATTCGAACTGCACCCAAAAGGCTTCAGAAGAATAATCCAGCGGAATCTGAAGAACTGCTCGCCTGCATTAACATGAAAGCGAAAAGGTGGTTGAACCGAATTTCGATGGCATTCGTACGAAAGAGGAAAGGTGGTTGAGCCAAACTTCGATGGCATTTGGACGAAAGTGGAAAGGTGGTTGGACCGAACTCCATCGGTCTTTGGACCAAAGCGGAAATATGCCAGAAAGACACTCCAGGAGCACACCAATCACAACTCCTTTCCCTATATAATATAATATGTACGCGCGTACATTATATTAAATGCATCATCCCAGCTCGCAGACTTCCCTGCGCGAGGCTGCTGGAGAGAAGAACGCGCGGGATTGGGCCATCACAATAAAAGCAGAAAGCACACCCTCTGTCCCTCATCGGGGAAAAGAAAGTGTGCTTTCGGTATATGGGCCAAACGGACTGGATGTCCTATTCCAACCTCGTGGGAGAGGCAGAAGTGGATGGTTCGTTATCTCAGGCGGTCGAGTGACTTCAGCATCAGAATGTCCCTCATGATGCCGCGCATACCCAGGCAGATGAGCACGATGGCTACTATGGGCAGGGCAGCAGGCCACTCGGGACTGAATGTCAACCCACTTTCATGGGTGCGCTTCCACGCCAGCGCTATATAGGCAATGTTCCAACCTGCCAAAAGAACCAGGTTGAAGATGCACAGACGGAACTGGCGCACCAGATGCTTGAACTGGAAGATATCGAGCAGCAAGAGTGTTGCACTGATGAGCAGAATGACGAAGAGCGCCCATGGGCAGAACGAATGCTGCCCGTCGGGAAACGTAATCCAGAGGTTGTAGAGCCTGCCAGCCGCCCCTCCTTCAGCATCCACGAAGCGACCGATGTCCATGCTCATACACGACACGCATGCTGCTGCGGCCAGAAAGAGATATATGGTCTGAATTCTTTGTATCATCGTTACCAGTCAAATGCCTCCCCGGCAGGATGCCGGGTACAGGCAGATTAGTACTCCAGAGAAGTCTCCTTGCTGGGGTTGCGATAGTAGATCTTACCCTCGATGAACTCCTCTGTGGCCATCAGAGTGGGCTTGGGCAGACGCTCGTAGAAACGGCTGATCTCAATCTGCTCGCGGTTTTCGAAAGTCTCGTCAAGCGTGTCGGTGGGGCTTGCAAACTCCTGCAGCTTCTTGTTGAGCTCCGCTTTGATGTCGGCCGAAATCTGGTTGGCGCGCTTGCCTATAATGGCAACGCTCTCATAGATGTTCTCTGTGTCCTTGCACAAATCCATTACATCACGTGTCACCGTATTGGTGGGTGCGGTAGATTTCTTGTAATCCATATATATTATATAATGTATAAACTTCGTTTGTTACTCTTATTCTTGGTCGTCGGCAGGCTGCAGCTGGATGTTCTTCTTCTTCACAACACCCTCGGCGTGAGCCAGCATGGAGTTGACCTCCTTGAGGTGCTTGCTCTCGGGATAGTCGTTGCGGAATGCGTAGCACTCATCCACGGCATCGCGGAAACGCTCGATACGCTTCTCCTCCACGCTCTTCATGGCCAGATGGTACTTGGCCCGCACTATCATCACAGAGAACTCCTCGCGCCTCTGAGCCGATGCATAGGGATAGTCCTTGAGGGCATTCTCGGCTGTCACCACGCAGGCTTCATAGTTGCTGCCTCCGTATGTCATGTTGCCCACATATCCTCCCAGGTCGTAATAGAGCTTGGCAGCCAGGAACTCCTTCTCCACCAACTTGTCCTGCAGAGCGTAGATCATCTGTGTGGTCTGCTCGCGCAGGGAAGTCTGCGGATAGAAGTCGAGGAAGTTCTGAAACTCGGTGATACTCTCCATGGTGCTGCTCTGGTCCAGCCTTGGATCGGCAGTCATCTTGTAGAGCGCATAGCCGCATCCGTAGCGTGCTTGCTCTACATATTCGCCCTTGGGGTAGCTCTGATAGTACTTGCGGAAGAATGTGGAGGCCGACTCATAGTCCTTGTGTCGGAAACAGCTCTGCGCGAGCAGGAAAAGGCTCTCCTCTCCGTACTGCGTTCCTTTGAGTGGCGCAATCAGATCGCCCAGCAGCTGTGAGGCACGATTGTAGTTTCCCTCGGCAAAGTTTGCCTTTGCCACCTCGTACCGATAGTCATAGTCCAATGACTTCTGCACAGCACTATACTCCCCACAACCTGTCAGCAGAGCCGCAGACAGCAGGGTGAACAGTATGTTTCTCTTCATATTCCAGCGCATAGATGGTGCAAAGGTAGCACTTTTTCTTGTAATACAGAACCACTTGCGCGCGAAAAGGCGGCCTCTTGCACTTTTTAACCTTTTCCATCGGACAAGCAAGGGCAGAAAAAGCCACCCTACTGCTTCATCCCATAAAAGACATCGGGGGAAATGAGGAAACGCGTTTGGAAAAACAAGGAAACGTTTTGGAAAAAAGGGAAGAGGCTGCAAGAGAGAAGGATATTCCGTGCCAAACCAATCAGGAAGAAGCCTTTTTCTCCTCAAGTTCAGCCTGCAGGCGCAACATTTCATCACGCAGAAGTGCGGCATCCACAAAGTTGAGTTCCTTGGCTGCACGCTGCATCTTGGTGCGCAGCGACTCTATCTGCCGCTCCATCTGGTCGGGTGTGAGCAGCGACGGAGCCGGTTCGGCTGCCAGTACGGTGCTGGCTGGCTGCGGCTCCACATACGCCCTCTGCTCGCTGGCATCGCCTGCCAGAAGCAGATCGGTCATAGTCTGCGCCTTGTTGATTTGCTTCGGCACGATATGATGAGCCTCGTTGTAGGCCAGTTGCACCTGGCGTCGGCGGTTGGTCTCCTCTATTGTCTGCGCCATACTGTCGGTGATGACATCGGCATACATGATGGCCCGTCCGTTGAGGTTACGTGCTGCACGTCCCACAGTCTGCGTCAAGCTGCGGTGACTGCGCAGGAATCCTTCCTTGTCGGCATCGAGTATCGCCACCAGACTCACCTCGGGCAGGTCCAGTCCCTCACGCAGGAGGTTGACACCCACCAGCACGTTATAGGTGCCCGAGCGCAAGTCATTCATGATGCGCACACGCTCCAGCGTATCCACATCGCTGTGTATGTAGGCGGTCTGTATGCCGTGCCGCTGCAGGTACTCAGTCAGTTCCTCTGCCATCCGCTTGGTGAGGGTAGTCACCAAGGTGCGCTCTCCGCGCTCGATGCGAACCTGTATCTCCTCCATCAGATCATCCACCTGGTTCTGGGTGGGACGAACCTCTATCACGGGGTCAGGCAGTCCCGTGGGCCTGATGAGCTGCTCCACCACGATGCCCTCGCTCTGTGCCAGTTCGTAGTCAGCAGGTGTGGCGCTCACATAGATGACCTGATGCGTCATCTCCTGGAACTCCTCGAAGCGCAGCGGACGGTTGTCACGTGCGGCAGGCAGGCGGAAACCATACTCCACCAGATTGTTCTTGCGTGCGCGGTCACCACCGTACATGGCACTTATCTGAGGCACAGACACATGGCTCTCATCTATCACCGTGAGGTAGTCATCGGGGAAGAAGTCGAGCAGACAGTAAGGTCGGGTGCCCGGCTCACGCCCGTCGAAGTAGCGGCTATAGTTCTCGATGCCCGAGCAGTGGCCCAGTTCCCTTATCATCTCCATATCGTAGGTAACGCGCTCGTGCAGCCTCTTGGCCTCCAGCTCCTTGCCTTCCTGCTCGAAGAGAGCCACCTGCTGGGCCAGATCATCTTCGATGCGGCGTATAGCCTGCTCCTGTGCATCGTGGCTGGTCATGAAGAGGTTGGCGGGATACACCTTATAGTCCTCGAAGGCGGCCAGGCGATGCAGGCTCACCGCATCAAGTTCCTCCAGCGACTCTATCTCGTCGCCCCAGAAGGTGATGCGCAGCAGGCTGTCGGCATAAGCCAGCGCCACATCCACCGTATCGCCCTTGACCCTCACCTGTCCGCGTGCCAGACTCACATCGTTGCGCACGTAGAGGCTGTCGGTCAGGCGGCGCAGCAACTGCTGGCGGTCCATCTGCTGTCCCACGTGCAGCTCTATCATGTTCTCGTAGAAGGCGGCAGGGTTGCCCATGCCATAGATGCACGACACGCTGCTCACCACCACCACATCCTTGCGGCCAGAGAGCAGCGCGCTGGTGGCAGAGAGCCGCAGCTTGTCTATCTCCTGGTTGATGGCCAGATCCTTCTCTATATAGGTGTCGGTGCTGGGGATATAGGCTTCGGGCTGATAGTAGTCGTAGTAGCTCACGTAGTACTCCACGGCGTTCTCGGGAAAGAACTGCTTCATCTCTCCATACAGCTGTGCGGCCAGGGTCTTGTTGTGGCTCAGGATGAGCGTGGGCTTGTTGACCTGCGCTATCACATTGGCCACCGTGAAGGTCTTGCCGCTTCCCGTCACTCCCAGAAGGGTCTGTGCGGGCACCCCCGACAGCACCCCTTGGGTGAGCTGGCGTATAGCTTCGGGCTGGTCACCCGTAGGCTGGTATTTGGATATGAGCTTGAAGTCTGCCATAGATAATGCTGCAAAATTACGAACTTTCTGCCTTTTCACCCTCGGGAGTGCAAAATAAAACGTAATTTTGTCCCGTTCTACAGGACGGACAGCCGACTGACCCGCACGAGAGAGCATTCAAGAAACAACAAAACAATATACAAAACCCGCATGAGAATCAAGTATCTGAGCCTGCTGATGGCAGCAATGCTGCTGACAGCAACTCCCAGCGTGGGCAAAGACCACAAGGAGAAGGCCAAGACGGAACAGACCGCCAAGAAGAAGAAAGGTAAGGACGACAAGGAGAAGTCCAAGGACCAGAAGAAGGACAAGGACGCCAAGAAGGCCGGCAAGAAAGGCAAGAAGGGCAAGAAGGGACAGCAGCCCCAACAGCCACAGAAGCCTCAGGAGGAGAAGCCATCCATCGACCGCAAGGGACTCTTCGGCGTGACCAAGGCGAAGAACGAGTGGTTCTTCCACATCGCAGACAGCCTCATCGGCCGCGACTTCCTCACCACCACACGCTACACCACCACTCCTTCGGGCAGCGGAAAATTTGGAGGCGAGCAGGTCAACGAGCAGACTGTGTATTTCCAGTTGGGTGCCGATGACCAGATGCTGCTGCGTGCCAACCTCATCATCAATGTGGCCGACTCCACACAGAAGATAAGCCGGGCCATCCAAATCAGCAACGAGAACCCCATCATAGGCGCTTTCAAGATAGAGAGCCACCAGAACGGGGTGTATAAGATAAAGGTATCGCCCTTCTTCAACCAGGACAACCCTGCCCTGGGACTGCCCCAGTACGTCAAGCAAAGCTATGGTCTGCAGGGCATGCTGGGCGATATGAGCTACGTGCAGGACATCAAGTCGTTCCCCATGAACACCGAAGTGCGCATGGTGAAGACCTTTGCCGCCGGCCCCAACAGCAGTCTGCCTGCCGCACAAAGCACAGGCAAGGTGACACTGGGACTGAACATCAGTTTCATCCTCTTGCCCGAGCACCCCATGATGAAGCGCTATTACGACCCGCGCGTAGGCTTCTTCACCGACAGCTACACCAGCTTCACCGACGAGCAGCAGCGCGTTGAGGGCAAGAAGTTCATCACACGATGGCGCCTGGAACCACGTCCCGAGGATGTGGAGAAGATGCGCCGTGGCGAACTGGTGGAGCCCGTCAAGCCCATCATCTATTATATTGACCCTGCCACTCCCAAGCAGTGGCGCAAGTACCTGATACAGGGTGTCAACGACTGGCAGAAGGCTTTCGAGAAGGCCGGCTTCAAGAATGCCATCATAGGTAAGGAGTGGCCCGAGAACGACTCCACCATGAGCATGGAGGATGCACGCTACAGCTGCATACGCTATCTGGCCAGCCCTATCGAGAATGCCTACGGCCCCAACGTGCACGACCCACGCTCCGGCGAAATACTGGAAAGCCACATCTGCTGGTACCACAACGTGATGAGCCTGGTGCACGACTGGTATATGGTGCAGGCAAGCAGCATCGACGAGGCTGCCCGCACAATGAACTTCAGCGAGGAACTCATGGGGCAGCTCATACGCTTCGTGAGCAGTCACGAGGTGGGCCACACGCTGGGTCTGCGCCACAACTTCGGCTCTTCGAGCACGGTGCCTGTGGATAGTCTGCGCAACAAGGCATGGGTGGAGGCTCACGGACACACACCCAGCATCATGGACTATGCACGCTTCAACTATGTGGCACAGCCCGAGGACAACATCAGCCGTGCAGGCATCTTCCCCCGCATCAACGACTATGACGAGTGGGCCATACGCTGGGGTTACACCTACCTGCCCGATGCCAAGGACGAGGATGACGACCACCGCCTGATGGAGGAGATGACTGCCAAGAGCCAGGAGAACCCACGCCTGTGGTGGGGCGACGGCGAAACCAACCTGGGCAGACTGGATCCGCGCTGCCAGACAGAGGACCTGGGCGACGATGCCATGAAGGCCAGCACCTACGGCATACAGAATCTGAAGTATGAGATAAGCCGCCTGCCCGAGTGGACCAGCGACGACCCCAAGGATATCTACGGCGATGCACTGGAGCGCATGTACCAGCAGATACGCGGACAGTTCCTGCGTTACTGCGGTCACGTGACACGCAACATCGGCGGAGTACTCTACACGTACCGCACCAAGGAGCAGCCCGGCGACAAGTATGTACCACAGCCTCTGGAGAAGCAGAAGGCAGCTCTCAAGTTTATGGACGAGCAGGTGCTGCACGAGCCTATGTGGCTGCGCAACATGAGTTACGCACAGCGCTTCACGGCCAACCCCGAAGAGCTGACCCAGGGAGTGGGCACTACTGCCATGAGGATGCTGATGGACCGCCTGGATGTGAAGAATGAGACCTACACGCCTCAGGCTTACCTGACCGACCTCACCCGCCTGGTGTTCAGCGAAGCACGTACCGGCGAGAAGGTGTCCAACTACCGCAAGAACCTCCAGAGCCAGATGCTGGAGCACCTGCTGCGTGCCAACGGCAACAGCAATGCCTACATCCAGCCCGCTGTACTCTATACGCTACAGCAGTTGCAGCAGCTCACCAAGCAGGCCAAACAGTCGGCACGCGATGCTGAGAGCCGCGCCCACTGGGCACTCCTCTACGACCAGATAGGCCGCCGACTCACCTGGAAGTAAGAACTCCTGCCGCCCACACGGGCCGGACAACAGAGAAGCAGACCCTCTGCAAGGTATCTTCCCTGGCTCCGGGCACCTCTGCCCAGAGCCAGGGAAAACCTGCAGAGGGTCTGCTGGCATATCAGGCAGAGCGCTCCACCGCACTTTCCTCCTTCCCGTTCCTTTATTATATAGGAAAGCTACTGTTATTGGATAGAAGAGTTGCTGTTATAGGATAGAAGAGTTACTGCCATCAAACAGAAGAGTTACTGCTATCTGATAGAAGGGCTGCTGCCATAAGATGGTAAAGGTACTGCGGTGCATCCCCCTTCGCAGCGCGCTGCATCAGGCATCGCAATACGGTGCGCAGGCCATCGCAGCACGCTGCGTTTTTCGGGGTAGTATGATTACTATGCCGGCAAGGCGGCTTTCCGCCTCCTCTTCTTACTTCTCCATGGCGTCCAGGAAGGAGATGGGGAGCCAGATATTGGACTCCTCGCGGGCCGGGGCAAAGAGGGGCGCGATGTCTTCGGGCTCGAAGCCTGCCAAGGTGCAGCCCACCTCGGTGACCATGAAGCGCTGGTGGGGATGCCGGGAAGCATAGCCGAGGAATTCATCCACATAGGGCTGGATGGTGTCCACATCGCCCTGCATGACGGGGATGGCATAGCTCTGTCCCTGTATGCCTGTCCCCTGATGCATCTGTGCACCGAAGCGCTCCAGCGCCTCCTGGGCAATCCGGCCGGCATGAATGCCTTGCTGATTGGAACCGAAAACGAGGATGTCGGTGCCGGATATCCGCTTCAGCCTGTCGGGCGTAACGCGCAGGGGAACGGCTGGTGCGGGAATGGAGTCGCCCTCGCAGGTGGTTTCCTGATAGCTGAAGGGCGGCTGCATGTCGAAACTCGCCATACTGCGGAAGCTGCTTGTACCCTGAAAGATATCGGCCCAACCGCCGTTTAGCACCTCGGGCACCACCACCTCGTTCATCAGTTTCTGCCATCGCTTGTTGATGGCAGCAGGCGTCAGTCCCATCTGCTCGGCCACTTCCTTCTGCTTGTAGCCCTCCAGCAGCACCTTTTCGGCCAGTTGCCCCATCAGCGGGTCGGCATAATGACTGGCCACGCACGATGACAGGTAGCGCAGCATATAGTTTCCCTCGGGGGCAGTCTGCACATACTGTAGCATCACGTCGGCTGTCTCGTCGGCCCGGCATCCGAACTCCTTATTATATGCCTTCAGCGCATCGAGCACCACGAAGTGGAATCCCCTCGCCATCCAGGTGCTCAAGGGCACGTCGGCAGGCTTGTCGAGGAGGGGGCGGAAGTGGTGGGAGAGCAATCGTATATAGTAGTCATGCGCCAGGGAGTAGAAGTCCAGTCCGGGCTTTCCACGCAACTGGTATCGGTGGTCGAAGATGTCGTAGGCACGGCGGCAATAGCGGTAGTAGTGGTCCTTGGTCACCCTGGCATCACAGGCACACAGCCCCGCCACTATCTTCTCGTCATTATATCTGGTATCTCTCATGCTGTCTGGTTTTAGGTTTCATCGTTACGGCTGCAAAAATACGGCTCGCAAGGGGCGGAATGCAAGTTTTTTGCAGAAAATTTTTCATCGCGGTTGATTTTTTCCTCCTGCCGTCTTCTTATCAGACAGAGAGAGTTCAAAAGAGATTGTCCAACCATTTAACAAGAACAAGAGATATGGACGTACAGAAAGAGACAGAGAAGAGAGTCATCAACCTCATCATCGCAGACGAGTCGGGCAGCATGAGTGTCATCAGGGACACAACGCTGGCCGGACTCAATGAGACCATCACCACCTGCCAGAAGATGCAGGAGAAGTTCCCCACGATGGAGCAGCGCATCACACTCATCACCTTCGACAGCAACCACACGAAGGTGATTTTCGACAACATCCCAGCCATGGAGGCCAAGCCACTGAGCCAGAAAGACTATGTGCCGGGAGCCGCCACACCACTCTATGATGCCATAGGACAGGCCATCACGAAGACTTATGCACAGACCGAGAAGACGGACAATGTGCTGGTGACCATACTGACAGACGGCGAGGAGAACAGTTCTACGGAGTTCGACCTGAAGATGGTGAAGAGGCTCATCGACAAGCAGAAGGAGCAGGGCTGGACGTTCACCTTCATCGGCACAGACAACCTGGACGTGGAGGGAATGGCGCACCAGATGGGCATCGATAGTTGCTTCAGTTTCCGCCAGGACGATGCATCCACCGGCGCAATGTTTGCCATGGATAGCGCCTGCCGCGCCAGATTCTGCGCACGAGTATCCCGTGATGAGAGAATCGACGATGCCAGATACTTCGACGAAGAGGATGAAGGGAAGGAGGAATGATGCTCCCTCAGCCGAAGAATGAGGAGAAGAAGAGTGTCGGATGACGCTCATTTGACTATAGAATAAGGAGAGGGAGAAGAGCGAATGACGCTTCTTCTGCCCGAGAATGAGGGAAACGAAAATGCCCCGCGCTGGTCCGTTTGGAATCCAGCGCGGGGCATTTGCTTTATTTGCCGCAGAGTGTGAGGAGGGTTATCTCGGGACGGGCGCCGATGCGCATGGGCAACGTGCCGCCCAAACCGATGTTCACATACAATGTCTGACTGCCTTCGTCATACCTGCCATCGCATTCGGGATAGATCCACTTGCTGGGTGTGAAACCCATCAGGCGCATCTGCATCGCATGGGTGTGGCCGCTCAGCGCGAGGGGGATAGAGGTTTGCCCCACCACCTCGGCACGCCAATGGCTGGGATCATGGCTCATGAGGATGCTGAACAGCCCTTCTGTACCTGCCATCGCCTCGGCAAGCCGTCCGCGACGGATTATCCTGTGAGCACCACAACTCTGGTTTTCCACGCCAATGACAGCTATACTGTCGGCTCCTCTGTGTACGATGAGATGTTCGTTGAGCAGAAGTCGCCACCCCAGTTCATCCCGCTCCATCTCCTGCAGGCGCTCCACCTTCTGCTGCCTCTCACGGGCTGGAAGATGAGACTCATAGGGGTCGTAATCATGATTACCCATGATGCTCACCACTCCGTCCTTGGCCTGCAACTTCTTCAGGATGGGCAGCAAGGGTTCCAGTTCGGTATAGTCGCGCGAAACGAGGTCGCCTGTGAAGCAGATCAAATCGGGCTTGAGCGCATTGATGTCGCTCACCACCTGCATCAGCCGCTTCTTCTCGTTGAGCCATCCATCCAGATGCCAGTCGCTGATGTGTACTATCCTGTAACCGCGAAAAGCCTCCGGCACCCGCCTGTCATTATAGGTCCACTCCTTCACCTCCCAGCGGAAGCGGCCCACCCAATGCCCGTAGGCATAGGCACTCCACCAGGCTGCCAGCAACAGCACACTACCCCACGCAAACGGTCTCCAGGCTACATGCACATGGGACAACCGCCCCACCAACCAGCACAAAGCCCACACCACCTGCGGAGCCAGCAGCCAGAAAAGGCTGACCACCAAGGCAAACAAAACCATAAAACCCCTCATCTCCCTCTTCCTTATTATCTTCTTCCCTCGTCCTCACAGGATTTCTCCCACCTCCCTCACTGGGCTGAAGCACGTTTCCTGTTTGTATGAAAAACGTTTCCAATTTGGCTGAAGCGCGTTTCCAGTTTGGACGAAAGAAGCCACCCATCTGGCTGGATCGTTTCCTCCTATCGGGCAGAATCCTCCACCTGATTATATCTAACCGTCATTCCCATCTCCCCCAATCGTCATCTTCTTCGAGCCGAACCTTATACCCTATTATATATACTCTCCCCTCCGAAGCATTCCGACCCGCAAAGATAAGCCTTTTCCATTGTCCCACACTCTTCCCTCCGCACTTTTCACCATCAGCCTACACTTCCACCTCTAAGACGGCCAACCATCTTCCCCAATCCCATCCTCCACCCACACCTCTACCGCATAAGCGCCAAGTGATTTGCCTCAAAAGCACCAACCAGAATGCCACAAAAACGCCGAATGCGCTTTACAATCATATAGCAATCAGCATTTTTGCACAGTAGCAGCAAAAACAATCCCCCTGGCCACTTACCTCCCCTTCACTCGACAAAAGTGTGACAATGCACAAAAAATGCGGATGAAGCATGGTTATATCATGAAGTAGTTGTACCTTTGCTTTCGTCAAGAGTGTGACAAAACACAAAAAATGCGAATATGGAAATACCGCGTCAGATACATCTCAACAGGCTCATAGCCCGCCAGGGCAACGGGATGATCAAAGTCATCACCGGCATGCGTAGGTGCGGCAAATCATATCTGCTCTTCACTCTGTTCCACAACTACCTGTTGCAACAAGGGGTAGATGAACAGCACATCATCAAGGTTGACCTTGAAGACCGCAGAAACGCGGCACTTCGAGACCCTGACGCATTACTCGCCTTCATCGACTCCAGAATGACCGACCACCGTCAGTACTATATCCTGCTGGATGAAGTACAACTGGTGTCTGAGTTCGAAGATGTCCTCAACAGCTATCTCAAGGTGCCCAATGCCGATGTCTATGTCACTGGCAGCAACGCCAGGTTCCTGTCCAAAGATATCATCACAGAGTTCAGAGGCCGGGGCGACGAGATTCACATCACTCCCCTTAGTTTCCAGGAATTCATATCCGTCAAACAAGGAGACCGCGAGACGCTGCTATACGAATACATGACGTATGGCGGACTGCCCCAAATAGTGTCCATGACAGATACCCAACAAAAGATTGAGTACCTCAAGGGGCTGTTCGCACACACCTACATACGTGACATCAAGGAACGTTATGAGATTCAGAAAGACGATGATCTGGAGGAACTTATCAGCATGATTGCCTCCAACATCGGCAGTCTCACCAATCCCACCAAGCTGGAAAACAGCTTCAAGTCCATCAAGAAAAGCAATCTGTCCAGGGACACCATCAAGAATTATCTCGATTTCCTTCAGGATGCCTTCCTCATCGAGAAAGCCATCAGGTACGATATCAAGGGCAAGAAATACATTGATACCCCCTCCAAGTACTATTTCTCCGACCTTGGACTTCGCAACGCCCGTCTTGACTTCCGCCAGACGGAATTCACACACCTCCTTGAGAACACCATCTACAATGAGTTGCGTTTGAGAGGCTTTTCCGTTGATGTGGGACAAATCCCAGTGGTGGAGGCGGGAGAGGAAGGCAAGCGCCAACGCTCCATCCTGGAAGTGGATTTTGTCTGCAACCAGGGCTATAAACGCTACTACATCCAGTCTGCCTATGCACTCCCCACCGAGGAGAAGATGAAACAGGAGCTCAACTCATTGCTGAAGATCAAGGACAACTTCATGAAATACGTCATTGTGGGCACCCCTACCCCCACTTACCAGAATGAGAACGGCATCGTCATCATGAACATCTACGACTTCCTCATGAACTCCAGCAACCTTGCACTCTAAACCATCCCCGTCAACCAAAACAAAAGGCGCCTCTGCCCATGCCTCCCGTCAGCAGGGAGTGCCATTGGCAGAGGCGCCTTTCAGTTGTTCCTTATCCCATTTCTTACTCCAGCACCAGCACACGGCTGCTGCCCTCGTTGGCTGTGAGCACGTTCAATCCTATCTTCATCAGGTAGTCACCCGAGTACTGCTTGCCATTGCATTCGAGATGCGACTTCGCACCAGGCATCAGGTTGGTCTCCCTCACCGTATATACCTTCATGGGATCCAGCCCCTGCAGGCACACGTTCATGGGAGGCTCCTTGTAGCGGGGATGAAGGTCATAGGCGAAGAGCACAGCACGCTGCTTGTCCTTCGACACATAGTTGATGGCGCAATGGTCAGTCTCATAGGGCGACACCAACCTGTACTGGTCACCTTCCAGTATGACGGGTTTCAGGTCGTTGTAGTTCTTCACCGCCTGCTGCACGAACTTATAGTCATTCTCCGAGAGCGACTTCAGGTCGATGTCGAAACCCAGCTTGCACGAACTGCACACGTCGGTGCGGAACTTCACACTGGTGCGTCGGTTCCAGTTGGTCACGTGCGAACCCATGGTCTTCGTCGGGAAGAACTTCGAGAGGCTCCACTGGATGTACAGGCGCTCATAGGGGTCGGTATCGTCCGAGCACCAGAACTCGGTGAAATACTTGAGCACCTCGTAGTCCATACGCGCACCGCCACCCGAACAGAGCATCATGGGCAGGGTGGGATACTTCTCGTGTATGCGTGTGAGCACATTATATATTCCACGCACGTGGTCGATGTAGAAGTTGCCCTGCTCCTTCTTGTGGTAGGGCGAATAGATGTTGGTGATCACGCTGTTGCAGTCCCACTTGAAGTAAGCCACCTCAGGGTTCTCCGTCATGATGCGATCTACGATACCATACACGTAATCCTGCACCTTGGGGTTCGATATGTCGAGCACCAGCTGGTTGCGGTAGTAGTAAGTCTCCCGGTTGGGCTGCATGATGACCCAGTCGGGGTGCTTCTCGAAGAGCTCGCTCTTGGGGTTCACCATCTCCGGCTCTATCCATATGCCGAACTTCACGCCCGCCTTCTTTGCATCCCTCACCAGTCCGGGTATTCCGTCGGGTAGCTTGTCCTTCGTTGCCTCCCAGTCACCCAGTCCTGCATGGTCATTCTTGCGCGGGTACTTGTTGGCAAACCATCCGTCATCGAGCAGGAACATATCCACTCCCAAGTCCTTTGCATCCTTCATCAGCTCAGCCAGACTCTGCTGGTTGAAGTTGAATCCGGTGTTCTCCCAGTTGTTGAGCAGGGTCATTCTGTCGCCCGTACCCATGTTCACCTGATACAGTCTGGCCCAGTCGTGCAGATTGCGCGAAGCCTCTCCCACTCCGTTCTCACTCATCGCGAAGATGAACTCAGGAGTGGTGAACACCTCTCCCGCTTTCAGCTTGTAGTCCGAAGCATAAGGGTTGATGGCAGGAATCACACGCAACGCTCCCACGTTATCCACCTCGAAGGTGAAGCGGAAGTTGCCCGTCCATCCTATTGTACCCAGCATCACACGTCCCTCATTCTCTCTGGCAGGCGCGTCGAATCCCAACTCGAAGAAAGGCTCCTCCTGCATGGCAGCACGTGTACCCAGTTTCGTATCCACTATCTTCTTGCCCGAGATCAGTTGGGTCGTCTCCGGCTGACCCTCTTTGGCCCAGTCGCTGTGGTAGGTGGTCACAAAATACTTCGCGCTCTTGAAGTAGAGCATTGTCGAGGCATAGCGCCACAGCGTGATGGGTGCCTTCTCCTTGTGCGTCACCTCGCTCCATGCCTTTATCACATTCTGCTTCGGATAAGCCACATAGTGCAGCTTCACCGTCACGGGATACTCCTTGTCGGCCAGAGTGATGATGGTCTCAGCCCCACCCTCCACGGGCTTCTGCTCCACTCCCTGGAAGTACAGGTAAGTGCTCATGTTGCCGTCAGCATGCGTGATAGCCAGAGCCGGCTCAAAGAAGTCCTCAGCACCCGAAGTGGCACACACCTCATGCCCACGCTGGCACACCGCCCCGTCCGAAGCGGCATACACATCCCACTTCAGTTGGTCATAGTCAGTGGCGTTCTGCAACTTCTCTCCCAGATATACCTGATAGAGTCTCCCCTTGGGCGACACCTGCATCACCAGGTCCGTCTTCCCTGCTGCCACACGGAAGGTCTTCTGTGCCAGAGTCACCATGGCAAACAGACACAGAGCGGCAATCGTCACGATAGTCTTTCTCATCTTATATAATATATAGGCTTAATCGGTTTCTTGCAGTTTAGTTCTCTCTTCACCATGCAAAGATACGAAATTCTACAAGAAAAAGCAAGAGGGGAACAAATACAAAAACGCCACGAATCAACATTATCCCTCCGTGATGAGAGAAACGAACACGAATCTCACAGATAACACGAATACCCCAAGATTCAAAAATTTATCCGTGAAATCCGTGAAATCCGTGTTCGAAAACCCTACGCATCACGCTATGACATTGTTCTCCGTGGCCTCAGAACCCTATCCGTTAAATTCGTGTAATCCGTGTTCAAGAAAACAACCCATCACGCATCAACATCAATTTCCGTGTTCCCCCAAAACAAAATCCGTGCTATCCGTGTAATCCGTGTTCAAAAAAAACTACCCATCACGCATCAATATCAATTTCCGTGTTCCCCAAAATAAAATCCGTGCTATCCGTGTAATCCGTGTTCAAGAAAACAACCCATCACGCATCAACATCAATTTCCGTGTTCCCCCAAAATAAAATCCGTGCTATCCGTGTAATCCGTGTTCAAAAAAACCTACCCATCACGCATCAATATCAATCTACGCATTCCCCAAAAATAAAATCCGTGCTATCCGTGTAATCCGTGTTCAACCCCCTACCCATCACGGAATCCAAGAGACAATCCGTGTTCTACCTCACACATTCCACCCAATTCAGCATCACCTCCCCATCCCTGTATTGCGTTATCTGCAGGTTATGGTTCACGTGAGTATCGCCGCTGTCATCGTTGGGAGCCACCAGGAAATAAGAGAAATCATCGCTGCGTCGCAGCACACGGTAACTGTTTCGTGGTCTGTCCTTCAGGAACAGACGGTCATCTATCACACAGATGTTCCCGTCTGCACGCACCTGCCAGCCCCTCAGCGGCACGCCAGCCATGCAGCGTATGTTACGCACGAAAAACACATCACCCTCACGCAACAACCTCACAAACCCACGCTCCAGCTTTTGCGGCTTCACATAATGAATCGTCTTCGTCATCGAGTCCAGCCAGAACTCACGCGCTTCCCCCTCACGCAGCAAGCCCACTCTTCTCCTTATATAATATAAGCCGTCGCCCAAGTCCGTCACTACCTCGAAACACCTCTCACGCTCTGCATCCGTGTAAGCCAACAGATTCATCCGCCGTACTCCCACCGCTCGCCAGGCATCCAGCCACTCCTGGTTCGTTCTCATCCACTGGGCATAATACCCATCCACCTCACTCTGGTTGCTCACCATCCTGAGCGGTTGGTCACCTCCCGCCTGCACATAGCTCCTCCCCTCATCATCCTGGTACAGGCGCAGTCCGCTGTTCCTCTGTTCATCCACCAGCCTATACACCTTCCCAGGCTCATTCCATGGGATGAATCGCTGTTTCCATGCCAGTCCGCTGCCCACCTGCATCTCCAGAGTCTTCACCGTCAGCCACGAATGCTCGTTGATCATAGGCGAACAGATGCGCGGGAACAGACGCTTCCCGTCCTCCGTGCAGAACTCTATCCCCATCAGTACAGCCGTCTGTGGGCGCTTATGGAAGTGCAGTCCGCTCTTCAGATCCACCCAATGCCATCTGTCCGCAGACTGCTTGCGGCAATAAGCCCAACCGTCCTCATGCAGTTCCACCTCCCGGTATCGGCACTCCAGCACCCACTTGCCAGCCTCATCCTTCACACCTTTCAGCCCCTGCTCATTGGCACACACCCGGTAGGAATGACCCTTGCGCACCAACTCCTCATGACGTACTATCCGCATCATCTCCCCTTCGCTGCTCCCACAGTTCGTCAGACAGTCCATCTCCCCCATGCGGCTGTAGAGCATCACGCTGGCTTTCCGCCATTCATCGGCCACCTCCTCTCTTCCTTCAAACAGCCTCTGCCAGTCATGCTGCGCCGATGGCAGACCGAACCGCTTGTACAGTCCCACATTGTCCAGCACCACACAATACCCTTTACCCTCGGCTACCCGCAACCCACGGCCAACCATCTGCAGATACTTTGTGAGCGAAAGGGTCGGACGGGCCAACTGCACAAACTCCACATCCGGGCAGTCAAAACCCTCGCTGAACAGATCCACACTCACCAGCACCCTTATCTCCTCACCTTTCCTGAAGCCGTCTATCAGTTCCCCTCGCACATCATCCGGCGTATTGCTGCTGATAGCCACTGCCTTTATCCCGTGTTCACGATAATAGTCCGCTATATGTTCCGCATGCTCAATGCTGATGGCATACACCACCCCCTTCTTCTCCGGCACATACTCCCTCACCGTCTGGTACAGCCGTTCGATGCTCGGCCGCACATCCAGCCGCTCGCTCAACTCCGCCAGCACATAATCCCCATCAGCCCCTCTCCTCTGCAGAGAGTCGATGGCCAACTGGTCGGCACTGTCAGGTCTGATGGAGTAATAGTCATACACGCTCAACCGCCCCTCGGCGATAAACCTCTCAATGCTCCACGACGTGAGCAGCACGTCAAACAAGTCTCCGAATCCTTTCCCGTTCAGTCGGCACGGAGTAGCCGTCAGTCCCAGTTTCTTCGCCTCTGGGAAAGCATCCATCACCTCGGCATACGTCTCAGCCAGAGCATGATGCGCTTCATCTATCACTATCATCCCCGGCTCCTCCTTCATCTCCTTGTAGTGTCTCGAGAGCCATTGCACAGACATCACCCTTATGCCGTTCTCCTCCAGACTGCCAGACACAGCATCCCCATTCCCGAGAACCCTTCCCAGTGTCCCCTTTATCTGCTCCACCAGCTCCCTTCGGTGCGCCACTATCCACACAACCCTCCGAGGCAACCTCTCCAGGAACCCCTTCACCACCGAAGCCAGCAGCACCGTCTTCCCCGTTCCCGTAGGCATCTGTGCCATCACCGCCTGATGCGTCAAGAGCGCCCCCTCAATACGCCCCCTCATCTCCCGCTGATAGTCAAACAACTCCACCACCACAACAACAATTATAAATTTAATTAAGTTAAGAATTTTGGATTAAGAATTAAGAATTGCCTCCGTGTTCTCACCCACCTCAAAATTCATAATCCTTAATTGAAAAAAAATCCGTGTTATCCGTGTTCAAGAACCCCTAAGCATCACACGAATCTCCCACAATCAAAAACCTATCCGTGTTATCCGTAAAATCCGTGTTCAACAAAACTACGCATCGCACGAATCTCCCACAATCAAAAACCTATCCGTGTAATCCGTGCTATCCGTGTTCAAACCCCTACGCATCACACATCAACATGACTCTCCGTGTTCTCAGAAAAATTATCCGTGAAATCCGTGTTCGAAAACCCTACGCATCACGAATCAACATGACTCTCCGTGGTCTCAGAAAAATTATCCGTGAAATCCGTGAAATCCGTGTTCAAAAACCTACGCATCACGCATCAACAAGACTCTCCGTGGTCTCAGAAAAATTATCCGTAAAATCCGTGAAATCCGTGTTCAAACCCCTACGCATCACGAATCAATAGTTACAATCCGTAGTCATTAAAGACAAACACGAATCAACACAGATAGCACAAATCTCCAATCTGCCAGTCCATACCAGCCCCCCTGCCCATATCCATTCTACCTCTAAGGCAATACATCAGGAAAGCAGAAAGCAGTTATATCATTCATCCAACTATTAATCTTTATTAAATTGTCTGCATCCTCTCACCATTTTACGTCATAATGATGTACATTTGCAGTCAGAATGATTATTAATTAAACATTTTAGGCTTATGGCACAGACAGCAATGACAGTCCGTATGGACAGCCAGCAGAAAGCACAGTTTGATAAACTCTGCGAACAATTCGGTATGAGTGCGAATACCGCCATCAACATCTTTGTCAAGGCAGTAATTCGCAGTAAGAGCATTCCTTTCTCCATCCAAGCCAAGGAAGAAGAAGACGAAGTGACTGCAAAAGCAAAGGCAACGTTCAAAGAACTTAGAGCTAAAGCGGAAAGAGGTGAAACGCCAGAACTCACCCTCGATGAGATTAACGAAGAAATCAGAGAAGTCAGACGACTAAGAAAAGAACGCGATGGTATATGCAGTCATTGATACGAATATTTTTGTATCAGCCCTTATCACCCACAACTCAAATGCTTCAACAGCAAGAGTTCTTGAAAGTCTGACCTTAGACAACGAACTATAAGAGATCATTACGGCAGGTATCGCCAGTTCTCATGGTAGGCGACACCTGTTACCACGCCAACGAGGCGGTGTCATTTGAGTGAAACAAGCCTTGAGCCAGGGTAAGCAAACTTATGCCCACGGATAGCCCAATACAATCTGGTAAAGTTACCATCCTCCCCCACCTCATAATTCAAAATTCATAATCCTTAATTGAATAAAATCCGTGCTATCCGTGTAATCCGTGTCAAGCCCCTAAGCATCACACATCAACATGACTCTCCGTGGTCTCAGAAAAATTATCCGTGTAATCCGTGAAATCCGTGTTCGTTAAATACTACGCATCACGCTTTATCATGATTCTCCGTGGTCTCAACGCCGAAAATTTGCAATCCATTTCATTTTTCCGTCACTTGAGCACATTTTTTGCAATCCATTGCAAAAAGGAGCAGACAGAAAAAGAAGATTAAAAACTCCACGAATCACACAGATCACACAAATCTCCCACAAACAAAAACCAATCCGTGTTATCCGTGAAATCCGTGTTCAAAAAACCTAAGCATCACGCATTAACATAAATTTCCGTGTTCTCAGAAAATTGTCCGTGAAATCCGTGAAATCCGTGTTCAACAAACCTACGCATCACGCTTTAACATGACTATCTGTGTTCCCCCAAATAAAATCCGTGTAATCCGTGAAATCCGTGTTCAAAACCCCTACGCATCACGCTTTACATGACTATCTGTGTTCCCCTTTCACCTCACAATCCTCTTTCTCCAGAAGAAATGCCAGATTCTGAAGAAAGGTTCGCTTAGAGCCTCTTCTGGGAAATACCTCACCAAACGCATATCCCTGTATAGCCGTTGCAGGTTATGTCCAAGAGCGGAATGCCCAAACCAGTTCCGTTTGTCGTACTGTCCAAAGTTGCCAGCCTCCAGCGCCTCTTTCAGCACAAGCCTACCACGCTTCACATCAGGAGGCACAATGAGCCTGTTATCCTCCAGCCCAAACACCTCCTTCATGATATACATAACGGCACCAGCAAACTCCCACAGTCCCAACCGCATCAGTTCATCCTGCAAAAGCCGCCTATCCACCCCATCCGCATTCCCACCATCCTTATCCGTGTTATCCGTGCAATCCGTGTTCAATAAAAAACCATC
>ULYE01006362.1_pt1 | contig 37323 bp, 25 predicted proteins | sample 1961921 | NCBI WGS metagenome assembly ULYE01 (sample SAMEA4835856, study PRJEB28245) | human gut metagenome | biome: gut microbiome; material: fecal sample | place: Denmark | collected 2008 | reverse complement strand
GCAAAATCCCACTAAACCCTATAGGTTGCGGATTTGAGGTACATTTCAAAAAGGACTCCTTTTGCACTCCAAAAGGGGTCCTTTTGCCTTCCAAAACGAGTCCTTTTGCTCATCAAAACGAGTCCTTTTGCAAGCCAAAAGGAGTCCTTTTGAGAAACAATGGTTTTTCACTTGCAAATCCATAGCTTTTCACTTGTAAATCCATAGCTTTTCCCTTGTTTTATCCGACATTTCGAGTGAAAAGATTTGAAGTTCAATTTTCCGAAGACTTGGCAATGCAGATAGTAGGAGGCTATGGCGTCCTCGCCATAGCCTGAGCAGTCAGACGATACATTTTTATCATTCGTTTATTGCACTGTTGCTTGCTCAGATTATGGCGAGGACGCCATAACCTCCTACAGTTAGACTTTCATTAATACTATTGCCTCGCTCCATATTTCGCACAAACCTTTTTCACTTGCAAACCATCGGATTCTTCACTTTTCCCTTTTCATTTTTCACTTGCAAATCCATTGTTTTCCTATTGGTCTCAATTTTCGTTGCCGCTTGTGCCGTGCTATGCATAATTAGTTGTATCTTTGCACATAATATCGGTAAAAAGGACGAAACTTACAACAATCATATAAATAAACGACAAATGAAAAGACTACTACTATTATCTGCTACGACAATCCTTTCAGCGGTTATGTCGGCACAGACCGTAGAGCGTATGGACAATTTGAAGCCCGAACAGAAGTCGATGGCGATAAGCCTGAAGCTCACTGGCGAACTCTCTACCGACCGTAAGGGCGACTACCGACAGATGCGCGACCTCTGTTTTCAGGTACGCGACATCGACCTCAGTGACGCTAAGAGCACCGAAATACCAAAGAATGCGTTCCATTCGCGTCACCAACTCCTCACCATCGTACTGCCTAAGCAGCTGAAGACCATCGGAACTCAGGCCTTTTTCGCTTGCGACAAGTTGCAGAACATCACTATCCCGGCATCGGTCGAGAGCATCGGTGCTGCCGCTTTTTCGGGTTGTAAGGGCATGACCGAACTTACAATAGAGGGCGCTCCCGTAATAGGCGAATACGCTTTTGCACGCCTGTCGGCACTGAAGACCGTCAAGGTTAATTCGAAAGTGCCGCCCAAGGCAGACGTTTCTTCATTCTACGGCGTTGAGCCGGGCTGCGTGAAGCTCATTGTTCCGAAGGGTTCGGAGAAGGCTTACATGAAGGCTGCCGGCTGGAGCCGGTTCTATGCCGAGCCGAAGATGGCCAAGGAAGTGAGCGACCCGACATTGTGCCTCACCCCAATGCCGCAGACTCTGACCGTTCAGAAGGGTGCCAAGGCGCTCAATGTGCATACTGCCTGGAACATCGTTGTTGCACATATGGACGGTGACGGAACTGTGCTGAACAACGAAGTGGAGCGTGCCCGCGAGATGCTCACTGACCGTATTGGCAACATTGTGAACAGCCGTCAGCGCGGATTGCAGCTCGTTCTCGCTCTCGACCCGACTCTCGACGACGACGAAGCATACACTCTTGCTGTAGATTCCAAGGGCGTGAACATCAAGGGTAAGACTCCGCGTGGCGTGTTCTGGGGACTGATGACTCTCGACCAGATTCTGCTCGGTTCGGGCAACAAGGAGTGTGTCGACGCTATTCCGCAACTCACCATCAAGGATACACCTCGCACTCATGTGCGCGAATTGATGGTTGACCCTGCACGTACGTTCATTCCGCTCGACGAGCTGAAGGCTTTCATACCCGAAATGGCTCGCTACAAGCTCAACGCATTGCACCTGCACCTCGTAGACGACCAGGCTTGGCGCATCGAAATAAAGAAGTATCCGCAGCTTACGGCTCAGGCTTCATCGCGTTGGGGCCAGGACGACCTGCAGATGCCGTACAAGGGATATTACACTCAGCAGCAAATGCGCGAACTGGTGAGCTTCGCTGCACGCTATCATGTTGAGATTGTGCCCGAAATAGAGATGCCCGGACATGAGGTTGCAGCCATCAGCGTGTTCCCCGAACTTACATGCCACCAGCGCCAGGTGCCTATCCGCACCACATGTGGCGTTTCCAACGAGCTGCTTTGCCCCGGCAACGACTTCACATACGAGTTCTTGGGTAACGTATTCAAGGAGATTGCCGACATATTCCCGTCTAAATATATCCACCTCGGAGGCGATGAGGCTGGCAATCCGGCGCTCGACTGCTGGACCGACTGCCCAAAATGCCAGGCTCTGAAGAAGAAACTCGGCATCACAACAACCGACCGTTCGGAGAACTGGAAGCTGCAGGGATATATGTTCGACCGCGTTATCGAACTCCTGCGCGACACCTATCACAAGACTCCGATGTTCTGGTATGAGACCGACTTCAAGAAGATTCAGCCGGGATGCGTCACCTTCGCTTGGCGCAACGGACTCACCGACAAGGCTCTGCAGGCTGCCGTTGAGAACAACGCACGCATCATGCTCTGCCCCGGCGAGCACTGCTACTTCGACTATCCGATGGCTAAGGGCGACATGCCTGAGGTGAACTGGGGCATGCCCGTAACTTCACTCAAGGCTACATACGCTCTCGACCCGGCTTGGGGACACGACAAGAAGTTTGAGGAGAACAATCTTTTCGGCGTAGCCGGAACGCTCTGGAGCGAGTGCATCACATCGCCCGAGCGCATATACTATCAGGCTTATCCGCGCTCTATAGCCTTGGCAGAGGCAGGATGGAGCCAGCAGCAGAACCGTTCGTGGGAGTCGTTCATCAAGCGCATGCGTCCGCTGGCTAAGGATATGATGCGCCGTGGTGTGACTTTCTCTATGGAATACTAATAAACTTAAACGTTAATAATCAGGATGAACATCAAGACTGTAATCTTGTCATCGGCTGTCGTTATGGCTGCCATGACCACTAATGCCTTTGCCGCACAGAAGAAAACGGCAAAGGCCAACAAGAATCTCACGGCTCAGATTGAAGCCGGAATGCAATCAATAACCGAGGATGCAGCGCGCGCTCACGTGTGTTTCCTCGCCGACGACCTGCTTGAGGGTCGACGTGCAGGCGAACGTGGCTCGCGTATTGCCAAGCAGTACATCATTTCGCAGATACGTCTGGCTGGACTGAAACCTCTGTTGGGCGACTCGTACGAACAGCCTTTTGAGGCGTGCGCAGTACAGAAATTGAAGCGTGGCGTGCGTTTCTATGTCAATGCCGACTCGATTGCCAATATTAAGAAAGGTGTATATCAGTCGATGGCGCTTAGTAATGTGCTCGCTGTGTTGCCTGGCAAGAAGACTGACGAGTATGTTGTGGTGGGCGCTCATCTTGATCATGAGGGCGTGTACAACGACTTGGCTGGCGACAAGATATACAATGGTGCCGACGACAATGCTTCGGGCGTGGCTGCCGTATTGCAGATTATGAAAGCCTTTGTAGCGAGTGGAGTGCAGCCCGAACGCACAGTAGTGTTCGCTTTTTGGGACGGTGAGGAGTTTGGACTGCTCGGTTCGCAATACTTCACCGACCATTTCGCAGAAATGTCGAAGGTGAAGGGCTATCTCAACTTCGACATGGTGGGCAGCGGTACAAGCAGCAAGTATCTGATGTACTTCTTCACTGCGGCTCATCCCAAACTGGGTGAGTGGCTCAAGAACGACATCAATAAATATCAGTTCAGCACCTTCGAGCCCGACTATCGTGCTTGGGAGAATCCCATTGGCGGCAGCGACCAGCAGTCGTTCCATCTTAAGGGAGTGCCTATCGTGTGGTTTCACACTGGCGGACAGCCTCACTACAACCAGCCGTCAGACGAAGCGTCGACCATAAACTATCCGAAGCTTACGGACATAACACGCGCTTCATATCTCACAACTTGGCATTTGGCCAATGAAGCGGAATATTAATTGAAAGTTGAGAGAAGTATAGTTGAAAGTTGAGAGTTGAAAGTTGAGAGTTATGATATGTATAGTTGATTATATTTCAAAACTATAATTATAAATGGTAATCATAACTCTCAATTCTCAACTCTCAATTCTCAATTAGTAAAGCAACATCAGTCCGGCAAACGCCGCCCAGCATATCATTCGTATAGGGCTGATTTTTAGCGCCATTGTACCAATGAGTGTGGCTGCGAAAATATAAATGCTGATGCCGAAATACCAGGGGTTTATTGACGGTGCCGAGAAATTTTCGCTGTTCATTAACAGCAATGCGGCGGCGGCAATAAGCCCCACTACTGCCGGGCGCAGACCCGACATGATGCTTTGCACCACCATTGAGTTCATGTATTTCATGAACAGACGACAAATCAGAATCATCAGTATGAACGACGGCAATACCAATGCCAGGGTGGCAGTGGCGCTGCCCAGTATAGCCATTGTTTCGCCCATGGCGGCATTATGTACAGCAGTGTAGCCGCAATAGGTAGCGGCATTGATGCCGATGGGGCCTGGCGTCATCTGGCTTATTGCCACAATGTTGGCAAATTCGGCTGATGTCATCCACGCATTGTGCGTCACCGTCTCGCTCTGAATGAGCGACAGCATGCCGTAACCGCCTCCAAATCCGAACAGACCGATCTTGAAGAAGGTGTAAAAGAGTTTCAGAAATATCATTCGGTTGGTTTTATTAATAGTCCATACAAATATCCGCACATTCCTGCTGCGGTAAGAACGAAGATAGGATTCACTTCAAGCAGCCATATAAGCAGCGCGCATGCAATGGGAATCCAGCAGTTTATCCACGAGATATGGGCTGCACGGCCCATGCTGAACACCGGTGCGCATATCAAAGCCACTACAGCCGGACGTATGCCGTTGAATACGGAGCGTACCACTTCGTTGTCTTGAAACTGATGGAAGAACATGGCTATGAGCAATATTATCACGAACGACGGCAGTGCAACACCCAATGTGGCGCACACGGCACCTCCCATCTTGCGCAGCTTGTAGCCTATATACACGCTCATATTCACAGCCAAAGCTCCGGGACACGTCTGTGCCACGGCTATAAGGTCGAGAAAATCCTTGCGATCCATCCATTTATGACGGTCTACTATCTCCGATTCAATCTGTGGAATCATAGCATAACCGCCGCCAAGAGTGAAAAATCCTATTTTAAAAAAGATACGGAATAAATTGATGTACATATAAAAACCATTCCATAAACAATAAGCCCCACTCCCAACGAGGAAGTGTCAAAATGGGAGTTATAGGAATTTAAGAAGAAGTTAATCCATCTACGATGAATGGAAGTTAACAGACAAATGCTTTGTTTTCAGCAATCTATACATATGTCCGCTAACTTCTGTTAACTACGGGCAAAGCCCAAACTTCCTATAACTTCTACTTTGACACACCTCCTCTCCCTACTTGGGAGAGGTTGGGAGTGGGGCTTTATTAATTATTTATTGTTCTCAATCCACTTGCGTGCATTGACGAATGCCTCAATCCAAGGTGTAACGTCGTCCTGACGACGCTCGGCAGGATACCAAGCGTTCTGCCACGGGAAGATGGCGCGCTCCAAGTGGGGCATCATAGCCAAATGACGGCCGTCGGCTGAGCATATACCAGCTACGTTATAGTCTGATCCGTTCGGGTTGCCAGGATACTCTGCGTAGTTGTAGCGAGCCACAACGTTGTACTTGTCCTCTGACTCTGGCAATGAGAACTTGCCCTCGCCGTGAGCCACCCAGATGCCGAGCTTGTCGCCACTGAGCGATGAGAACATCACGCTGTTGTTCTGCGGAATCTCCAAACCGAGGAATGTGCTCTCAAACTTGTGCGAGTTGTTGTGCAACATACGTGTGCGGTGCTCGTGCTCAGGATTGATAAGGTTGAGCTCAACCATAAGCTGGCAGCCGTTGCAGATACCCAATGACAGGGTGTCCTTGCGTGCATAGAACTTGTCAAGAGCCTCCTTTGCCTTCGGATTGAAGAGGAATGCACCTGCCCAACCCTTTGCCGAACCAAGTACGTCGGAGTTAGAGAAGCCACCACAGAATACTATCATGTTGACGTCTTCGAGTGTCTCGCGGCCGGTGATGAGGTCGGTCATCATTACGTCCTTAACGTCGAAGCCTGCAAGATAGAGCGAGTAAGCCATCTCACGCTCGCCGTTTGTACCCTTCTCACGGATGATGGCGGCCTTGATACCCGACGGTGTGCGACGGTCGGCTGATATTCCGTAGCTATCGAGTGAGCCCTTGAACGAGTCGTGGAACTTCATTTCTACAGGCTGCTTCTTGTAGTTGTCGCGGCGTTTTGCAGCACAACCGTTGAAGCTCTGGTCACGGTCGAGCAGGTAAGAGGTCTTGTACCATGTGTCGCGCAGAGCGTCGATGTCGAAGGTATGAGTGTATTCGTCCTTCTTGATGACGATGGTGCGCTCTGAAGGAGTGGGATAACCAATCTTTGCATAGCCGATACCGTTCTCCTCCATGTAGTCCTTGAACTCCTCCTTGTACTTGTCTGAAACCTGGATAACAACACCCGGGTTCTCAGCAAGGAGCATCTTGATGATGTCGTTGCCTGCAAGGCTGTGCAGGTTGATGTGCATACCGCCCTCAGTGTTGGCGAAGCACATCTCGAGCAATGTTGTGATCAGACCGCCGGCAGAGATGTCGTGACCTGCCATAATCCAACCCTTCTCGATCATTTCCTGAACTGCGTTGAAGCAGTCGGCGAAGTATTCCGGATTCTTTACGGTCGGAACGTCGTCGCCAACGAATCCGAGGCTCTGTGCAAAGGCGCTGCCGCCAAGACGCTGCTCGTCGAACGAGAAGTCAATATGATAGAGTGAAGAGTTCTTATCGTTAACCAATACAGGCGAAACGACCTTGCGGATGTCAGAAACCTCACCACCTGCGCTCACGATAACGGTACCCGGAGAGATGATTTTTTCTCCATTTGGATACTGCTGGCTCATTGACAGCGAGTCCTTACCAGTCGGAACGTTAACCTTCAGAGCCAGACAGAACTCGCTCAGAGCCTTAACGGCGCTGTAAAGACGAGCGTCCTCGCCCTTCTGCGAGCGACATGGCCACATCCAGTTGGCTGAAAGTGAAAGGCTGTTCATGCCGTCGGCAAGAGGAGCCCAAACGATATTGGTAAGAGCTTCGGCTACAGATAGAACCGAACCAGCCTCAGGTGAAGCCAAACCAGCCTGCGGTGCATGACCCAAAGCGGTAGCAATACCCTTCTTTCCACGATAGTCGAGAGCCACAACGCCGCAGTCTGACAGAGGCAACTGAATCTGACCCTGGCACTGCTGACGTGCAATCTTACCCGTTACCGAACGGTCTACCTTGTTGGTCAACCAGTCCTTACATGCCACAGCTTCAAGCTGCAGCACGCGGCTGACGTACTTGTCGAGTACATCGTCCTTACCGTTCTCTGATGTTTCTTCGTGAGTATACTCGGCATTCTTATAGTGACGCTCTACAGTTTCGTCGCGCATGATGGTCTTAGGTGAGTGACCGAACATCTGAGCAACGTCCAAGTCGAACGGCTTAACGCCGTCGCCCTGCTTGAATGAGAAGTGTGCGTCGCCCGTTGTTTCGCCTACTACATACAGCGGAGCACGCTCGCGCTCTGCAATACGACGTACGTGGTCGATATGTTTTTCGTCGATGAGCAAGCCCATACGCTCCTGGCTCTCGTTGGCAATAATCTCCTTAGCCGAGAGAGTCTTGTCGCCGATAGGCAGTTTGGTCATGTCAATCTCGCCACCGCACTCCTCTACGAGCTCCGAGAGACAGTTGAGGTGACCAGCCGAACCGTGGTCGTGGATACTTACTACCGGGTTTACATCCTCCTCGCACAATGCGCGGACGAGGTTGTAGGCACGCTTCTGCATCTCAGGGTTAGCACGCTGAACGGCGTTCAGCTCGATACCGTTGCTGTAACGGCCAGTGTCTACTGACGAAACCGAACCGCCACCGAGACCGATGCGATAGTTGTCGCCACCAACAACGACAACCTTGTTGCCCTTCTGCGGCTCCTTCTTGAGGCAGTCGCGCTTTGTGCCGTAGCCAACACCGCCTGCAAGCATGATCACTTTGTCGTAAGCATACTTCTCATTGCCCTCTTGATGCTCGAAAGTGAGCAATGAACCGGTGATGAGAGGTTGTCCGAACTTGTTGCCGAAGTCGCTTGCTCCGTTCGAAGCCTTGATAAGAATCTGCTCAGGAGTCTGATAAAGCCACTTGCGAACGGGCATGATGTCCTCCCAATCGCGTGTCAGGTTGTCGTCATCTTTAAGACGTGGGTAAGATGTCATGTACACAGCTGTACCAGCGATAGGCCATGAACCTACGCCACCACCCATACGGTCGCGAATCTCACCGCCCGTACCTGTAGCGGCACCGTTGAACGGCTCAACGGTAGTAGGGAAGTTGTGAGTCTCAGCCTTGAGCGAGATGACGCTCTCGATGTCCTTCACCTGGAAGTAGTCGCTTGTAGACTGGTCCTTCGGAGCGAACTGTTCTACAACCGGACCCTGTGCGAAAGCCACATTATCTTTATAAGCAGAGAGAATCTTGTTGGGGTTCTCCTTGGTGGTCTGCTTGATCATTGCAAACAGCGACGACTCCATTTCCTTGCCGTCGATGATGAATGTTCCGCCGAAAATCTTGTGGCGGCAGTGCTCAGAGTTGATCTGTGCGAAACCGAATATTTCCGAGTCGGTAAGCGGACGGCCCAATTCCTTCTCTATCTTATGGAGATATTCAATCTCCTCAGCCGACAGAGCCAGACCCTCCTGCTCGTTGTATTCCTCGATGTTATCCACGCGCTTGATAGGCTCAGGCTGGTGGTTGACAGTGAAGATGTCCTGGTTCAGGCCCTCATACATGCGCTGAAGCATGGGGTCATGGTCGGCATCTTTAGAGTCGACGGGGAAGTACTCCTCAATACGCGAAATGCCGTGGAGGCTCATATTCTGAGTTATCTCTACGGCATTCGTACTCCATGGAGTAATCATTTCGCGGCGTGGGCCCACGAAGAAGCCCTCGACGGTTTCACCCTCAATGAGAGTAGCACCGCCGTAAAGCCAACACAGTTCATTGATCTCATCTTGTGAGAGCTGGTGATCCACTTCTGTAGCGATCACGCTCTTGCTTGGAGTCATGAAAAATAAAATCATACTGCTTGTATATGTGTTTTGATTTGAATTCTATCGTTTGCAAAGTTACTACTTTTTAATCGAATGTATACCGATTTGTATTATAATTTGTTTTATTTCATCGTTTTTCCTTCTGTTTGCAATTCAAATATTGCTAAAACGCCAATCAAAAACAGCTAAAACACCTATATAATAAGGTGGTTTCACGGAATAATTCACCATGGTTTTCAAATGTAGTCCTTTTGCCTTCCAAAAGGACTCCTTTTACACTCCAAAAGGACTCCTTTTGCACATCAAAACGAGTCCTTTTGAAGGGCAAAACGAGTCCTTTTGAAAATGAGAGAATGAAATCTCTGTTTTCTGACAAATAAAACCTAAATTTCAGATAAATTCATACCGAAACCTTGCACAAATCCTATGGTTTGTGCAAGGTTTTGTCGTTTTTCTGTTAAAGGACTTTAAATAAGCTCCAATTTGAATGGAAGAATAGAACAATCTGATTACCTTTGCAACCAATATTTTAAAGGTAATTAAATTAAGATGAACAAAATCAAGACAGTTTGCTTGACAGCAGCGATTGCCTCAAGCAGCTTTTCGTTTGCAGGAGGACTACTTACAAACACCAATCAGAACATAGCTTTCAACCGTATGATGAGCCGTGAGGCGTCAATCGGCATTGACGGCGTTTATTTCAACCCAGCTGGCGTTGCGTTTTTGGGTCAGGGTCATCACCTCTCGCTCAACTGGCAGTTGGCTTATCAGGACCGTTCTATCAAGAACGACTATCAGTTGTTCACCAACAACGTGAACAATCCTTTCACACCACGTACATTCAAGGGTAAGGCTTTTGCCCCCGTCATTCCCTCACTTCAATATGCTTACAACAAAGGACGCTGGTCGTTTCAGGCTAATCTGGCACTTGCCGGTGGCGGTGGAAAGTGTACTTTCGACAACGGACTTGGTTCGTTTGAGAAGATTGTGAGCGAGACTGCAATGGGAGCATGCGGACTTGCTGGCGTAATAGACAATGCTCTTGGTCCAAATACGAATATGTTTACTTCGGATCAGGCTTTTGGAAAGACCGGCAACTACACCTACGACAGCTATATGCACGGTCGTCAGTACTACTACGGCATCTCGATTGGTGCTGCTTATAAGGTAAACGACAACTTCTCAGTATATGGCGGTGTGCGTACCGTATATGCATTGTGCAGTTACTATGGATATGTACGCGACATCAAGGTAGGCAACATGCCCCTCTATCAGGTGCTCGACCCCACCAAGACAACTGCTGCTGACATTGAGCTTAGCTGCGACCAGACTGGTCTCGGATTTACTCCGATGATTGGCGTAGACTTTAAGACAGGCCGCTGGAACTTCTCGGCTAAGTATGAGTTTAAGACCCGTATGCGTCTTAAGAACAAGTCGGTAAACCAGTCTCCGTCAATCGGTAACCTTCCAAGCAACCTTGCCACACAGATGAATGGTATTCTTACCAACAAGTTTGTTGGCATGGGTATGGGAGCTGAAGCAGCTGCTGCGGCTGCCCAGCAGAAGACTGCTGAAGTGCTGGGTAATACTTCAGTACAGGCAACAATGGTTGGTCTCAAGCAGAAATTTGATTCAGAGCTTGGTGAAGCAATCGGAGAATACGAGGACGGAAAGAAGATTGAGGGCGACATTCCTTCTCTTCTCACAGTAGGTGTAGGCTATAAGCCAATCGACGAGTTGCGTATCAACGTAGGTTTCCACTGGTTTGACGACAAGCACGCTACTTCTTACAACAACCGTCAGAAGAAGCTCGACCGCGGAACTCTCGAATACAGCGCAGGTGTAGAGTACGATCTCAACAAGAAGTTCACCGTAAGCACCGGCTGGCAGCGCACAAGCTACGGCATGACCGACGACTACATGGACGACAAGTCGTTCGTTGTCAGCTCAAACTCGGTAGGTGTAGGTGGCGTAGTCCACCTCTCAAAGAAGATGGATCTGCAAGTAGCCTACTTCCACACATTCTACGACACAATGAAGACACAGAAGGGCAACTATTCAGCCGACTTCACTCGCAACAACAATGTGTTTGGAGTAGGACTGGACATCAACTTCTAAGTCAGAACCAATAAATAACTTAAAATTCCGCCATTTGCCAAAAGTTTCGGTAATAAAAAATGGTTACGGCAATCGCATTGATAGTAATATATCGTGTGATTGCCGTTTTTTTATATATGTATATGTATCATTAATGCTGAATTTCGTGGTAGTTTTGTTACATGCAACAAAAATACAATCGTATGAAATAAAAATTAAACCTTCAGGAAATACTTATTTCTACCTTTGCAATGTCAAAAGGACAAAAGCATAACAATAAAATACGGCTTCAAATAATTGATATGGGTATTATAAGATTTGATTAGTTTTCTCATAGGTAGTAGATTGTATAGCTCAGGTCTTAGTAGAATTAGATTTATCAATACTGTTCCAAACGAAGGAATTGGTTTAGACATTAAGATTGTTGTTTTAGTATAGTTAGTTCAAATGGTTAGTTTTTTAATAGGGAAAAACACGAACGGACGGGGACAGAAGTGATTTCTGTTTCCGTCGTTTTTTTTGTGTGGCTGAACCAAAACGACTCCTTCAGCTCAGCAACATTAGTCGCTTTGAATGTCAAAAGGAGTCGTTTGGAATGGATGAATTTATTTTTATATATGACCTACTTTCTATAGGAGGATTAGGCAAGAGTAAAACAAAGTGGGCTGAAAGCCCAATGACCTCCATAGCCCAGGGCAACGCCCTGGGTAAACGGATACAAACAATCAACGCGCCCTGTAAGGGCAACTGTAAAAAATAATGGAATATTAAAGTTGCCCTTACAGGGCGCATTGTCGGTAAATACCTTATACCCAGGGCGTTGCCCTGGGCTATGGAAGACTTTGGGCTTTCAGCCCGCATTGTATGAGTTTTGACGCACTCTCCTCCTATATATGTAAAGATAATTTTGAACTGTTACTTATAGTCTTTACTTCTTCGCCTCAGGATACGATATGCGTGTGTGGTATATTGCTTTGAGGCGTTCGATGAGTACGATTTTGGCGAGTGCTATGTCGCGGAATGTGATGGGGCAGTCCTTGAAGTAGCCGTCAGCCACGTCGCCGTCGATGATTTTGTTCACAAGTGCGGCGATGTTCTCCTCGGTATATTCTGCTATTGAGCGCGAAGCAGCTTCTACGCCGTCGGCAATCATGAGGATTGCCTGCTCGCGTGTGAACGGGTTGGGACCCGGATATTCAAACGGCTTGGGGTCAATCTCTTCGTCGGGATGCTCGTTCTGATATTTAATGTAGAAGAACTTGGTCATTCCCGTGCCATGGTGGGTCACGATGAAGTCGCGTATGATGGTGGGCAGATTCTCACGTTCAGCCATCTTCACGCCCTCGGTGACGTGATTGATGATGATGCGTGCGCTCTCCTTGTAGTCGAGGTGGTCGTGCGGGTTGACACCGGCTTGATTCTCGGTGAAGAATACGGGGTCAGCCATTTTGCCTATGTCGTGATACAGCGCACCGGTACGCACCAGAAGCGAGTTGGCACCGATCTTATTGGCTATCTCGGCAGCAAGATTGCCCACCGTGATAGAATGCTGGAAGGTGCCTGGAGCAATCTCCGAGAGGTCGCGCAGCAGTCCGCGGTTGGTGTTGGACAGCTCAAACAGCGTCACGCTCGACACGAATCCGAACATCTTTTCGACGATGTACATCAGCGGATAGGCGAGCAACAGCAGCACTCCATTGACCACAAAGTGGTAGTACATGTCATGATCCATGATGGTGAAGTCGTTGTCTTGAATCATCTGCAGAGCCAGATATACCAGTGCGCTACCCATTGCTACGAGTATTCCGGTCTTGAACACCTGGGCGCGGCGTGTCAGTTCGCGCAGCGAGTATATGGCTATCAGTCCTGCTACAATCTGAATGATGATGAATTCGTACTGGTATCTCACGGCGATAGTGCATATCAGCAGCATCGTGACGTGCGAGATGAACGCCGTGCGCGAGTCCATAAACACACGCACGAACATCGGAACCATGGCGAATGGCACTATGTAGACGCTCAGAAAGTTGTGGCGCATCATTATAGCCACTATCACCGGGAAGAGCGTAATGAGCGAGTAGAGCATGGCGATGGAGCGCGGCTTGTTGAAGTAGTCGCGTCGGAACAGGGCGAGATATATGGTGAATAGTGTCACCATAAGGGTTACAAGTATTATCTGTCCGATAATGGTGCTTGTTATCTCATTCTGCGTTGCCGACCGGCGCTTTATCTCACGTTCGAACGAATTGAGCACGCGGTAGGTGTATTCGTCGACAATGTCGCCACGGTCAATCACCTTTTGTCCGCTCATCACCATTCCGCTGGCAGGCGGTATGGACGACAGCAGGTCGTTGCGTTCGGTCAGCGAGCGTTCCTTGTCATATATAAGGTTAGGCTCGATGTAGTTGTTCAGATTGCAGCGCTGCAACAACGGGCGTTGCTGCGCTACCACGTCGTCGAGGAATATCTGCTCGTATGCCGACAGCGTAGAGTAGATTTCGTCGAGCGGCATGGTCTGTGCGTTGTTGCCAATGACCACGCGCACCAGCGAAGTGGAGTCGTGGTATATCTCGTTGTATTCGGGCGTGTCCATGATACCAGTCTGATACAACCGGTGCAGCTGCTTGGCTATGATGTCGATGTACTGGTGTGGCAGTCCGGGAATGCCGTCGTGGAAGTCGGAGAGGAACTTGCTCACCTGCTTCTTCTCTACAGTCTTGTCGTAGTTGTAGTAAGGTTGGTAGGTCTGTAGCAGCGAATCTTCCTGGGCTTTTATGGTCTCGTCTGTCTTGTAGATAGGAAAATCAAACTTTGCAATGAACGAGCCGTACATCCACGGCTTGCCGATGTCGTATCTGAATCGCTGACCTTCGTTGCGCGGCAGCGACCATACTATCACCGTCACCGTCACCACCACCAGCGCCATACGGGTGAACATATTGCGCCAGAAATGTTTTCTGCTCTTGTCAATTCTGTACATACATTATCTTATTATAGGTTTGGACTGCAATATTACAAAAAAAATGTCTAAATTGAGAAAAACTTACTACCTTTGTACACAAAAATAAATAACATACTATTATGTCAGATAGAAAAGTAAGGGTGCGCTTCGCGCCAAGCCCAACAGGACCTTTGCACATCGGTGGTGTGCGTACAGCATTGTATAACTATCTATTCGCGCGTCAGCACGGCGGCGACTTGGTGTTCCGTATCGAGGATACCGACTCTCATCGCTTTGTGCCTGGAGCCGAAGATTATATCATCGAGTCGTTCCGTTGGCTCGGTATCAAGTTTGACGAGGGAGTGTCGTTCGGTGGCAACCACGGCCCGTATCGTCAGAGTGAGCGTCGCGCCATATATAAGAAATATGTCGACCAGCTTCTTGCCGACGGCAAGGCTTACATAGCATTCGACACTCCTGAGCAGCTTGAAGCAAAGCGTGCGGAGATTCAGAACTTCCAGTACGATGCCAAGACGCGTATGCAGATGACCAACTCGCTTACTCTCCCGAAGGAAGAAGTGGAGCGTCGCATCAACGACGGCGAGCAGTATGTAGTGCGTTTCATGGTTGAACCGGGCATCGAAGTGCATGTTGACGACATGATTCGTGGCGATGTGAAGATCAAGAGTGACATTCTCGATGACAAAGTGCTCTACAAGAGTGCCGACGAACTGCCCACTTATCACTTGGCCAACATCGTTGACGACCACCTTATGGAGATTACTCACGTGATACGTGGCGAAGAGTGGTTGCCCAGCGCACCGCTTCACGTTCTGCTTTATCGTGCCTTCGGATGGGAGGACACGATGCCTACATTCGCTCACCTGCCGCTTCTGCTCAAGCCGGAGGGCAAGGGCAAGCTCTCGAAGCGCGACGGCGACCGTCTCGGTTTCCCCGTGTTCCCGCTTGAGTGGCACGATCCCAAGACCGGTGACGTTTCTTCAGGCTATCGCGAAAGCGGCTACTTCCCCGAGGCAGTAGTCAATTTCCTCGCCTTGCTGGGCTGGAATCCGGGTACAGAGCAGGAGATGTTCTCGCTCGACGAGCTTGTTGAGCAGTTCGATATACACAAGTGCTCTAAGTCGGGTGCCAAGTTCGACTATCAGAAGGGCATCTGGTTCAACCACGAGTACATTCTGCGCAAATCGAACGAGGAGATTGCCGACCTCTTTGCACCTATCGTTGCCAACAACGGAGTGGACGAGTCGATGGAGCGTATAACACAGGTTGTGGCTATGATGAAGGACCGTGTGAGCTTCGTCAAGGAGCTTTGGCCTCTGTGCTCGTTCTTCTTCATCGCCCCTACAGAGTACGACCAGAAGACCGTGAAGAAGCGCTGGAAGGAAGATTCTGCCAAGGTTATGGGCGAGTTGGCAGAAGTTCTCAACGGCATCGACGACTTCTCTATCGAGGGACAGGAGCCCGTCGTGATGAAGTGGGTAGAGGATAAGGGCTACAAACTGGGCGACGTTATGAACGCATTCCGCCTTGCTCTTGTAGGTATAGGCAAGGGTCCGGGCATGTTCGACATATCGGCATTCCTCGGAAAGGAAGAGACCATCAAGCGTTTGCAGCGTGCAATTGAGGTACTGAAGTAAGCCTTTGAATTACATAATTAATAGATACTGGAGGTTATGGCATTGCGCTGTAGCCTCCTTTTTTTATATTCAAACCACCATGCAACAACCTCAGAAATTGCAATAAAACCCACAAAACGAGCCCTTTTAAGCCCTGAAAGGATAAAAAAACGTACTTTTTTGTGGCTTTTCGGTTTTTTTTATTTAAGTTTGCAGCCTATATAAATGTATATGAACATGAAAATCATGTCCTGGCAAAGCCTTGGCATGGTGAGAATTTGAATTACCCTTATCATAAACTTAAAACAGTGAAATGATGGACTCTCAAGAGAAAGCCTTGAATCAAGGTACACAAGAAGTGGCGAATGTGGAGAACGTAGCTGAAGTTCAGAACGTAGACACTCCCGCCGAACAGCCGGTGGCTAACACCAAGGTATACAAGACAAAGCAGGAGGTTGTAGAACGCCTGAAGCAGATTGCACAGAGCGACGACAATCCTGACAAAGATGAGATCGACCTACTTAAGACTGTATTCTACAAGTTGCACGTCGCCGAGCGCGAAGCACGTCTGAAGGAATACATCGAGGGCGGTGGCGATCCCACAACATACCAGATTGTGCCCGACGAAGACGAAGAAACATTCAAGGAGCAAATGGCTGTGGTGCGCGAAAAACGTGCAAAGGTGTTCCTGGAGCAGGAAGCTGAGAAGCAGGCAAACCTTGAGAAGAAACTCGCCATCATCGAACGTATCAAGGCTATGGCTACATCGCCCGATGAAGCCAACAAGTCGTACAACGAGTTTAAGGAACTGCAGCAGGAGTGGAAGGACATCAAGGCTGTGCCGGCAGAGAAAGCCAGCGAGCTGTGGCGCAACTACCAGCTCTACGTTGAGCAGTATTACGACTTGCTGAAGCTCAACTCTGAGGCTCGCGAGTACGATTTCAAGAAGAATCTTGAGATAAAGACCAAGCTGTGCGAGGCCGCTGAGAAGCTCGCAGACGAAGAAGATGTAATCAGCGCATTCCACCAGTTGCAGGAACTTCACCAGCAATACCGCGAGACAGGTCCCGTTGCCAAGGAGCTGCGCGAACAGATCTGGACCCGTTTCAAGGCTGCGTCGACCGTCATCAACAAGCGTCATCAGCAGCACTTTGAGGATCTTCGTGCCGGTGAAGAGGAGAATCTTGCACGCAAGACAGCCCTCTGCGAGAAGGTAGAGGAGATTGGCAAGCTCGAAAACAAGGGCGCTGCCGACTGGGAGAAGCACTCTAAGGAGATAATCGAATTACAGAACGAGTGGAAGACCATCGGTTTTGCACCGCAGAAGATGAATGTCAAGATTTTCGAGCGCTTCCGTGCAGCGTGCGACGACTTCTTCGGCCGCAAGACTGAGTTCTTCAAGCAGCTCAAGGCTGCTTATGCCGATAATATAGAGCGCAAGAAGGCTCTCGTCGAGAAGGCTAAGTCGCTGGCAGAAAGCACCGAGTGGAAGTCGACAAGCGACAAGCTCATCGCCCTTCAGAAGGAATGGAAGACTGTAGGTCAGGTTCCAAAGAAGCTCGGCGACCAGCTCTGGAACGAGTTCCTCGGAGCTTGCAACAAGTTCTTCGAAGCACGCAAGGCTGCCAACGCAGGCACACGTGGCGAGGAACGTGCCAACCTTGACAAGAAGCGCGAGCTCATAGTTCAGCTCAAGGGTCTTGGTGCTGACGCCACAAAGGATCAGGTTCAGGCTATAGTCGACGAATATAATAAGGTGGGACACGTGCCTTTCAAGGAGAAGGATGCCCTCTATGCCGAATATCATGAGGCTCTCGACGTAATATATCGTCAGCTTAACATCAGCTCAAAGCGCCGCCGTCTTGACGACTTCAAGTCGAACATCAAGAACATGGCAAAGCGTGGCGAGGAAGCTTTGGGCTCAGAGCGCTCACGCCTGATGCGTCGTTTCGACCAGCTCAAGCAGGAAATACAGACCTACGAGAACAATCTCGGTTTCCTCAATGCAAGCTCTAAGAAGGGTAACAGCCTTATCGACGAGATGAACCGTAAGGTTCAGAAGCTCCGCGATGACCTCGAACTGGTTCGCCAGAAGATAAAGGCCATTGACGCAGAAAAATAATGAATTTACAATGTTTTTTATAAATAAGTTGCACAGCGCTGCAACGACAACTCGTACTGCCAGCGATTGGTAGTGCGAGTTTTTAAAATATACGCCCCTGTATTATTTTATTCATTTTATTAATTAATTCAACAAATCTATGTACAGACACAGATTTAACGACAGACAGGCTATGCGCTTCAAGCATTTTTCGCGCCGTAGCTATGCTCTGTTCAGCTGTATCGGACGTGAGGTGCTCATCTGTACCCTTAGCGTGGCAACTTTGACCTACGCCAAGGCAGACGGAATCAGTACCAAGCCTGCTGCTACAGCAATGGTTGCCGACTCACTTGGCCGTCAGGAGGTGAAGCTCGACGAGGTGCTTGTCACCGGTTCGCGTGCTCCGCTCACTGCGTTGCAGTCGGCAAAGATTGTGACTGTCATCTCGCGCGACGACATTCAGCGTGCGGAGGCGGCAAGTATCAACGACATTCTTAAGTTAGCCACGGGCGTCGATGTCCGTCAGCGCGGTGGCTTTGGTGTACAGACGGACATCAGCATCAATGGCGGCACGTTCGACCAGATTACCATTCTATTGAATGGAGTGAACATGTCAAGCCCGCAGACCGGCCATAATGCAGCCGATTTTCCAGTTTCTCTTTCTGACATTGAGCGCATCGAGGTTCTCGAGGGTGCTTCGGCACGTGTGTTCGGATCGTCGGCGTTCAACGGAGCCATCAATATCGTGACGCGCACCGACAAGGAGAGCAGTGTGCGTGTGTCGGCCGAAGGAGGCTCGTTCGGCACATTCGGTGGCGATGCTGGTTTGAGTCTGCGCACGGGCAACGTCAGCCAGCAGCTCAGCGGAGGCTATACGCAGAGCGACGGTGGCACAGCCAACAGCGATTTCAAGCGCCGTCGCATGTATTACATGGGTTCTTGGGATTCGCGCTACGTCAATCTATCGTGGCAGGGAGGTCTGTCGTCGCAGGATTATGGCGCATCTACATTCTACAGCGCCCGCTTCAACAACCAGTGGGAGGCCACACGCCGTTTCATGGCATCGGCTCTTGCCGACATTCGTCCGTTTGCCGACGAGCGTCTGGTGTTCTCTCCTTCGGTATATTGGCACCGCGACGTCGACCATTATCAGCTTACGCGAGGCAAGGAAGGTGCCAAGAACGGCGAGAACTATCACCGTATGGATGTATATGGAGCCGCTCTCAACGCCCATGCTACATGGCTGTTGGGCAAGACTGCCGTTGGTGTCGATCTGCGCAAGGAGCATATACTCAGTACGGCATACGGAACGCTGCTCGACGAGAGCGAGTGGACCGCCATACACGGTTCCGACCGCCACTACGACCATCGTGGCGACCGCACCAACACGAGCGTCTTCCTTGAGCATAACGTGATACTCGGTGGATTCACTTTGTCGGCTGGCGTGCTTGCCAACCGCAATACTGGTCTCGACAACCGCTTCCGTTTCTATCCTGGTGTAGACATTTCTTATCGTCCGAGCGACAACTGGAAGTTCTACGCTTCGTGGAACAAGGCGCTGCGTGTGCCCACATTCACCGACCTTTATACTTCAAACTCTGCACAGCAGGGCGATCCCAACCTCAGTCCTGAGCGCAATTCTACCTTCAAGATTGGTACTCGCTACCGCACACGTGGCGTTGAGGCTGTGTTGAGCGGATTCTACTCAGAGGGCAAGAATATCATCGACTGGGTTTACCCTACAGCCGAGAGTCGTAAGTATCAGGCTATGAACATAGGCAAACTCGACAATATGGGCTATTCGGCTGACGTTACGCTCAATATGGATGAGCTCATCCCGGGTTCGTTCATCACACGCATCAAGGCAGGATATGCTTTCATTCATCAAAATCACGAGACCGACCGCGAGATATTCGGTTCGCTCTACGCCTTGGAATACTTGCGTCATAAGGCCACATTCCAGCTCGACCACCGTATCTGGAGTCGTCTGTCGGCATCGTGGGCAGTACGTTGGCAGCAACGCATGAACAACTATTCGCCTTATACCAAGGTCGATGTGAAGCTGATGTGGACCGCTCCGTCGTACAGCCTTTACGTCAAGGCTGACAACATTACATGTCATAGATACTACGACCTGGGCGGTGTACGCCAACCAGGATTATGGATTATGGCAGGCGGTAGTGTTAGGATAGGGTTGTAAGAGATAAAAGCCCCACAAAGCCCCGAAAAGCCCCACCCCCAGCCCCTCCCCCGTAGGGAGGGGAGTGGTATGCTTTGAGAATCTAAAAATAATGCATTGAGAATCTAATAATAATGCATTGGGAATTAGGTGTTAGTGCATTGAAAATCGAATGCAATGTATTGAAATATTGATAAAAATACATTGAATCTCGATTTTGAATGCATTGAAAATCAGTGGGTTATATATAGGCTTTTCAAAAGGAGTCCTTTTGCTATTCAAATGTAGTCCTTTTACCCTGTAAATGTAGTCCTTTTGCACTTCAAAAGGGGTACATTTACAGGGTAAAAGGACTACATTTTTTTGTTTATCTGGAATTTTGAGTGTTTTAGCAAACATTACATATCACTCCCCTCCCTACGGGGGAGGGGTCGGGGGTGGGGCTTTTTGTGGCTTTTCACTTATATCTCTCCATCAACTCCCTTTCCCTTTCCTTCGCCTTTTCCAAGAACTTCTTGTATTCTTCGGCTTCCGGATTAAATGGTCGGTGGGCGAGGGCAGCCTTTATCGGGCGCCACTCTTCAAGAAACTTCACCGTCTGTTTGGAGAAGAAAGTTTCGCCGAAGCGCTGCCAGATGTATTCCACAGCCTGGTCGGTAGGGTGGAGCATGTCTTCACGATAGAAACGGTAGTCGCGCAATTCGTCGTTGACAATCTCGTAGGCGGGGAAATACACCACGTTGTCCATCTCCTTTGTCAGCTTGTCGGCAGCCAAAAGCAGTGTAGCCTTCGACAGCTGACTGCCGTGAAAGCCGTACTTGGCGTAGCGTATGGGGCTTACGGTGATGATGATACGAACCAATGGATTAATCTGCCGAAGCATCGTGACCGCCTCACGCAGATAGTCGGCACACTCGTCAACGCTCAACTCGCGCTCGGTGAACAACCGCTGCGGACGTTTCCGGCAATTGTCCACTATCTCGCCCGTCTCGTTGAGGATGTAGACATGGTTGGTGCCGAGCGTGAACACAGCCGTCTGAGGGGCTTCATCGGCTGCTACAAGCTCCCCGGTCCATCGCTTCACGGTGTGCATGATGCTTGCCGGGTTGTACATTACGCCGTATGGATTGACCGTTGCACGAAACTTGTCATCCACAAATCGCCGTCCGATGTTGTCGGCAAAGCAAGAGCCTACAAAAAGCATACGCTCGCGCGGTTCGATAGCGAACGGCGCGAGCGTAATGTTTACTGGTGTACGAAACTCCATATTTTTATTTCTTCAGTTCGTTTGTTTCATTCTTGCGTCTCTTCGTTTCGAAGAATACGCCTGCGGCGATAGCCAGCACGAGCAGCAGATAAGCCACATAGGCAGCCGTCTCGGTGTTCTTCACCGATGTAGGCTTGAATGTCAGCACTACGGTGTGCTTGCCTGGCTTCACGTTGATGGCTCTGAGTATGTAGTTGACGCGGCCTACCGGAGTGGCTGCGCCGTCAACTGTGGCTGTCCATCCGGGATAGTATATCTCCGAGAACACTACGATGCCACCCTTCTGCGAATCGACGGAGTAGGTAAGCTCGTTGGGCTCGTACTTCTTCAGAGTCACTACGGCAGTAGACTGGTGTGCCACAGGCTCGCCCAGCGCATCCTTAAACTTGCTGTCGGCTACCGCTTCGTGGCGCAGGTCAATCTTTCCTACTGCGTCAATCTCGGCGTTGGCGTTGTCGACATAGCTTACACGGTCGACAAACCATGCGTTGCCGAAGGCGTACGGATTGAGCAACGGTGCTGTCTGTCCGCCCTGCAGCGGCAGGATTACGTACTTGGTGTTGAGCATGTTGAGCACAGGATAGATAGAGTCGCCAGCCACACGGGTCATGTCGCCTTGTGCGTTGACGATGGCACCCTGCATGTTTCGCATCTCCTTACCTATATATTGGTCGATCATTTCCTGATAGCGGCGCAGCTTGGCAGCGTGGTATCCGCCTATAGACTTGTGATAGTAGGAAGTCTCGTTCTCGTTGAACGTGTTCGAAGCGAGGTTGAGCACACGATAATCGGGCGCTTTATCCTGCATAATCTGGCGGTCGGTGGCTGTCTCCTGTTGCGGAGTCTCGCGCACGCTACGCTCTACGAACATGTCGTCGTTGAGATAACGCTTGTTGACCTGCCACATATCTACGAGACAGAGCACGATGATTGCACCCACAGCATACTTGGGCTGAATCTTCTTCATGCGCAGCAGCAACAGCACAGCGGTTCCGAGCACGATGACGAAGAGTGTGCGCCAGCAGTCGGCGGTGAATATCGAGATGCGTATCTCCTGCAAATTACTGAGCAACGGACCCAGATATTCCGACGGAATCTGCTTCATTGCCTCCAGTTCGGAAGCCGAGACATAGTCGGGGAAGAATATCGACGGCATGATGGCAAACAGCAACGCCATGCCACCCGTAGCTATAAAGCTCGCCCACAACCAAAACATATTGGTGGTGTTGTGCGCAATGATAGGATGTTTCGACGTTCCGAGGTATATGCGTATCTTCTGTGTGAAGAAGTCGGGAGTGTCGAATATCTTCTTAAGCGCCAACATTGCCAGCAACGGAATGGTGAATTCGGCAATTACGAGTATCGAAGCCACCGTTCGGAACTTGGCATACATGGGCACATAGTCGAGGAAAAGGTCGGTAAACCACATGAAGTTGTGGCCCCACGACAGCAGTATCGACAGACAGGTAGCAAGGAACAGCGCCCACTTCATCGGTCCTTTGACGATGAACAGACCCAATACGAACAGCATCAGTACAAAAGCGCCTACGTAGACCGGTCCGCTTGTGCCGGGTTGGTTGCCCCAGTACTGTCCCAGTTGCTGGTATATCTGATAGAACTGCGGGTCGGCTTTCTGCATAGCCTTTTCGTTCATGGCAAGCGGCATTGACGCTCCGCCCTTGGTGTTAGGCACGAGCAGGGTCCATGTCTCGTCTATGCCATAGCTCCACTGTGTGATGTAGTCGCGGTCGAGACCGCTGCTTGTCTGGTTGGCAGAGTTCTTCTTCACCAGCTCGCTCTTTCCTCGCATCGACTCCTGGGTGTACTGCCAGGTGTGATAGAGGTTGGAAAGGTTGATGACAACGCCCAGTGCGGCAGCCACAAAGCACACGCCCGTAGCCTTGCCAAACTGTGCCAGACGATGATTGCGTACGGCATCCCACAGATAAGCCAGCACCATAAAGGCGATGATGAACAGATAGTAATATGTCATCTGCACGTGGTTGGCCTGTATCTCGAGCGCCGTGAACAGTGCCGTGACGACAAATCCCCACACGTATTTGCCACGATAAGCCAGCACAATACCTGCTATCATAGGCGGCAGATATGCCAGAGCTATCACCTTCCAGATGTGTCCGGCGGCGATGATGATAAAGAAATAACTGCTGAACGCCCATATTATAGAGCCGAGCACAGCCAGCTCACGACGGAAGTCGAATGCGCGTAATAGGATGTAGAAGCCCAGAAGGTATGCAAACACATACCAGACATTCTCGGGCAACCAAAGATGATAGAACTTGCCTACCTCGTTCAGAACCTGCTGGCTGTCGTACGACGGGGCCATCTGATAAGTAGGCATTCCGCTAAAGAGCGAGTTGGTCCAACGGGTGCGCTCGCCAGTGCGCTGATAATACTCGGTCAGCTCCTGACCCGAGCCTCGTCCTGCCGACGAGTCGTGGCGGTAGAGTATGCGGCCTTCGGTATCTGCCGGAAAGAAATAGGCAAATGCGATGACTGCAAACAATAATACTACCAGAATATCTGGCAGAAATCTTTTCAGTGTCTTCATTTATATGATGTTTTGTTTTGTTACTAATGTTTTGTTGTTACGTCAGCTACGATTGCCGGCTTACGTCAGTTCCAATCCCATGGCTTCAACGAATGAGCGCACTTCCTTCTGCTTCATCAGTTCGTCGAACACCTCCTTCTTTGTGAGTTTCTTGCTTATCTCCTCGGCTTTTGCCAATCGCAGCGTCAGTGTTATGCTTCCGTTGTGCAGGGCCTTTGCCATAGTGGCGCGTATTCGTCCCTTGATTGTCTCCACTTGGTCGAGCAACATCTGGTTGTCTACGATTATTTCGATGGCAGGAAATTCTGCTATTCGTGGCCTCATGTTCTTCATTCGTGAGGCGAGACTGATCATTTTCTGCGGCATTCGGTTGCACATCGAGAGCCATTGCAGTTCGAGGAAGTCCTGAGTGAACTCCTCGTTCTCCTCCTTATTGGTTATTTCTGCCTCCTGCTTCTGCTCCTGTTGCTGCTTCTGCTGAAGACTTTGAAATGTTATTCCGAGACTTGAGAGCTTCATGGCAGGGCGTTTAGGCGCTGCTGTAGTTGCTGTAGCCGTAGCCGTAGCGGCTGCCGTGGCAGTTCCCGATTGCGTGATGTGTGCCGTGGCAGCGCCCATTGCGGCTGCCAGAGCGGCGTCTTCGCCTGCCGGAACAGTTGCCGTTGCCGTCGGCTGATGTCGGTGTGAGGGGATGCTGTTGTCATTTCCCGGAGCGACCACCTGCCGAGCCGCTGTGTTCCGGGTCATTGTTAAGTGCTTGAACAGGGATTTCAGACGTTTGGGGCTACGCCCCGCGCCATCAGAAGCGTCCTCATGCTGAGTCAGCTGAGCCACTTGTATGAGCGTAAGTTCAACGAGCAGTCGCTTGTTGCTGCTCTGTCTGTACGAGAGGTCGCACTGGTTGGTCAGCTTCAGCGTCTGATACAGGAACTTGGTTGGGCAGCGCTTGGCCTGGTCGGCATACTTCTGCACTTGCTGCTGGCTTGCGTCGAGCAGCTTCAGAGTGCTCTCGTCCTTAGCCATGAGCACGTTGCGCACGTGCGATGCCAGTCCGTTGATGAGGTTGCCCCCGTCAAATCCCTTCTCAATAATGCTGTTGAGCAGCACCATTATGTCGCTCACCTTGTTCTCAAGAGCCAAGTCTACGATGCGGAAATAGTTGTCGGCATCCAGCTCGTTGAGGTCTTCAATCACCTTGGCGTATGTGATGTTGCCCTGGCAGAAGCTCGCTGCCTGGTCGAATATCGATAGAGCGTCGCGCATACCGCCGTCGGCTTTTTCGGCAATTATTGCCAAAGCCTCTTCTTCATAGGTGATGCCTTCCTTCTGTGCTACGTTCTTCAGGTGCGATATGGTATTCTCCACAGTCATTCGTTCGAAGTCGTATATCTGGCAACGCGACAGGATTGTAGGCAGAATCTTGTGCTTCTCGGTAGTGGCGAGGATGAAGATGACGTGTGCCGGTGGCTCCTCAAGGGTCTTGAGGAAAGCGTTGAAGGCGGCAGACGACAGCATGTGCACCTCGTCGATGATGAAAACCTTGTACTTTCCCACCTGCGGCGGTATGCGGGTCTGCTCCATGAGCGACTTGATATGCTCCACCGAGTTGTTGCTGGCGGCATCAAGCTCGAAGATGTTGTACGAGCGTTGTTCGGCAAAAGCCTTGCAGCTCTCGCACTCGCCGCATGCCTCACCGTCCTGAGTGGGGTTCATACAGTTGATTGCCTTGGCAAAAATGCGTGCGCAAGTGGTCTTGCCGACGCCGCGCGGTCCGCAGAACAGATAGGCATGGGCCAGCTTTCCGCTCTTTACGGCGTTCTTCAGAGTTGTAGTAAGAGCCTTTTGGCCCACCACAGAGTCGAACGTCATCGGGCGGTATTTGCGTGCTGAAACTATATATTCTTCCATATTATATAATGTGCAATGATGATAATCAACTGCAAACTTACTATAAAAAATTCTATTTTCGTGTATGAATACGGAAAATTATGAGTAAGTTTGCATACAAATTAAATAACAATGGGTCGTCTTAAACTTATAATGGCTCTTGTGGGTCACTACAAATATGCTATTGTCATCATCGCCGGAATAATACTTGTAGGCTTTGTTGATGAGAACAGCTTTATGCATCGCGTCCAGTTGGAGATGCAGATAAGCGACCTTCGTCAGCAAATAGACAAGTACAACGCCCAGAACGAGGACGACATGCGAAAGCTTAAAGAGCTTAATCATGAGCCGGGTGCCTACCAGAGGATTGCACGCGAACGCTATTTTATGCAGACCGATGACGAGGACATTTATGTCTTGAGTGACGATAAAAAAACAGAATCCGACAATAATGAAACAAATGAGTAGAGTACAGAGTATGCTGTTCCTTGTAGGTGGCATACTTATGGTTATAGGAGCAGGATGTTTCGCGTTCATGTTTGCACGCGAGGTGGTTTGCTGGATTTATCTTTTGGGTGCATTGTTGTTCGCCTGGATGCAGGTGAGCGAAACCTACGAGGGCAACAATCCCACCATCAAGCGTCTGAAGCGTATCATGACGCTTGCCGACATATTGTTCGTGTTCTCCGGACTGCTTATGATTGACACCGCATTCCAGTTCCTTCGCGATACATTCACCGATTATACCACTTATATTGAGGTGGTTTACAACAAGTGGGTGCTGCTCTTGCTCGTGGCTGCAATTCTCGAAATGTACACTATGCATCGTATCAGCAGCTGCCTGAAGAAGGAAGAAAATACAACCGAAGCTCAGTAACGGGCGGCTGAAGGCGTGTCGCAAAAAAAACTAAATAAGAATAATCATAACTTAAAACTCGCCAAAAACGTCTGTTATTCAAATAATACATATTACCTTTGTCTAAATAGAAATTTACAAGCAACCATATTTTATGAGTAAAATACTTTACGCTTTTATCACAATCATGGCGTTAGCGTCATGCGGAAATTCTTATAACATCCAGGGATCGTCAAATGTTTCAACGCTCGATGGACGCATGCTCTATCTGAAGGTACTGCAAGACAACGACTTCAAGACAATAGATTCGTGCGATGTCGTACACGGTCAGTTCCATTTCAATGGTTCTTTCGACTCTATATGTATGGCCAACATCTTCATGGATGATGAAAGCGTATTGCCACTTGTGCTCGAAAAGGGTGACATCACTATCAAGATAGACAACACTCAGCAAACAGTCAGCGGCACACCGCTCAATGATGAGCTGTTCAAATTCTTCAATCGATACAACCAACTGAAGAATCAGGAGGCCGAACTCATCCATATGCACGACCGCGCAATCATGGACGGCTCGGACATGAATGCCGTTAACCGTCGCATCAGTGCCGAGGCTCAACGCCTGACAGAGCAGGAGGACAAGCTCGTTACATCGTTTGTGACCGACAACTTCGACAATGTGCTCGGTCCCGGCGTCTTCTTCATGGTGACAATAGGCTATCGCTATCCCGAACTCACACCGTGGATAGAGGACATTATGAGCAAGGCTACTGATAAGTTCAAGAACGATCCTTACGTAAAGGACTACTATAAGAAGGCACAGGAGAATCAAGCCATAATGAATGGAATGAAGACTCCTGAACAGGCAATGCCTGCTCCGGCTCCAGCACCGGGTCCAACTCCCAATGAGCTGGCTGCGCCTGCGCAGTAGGAGTCGGGGTGTTGAGTTGAGATGTTGAGATGTTGTGATTTCATTTGTTGTGAATTATTGCCCTCTCGAAAATCACACCATCTCACCACCACAACAAACTACACCATCTCACCACCACAACATAACAACCATTTTTTTGAAGAAAAAATGAAAACACTTATATTTGGAGGAACCGTTGTCAATGAAGGTGTAGCCCGAAAGGCTTCCGTGATTGTTGACAATGATGTTATAACAGAGATAGTTGAAGGTACAGACTCTCCCCGTGGCAACTACGACAGCGTCGTGGATGCTACGGGGTGTTTTGTTTTACCAGGTGTGATTGACGACCATGTACACTTCCGTGATCCGGGACTGACACAGAAGGCCGACATCGAAACGGAAAGCCGTGCGGCTGCATTTGGCGGTGTCACGTCGTATTTCGATATGCCCAATACCAATCCGCAGACCACAACGCTCGAGGCACTCGAGGACAAATATGCCGACGCTGCACGCAAGTCGCACGTCAACTACGGCTTCTTCATCGGTGCAACCAACGACAACATCGATGTAGTTACGTCTGTCGACCCGCACCGTGTGCCTGGTATAAAGCTGTTTATGGGTTCAAGCACCGGCAATATGCTCGTCGACCGCAAGGAGGTGCTGCAACAGTTGTTTGCCAAATCGGCTCTGCCCATCATGGCGCATTGCGAGGATACCGACATAATCAATCGCAACATGGCTGAGGCTAAGGCCAAGTATGGCGAAGATCCGGCTGTAGAACATCATCCCGAGATTCGTTCGGAGGAGGCATGTTGGCAGTCTACGCGTCTGGCTGTAGAACTTGCAGAGCAGACTGGAGCACGTCTGCACGTGGCACACCTCACTACAGCACGCGAGTTGCAGCTCTTTGGCAGCAATCCGCGCATCACCGCCGAGGCAGTCATAGCCCATCTGTTCTTCTCGGATGCCGACTATGCCACACTCGGAACACGCATCAAGTGCAATCCCGCAATCAAGACAGCTGCCGACCGTGATGCCCTGCGTGCCGCACTCAACGACGGACGCATAGCAACCATCGGTACCGACCACGCTCCGCATCTTCTTGCCGACAAGCAGGGCGGATGTGCCCGTGCTGCTTCGGGAATGCCTATGGTTCAGTTCTCGCTCGTTGCCATGCTGCAACTCGTCGACGAGGGCGTGCTCACCATTGAGCGTCTGGTGCAGCTGATGTGCCACAATCCTGCCGAACTGTTCGGTGTGTCGCGTCGTGGCTACCTGCGTCAGGGCTACAAGGCCGACATAGTGCTTGTGCGTCCCGACTCGCCGTGGACCGTCGACAAGGACTGCATACAGAGCAAATGCGGATGGAGTCCGATGGAAGGACACACATTCGGCTGGCAGGTGCGCACCACAATGTGCAACGGCAGCATAATATACAACAATGGAGCATTCGACAACACGAGCCGTGGTGAGGCTTTGGAGTTCAGAATCTGATATATATGAATAATGTAACACAAATAGATTTCAACATCGCCCAACTGCGTCCTTACATCAACTGGTTGTATTTCTACCATGCGTGGGGACTTGCCGGCAAGCCGCAATCCGAGAAGGACAAACTGCTCAACGAGGCAAACGGCATGCTCGATCAACTGCAATCGCGCTATCAGACGCATGCACTTGTGGGGCTGTTCGATGCCAATGCCGATGGCGACGACATCGTTGTCGCTTCTGAGCGCATGCCAATGCTGCGCCAGCAGCGTCCCTCTGCGCCGGGAGCACCTTACCTCTGTCTTGCCGACTTTGTGCGTCCGCTCTCGTCGGGCATTAAGGATAGGGTGGGAGTGTTTGCTGCCAGCATTGACGAGGCGATAGAACACGACTTCCAGCAGGACGATTTCCAGCGCATGTTAGCCCAGACTCTTGCCGACCGATTGGCTGAAGCCACTGCCGAACTTGTCCACTTGCAGGTGCGCCGAACCATTTGGGGATATGCTCCCGACGAAAATCTCGACATACCGCAGCTTCTGCGCGAGGACTTTCAGGGCATACGGCCAGCCGTAGGCTATCCGTCAATGCCCGACACGAGCCTTAACTTCATCATCGACCGGCTTATCGACATGAAGCGCATAGGCATACGCCTCACCGATAGCGGTGCCATGAAGCCCCATGCTTCTGTGTCAGGTCTGATGTTTGCACATCCCAAGGCCCATTACTTTGACATAGGGCGCATCGACGACACCCAGTTGCGCGACTATGCACGGCGCCGTCATGTTCCGGTGGAGCTGATGCGTAGGTTTCTCGCTTCACGACTCGTAGACTGACGCTGTACGTTCAGAATATAAATCAAGTATAAATGATAGCCCGTATATTCATATTCATAATACTGGCAACGCTGTTGCCCGACCTCTACATTTATCGTCGCTACATACGCCACCGCTTCGACCTCTCGCTCCTGATGCGTCTGTTGTGGTGGGTTCCGGGTGCTGCGATGGTGTCGGTGACGCTTGTCTACGCCATGATTGACGACTTTGCGCCAGCCAATCTCACGTTGTTCAACATCTATCTGTTCATGCTCGGACTGATAGTGGTGCCCAAGCTGCTGTTCGTATTGTCATCGATAGCCGGTCGTGGAGTGCGCCGTATGACGGGAGGCACGCGCAATTGGGGCAACTACTTCGGATTGCTGCTTGTGCTGGGACAGCTTTACGTGCTGTTCATGGGTTCGATGACAGGCACCGACCGTCTGCGTGTGCGCCGTGTGACGATAAGTGTGCCCAATCTGCCTAAGTCGTTCGACGGCTATCGCATAGTGCAGTTCAGCGACATCCACCTCGGTTCGATGCGCAGCGAATTGCTCGAACGCGCCGTAGAACAGATGAACCGCTTGCGTCCCGACATGATAGCGTTCACCGGCGACATTCAGAATATGCGCCCCGACGAACTCACGCGCCACACGTCTACGCTGCGTCGGCTGCATGCCAAGGACGGAGTCTACTCCGTATTGGGCAATCACGACTACTCGGAGTACGTCCCGAAGTTGCCCATGCAGCAACGTCGGCACAACGAACAGCTTACACGCGAGTTTCACGCCAACGTGGGTTGGCAGCTCTTGCTCAACGACCACCGCATCATACGGCGTGGCAACGACACCATAGTGATTGCGGGCGAGGAGAACGACGGGCTTCCGCCGTTCCCAAGCAAAGCCGACCTCAAGCGCACACTGCGTGGAGTCAGCCCCCGTTCGTTCGTAGTCATGCTTCAGCACGACCCCTCGGCATGGCGCCGTTCGATACTGCCCGGCAGCAATGTGCAGCTCACCTTGAGCGGACACACGCACGGCGGACAGATGAGTCTGTTCGGATTGCGCCCCACAAGTCTATTGGGTCGCGAGGACGACGGGCTCTATCAGGAGGCAGGCCGCGCTCTGTTTGTATCCACAGGATTAGGCGGTTTCGTGCCATTCAGATTCAATATGGATCCAGAAGTGGTGGAGATAACGTTAAGAAGCCCCACCCCCTGACCCCTCCCCCGTAGGGAGGGGAGTGGTATGAACTGCTATCTGTAGGAGGCTATGGCGTCCTCGCCGTAGCCTGAGTAAGCAATAGGGTATGGCGTGAATCATTACTCATTAAATATAATTCATAAATCATTAAATATTAAAAAGCAATGGTAAAATTAATATACCGTATTTATCAGCTCTTCATAGCTCTTCCGCTGATAGCCATATACACAGTAATAACAAGTCTGATAGTAATCATCGGCTGCGCATTGGGCAACGGTCATTTCTGGGGATATTATCCAGGCAAGTGGTGGGCGCAGTTCATTGTGCGTGTGCTTCTGCTGCCCGTGAAGGTAGAGGGACGCGAAAACCTGCAGAAAGGGCAGTCGTATGTGTTCGTAGCCAACCATCAGGGAGCCTTCGATATATTCCTGATTTACGGTTTCCTGTGCCGCAACTTCAAGTGGATGATGAAGCGCCAGCTGCGCCAGATTCCCCTCGTGGGCAAGGCATGCGAGTCTGCCCACCACATATTCGTCGACAAACGAGGTCCCAGCAAGATACGCGAGACCTACGACCGTGCCCGCAAGACGCTGCAGGGCGGCATGTCGCTCGTGGTATTTCCCGAAGGAGCGCGTACGTTTACGGGTCATATGGGCGTGTTCAAGCGTGGAGCCTTCATGCTGGCAGACGACATCGAGCTGCCCGTAGTGCCCATCACCATCAACGGGTCGTTCAATGTGATGCCCCGAATGCGCGATATGCGCTGGGTGACATGGCATCCGCTGCGCCTCACCATACACAAGCCTATCATGCCGATAGGCAAAGGTCCCGACAACATCAAGCATCTTGAGAGCAAGAGCTACGACGCCGTTATGTCGGGACTGGACAAGGAATACCAGGGATTTGTAGAAAATCCCGACCAGTAACCCCCTTCGCAAGAGTCTGACGACGGCTCATCCTACATTTGATAACAACAACAATATGATTACCAGATGCTATCTTGAGATAACCAACGTATGCAATCTCAACTGTGTGTTCTGCCCCAAGACGACGCGCACGAAGCACACAATGACTTTGGACGAATTCGACACGCTCACCGACCGACTTGCAGGCGAGGTGAAGTTCTTGTATTTTCACCTTATGGGCGAGCCTTTTCTGCATCCCCATCTGGCGCAGTTCATCGGTATGGCAAGGCTCAAAGGCTTCGTCCCGATACTCACTACCAACGGCACTTTGCTCTCGCAACGCACCGATATTCTTGATGCCTTGCCCCACAAAATCCAGATTTCGCTCCACTCGCACGAGGGCAACGGCAAGGCCGACCTACAGCAATACATCGACGAAGTGATGGCGTTTGCCATGGAAGCCGCCCGCCGTGGGTGCATCATCGTGCTGCGTCTGTGGAACGAAGGCGGACACAACAGCCTTAACCAGACCATTCTTGACATGATAGCCAGCCACCAGCCGCGCCCGTGGACTGAACGTCACGACGGCTGGCGCATTGCCGAGAATCTGTACATCGAGAACGACAACATGTTCGAATGGCCCGACCTGCAATGCGCCCCCACTGCCGAGGAGGAAGTGTTCTGCTACGCCCTGCGCAATCAGATTGGCGTATTGGTAGACGGAACGGTTGTGCCGTGCTGTCTCGACCATAACGGCGACATGCCGCTGGGCAACCTCTACGAGCACAGCCTTGCACATATCCTTGCGTCCACACGCGCCGACGCCATCTATCAGGGCTTCACCAATCACACAGCCGTAGAACCTCTGTGCCAACGCTGCGGCTATTCGGCAGTGTCGAAGCGGTTCAGAAAGTAATGCAAACTGAACTTTAGCAAGTTTTGAGAATTCAGTAGTTATAGGAGTTAAGAAGTTAAGCCAGATGCTTTTTATGCTATAAATCAAGCATAAAAACTAATGGCTTAACTCCTTAGCGACCGTAGAGCGCGAAAAACTCCTTAACTTCTTAACTACTTTCGCTTGCGAAACTTAAATGCAAATATAATACAGGCAGTAAAAAACTGTTACAAAATAAAAAACGATTCTGGAGATTTTCAGAGTCGTTTTTTATGCTTTTTATCCCACCCGAACCCCTCTTTCACCCCAATATTACTGCTTTTCTATAGCAAAACGACTGCATTAGCCGTCTAAAACGACTCCTTTTGCCATGCAAAACGACAACTATTGACTGGCAAAAGGAGTCGTTCGGCAAGGCTAAAGTTGCCCTTTTGCCAACAAAAGGAGCCTTTTTGCAATTGCGAAGATTGCACACTTTGGCTATCATACGACGTAATCTGTTGTGTATGAGCATAATGCCGTTGCTCGCCCAAAACTCGAGAATTTCGGGCAAAAGACTTCGTCGTGCGTTCAACTCGCAGTTTTGAGCGCTTGAAAATGCAAATATCGTAATGCCGACACATACTTCTCTACATACAAAAATGCCCGTCTTGCATAAGAATTTCATTTTAAAAGGAGTGATTTTCTCTGATTTTGTTTAACTTTGCCACATATCAGATATTCTTTATTTGAGTTTTAAGCAGCTCTAAGTTTTATTTTCCCCATATGCCATATAGGGTACTTGGGCAGTTATCCAATAGCTTGCTCACTTGTGGAATGACAAGTCTGCTAATTTAATGTTATGACGAAATGAAAAAAAAGATTTCTTGTTTGATTATGTGTGCTATGTCTTGTGCTGTCGTTGCGCAAACCACGGGGCAGGAGACCGGGCATACTTGGATTGATTTGGGGGTGCCCAGTGGAGTGAAATGGGCTACAGCCAATATAGGTGCAAGTCTTCCTCAAGACGAGGGCGACTATTATGCATGGGGCGAAACGGCATTGAAGACCGACTTCCGGTGGGCTACCTACACGCATGGAGCAGGTCAGAAATCGCTCACGAAGTATTCCGGTTCAGACGGACTGTTGTCGCTCGATGCCACCGACGATGTAGCCTCGTGTGCATGGGGTGGCACATGGCGTGTGCCGACCAAGGACGAGTGGAGCGAACTCCTTGAGCATTGCCTTTGGACATGGACCGATGACTATGATAAAACCGGCGTTGCCGGATATGTGGTCAAGAGCAAGAGCGGTGACGCTTCAATGTTTCTGCCAGCGGCAGGATGTCGTTATGCGGGCATGATAAACGAGAAGGGTGTACACGGATACTACTGGTCGAGTTCGCTCTACCATACTTCGTCCTCTTATAGCGGCTCTGCCTACCAGTTGCAGTTTGTTCAGGCTTGTGTCAAATCCGATTGGAATCACGCACGCTATTATGGTTCTTCGGTGCGTGGCGTATGCAAACCGCAACCTGCAACGGGCGTGAACACCATACAGACTGATCGCTCCATATATGCCATCGGTGGCAGAATATATTGTGAAGGACAATGCCGTATCTATGACATTTACGGACGTGACATGACGCAGCAGAACGGTTCACTTCCAAAGGGTGTATATGTGGTGCAGAGCGGAAGCCGTAGAGAGAAAATCAGAGTATCCTGATGCGGGATTTTTCTTATGTCGAAAGATTATAATATGAGTAAAATGAAAAAGACATTATTAATATTTGCTCTGGCATTTGTGCTGGGCTTCATTCTTCCGTTTTCTTCAGCAAGAGCAGAGAAGGTTCAGTATTGGGCCAAAGGTGTGAGCGTAGATGCAGGCTGGTACAACACCTTTCAGTTTACGAATGGTTGTTGGGCTGCTGTCAGTAGCAACATGATAGCATGGTGGCAGGACAGAATACGTGAAAAGTATATCTATACCGGAAAATGCTGGGACCCTGAGGAGATAAATCGCGAATTTGATTGCAACCCTTACTTCAATAAGGGTGGCGACTATGTGTATAAAGCCCTCGACTGGTATCTGCGCAATACGCATCCGTCCATAGCCTACACACGTACCGATCTTTATCAGAATTACCTCGCTAATGACGACTTCGATAATCCTATCATCTTCACGCGAGGCTACATAAATTCAAACGAGCAGATATTGACTGACGTGTTGCTGCGCTATTTCACTACGGGTAATTATGTCGCGCAAATTCGTGACATGAACCACGCTTGGACGTTGTGGGCGATAGAAGTGGATACTGAGACCAACACCATCACTCGTATATGGGTGACGGATTCTGTTCCTAATGATCGCAATAACCCCAAGAAGCAGATACATGCACTCGACCCAAAACGCTATAACGACCTTTTCTATTTTGAACGGGGAATATACGATGAGGAGAATAATTCATGGGGCTCGCAGGCTATTCATCCCGCTGAGTTGACATTCTTTGGTATTGAAGGCCGTTTTTTGGTCGATGCCGACGGCAACCCTGTCTTTGATACCAAAATTTAATATCTTTGCAAAGCATATCCATACCTATAACACCACGCAAATGAGAAAATTACTGCCACTACTGCTTGCGCTTCTGATGCTTGCATGCAACAGAACCGAACACAATTCAGCGTCCGACCCCGCTTACTCCATGCTCGAACGTGTAGCCGAACTCAACGCCGGAGGTGACAAGCCAGGCGCGTTGGCCCTTGCCGACAGTGCCCTGCTGATGCACCCGGCTGACACTACCCGATGCTGGATTTTGAGCGAAAAGGCAGTGACGCTTGTCGACATGGGGCGTATGGCGGATGCCGTAGGCGTGGCTCAGGGCGCTTACCGTCTGGCAGAGAAACTGCACGACGTGGACGCAATGCTCAATCTGCGTGGCACTATGGGCATAGCCTACCGCAGGCTGGGCAAGACCGACTCGGCTCTGGTGCAGTATAAGGAGGGCATACAGATGGCGCTTGCTGAGCACAACGCCGAATATGAGATATATCTGAACAATTGTGTCACGGTGTTATACTCCGAAAGCAACCGCTTTGCTGAGGCTCTTCACTATGCCGCAAAGACCGAAAAGGCAGCCCTCGCAGCCAACGACACCATACAGCGATTGTCGGCACGTGCCAATATCGGAGGCATATATCTTAGGCAGAACCAGTACAGGGCGGCGCTCAATGCTATGCTGCCGTGCTGGCAGGAGGTGAAGAGTGTGGGCTATAATGTGCTCACGCTGAAGTTTCTTTCTATCATTCTGAAGTCGTACAGCTCATTGGGCGACTATCAATCCGTGGCACAATACATGCAATATGCCGACCGTGTCATGGACGGAATGGCTGCCGGCAGCAACGGAGTTTTGGGCATTCTTGAGGTCAAGGCCGATCTTCTTGGCAAGCAGCATAGATACGCCGAGCAGCTGGCACTGGTAGACAGCATCATCGCCAGCGGCACACATAACCAGGCAATGCCGCTTGACAAGATGCTGCGCACGAAAGCCCAGTGTCTCGAAAACATGCATCGCAACGCCGAGGCACTCTCGTTCATGAACCGTGCCTTTGCCGTGCTCGACTCAGTAAAGCAAAGCGACATAGAGAAAAGCATGAGCGAATTTACGGTGAAATACAAGACACTGGAGACGGAGATGGCTTTGGCTGAATCCAGACGCGAGACTGCCGAGAAGGCAAACCAGGTGCTGTGGCTTGTGGTGGTGGTAGTGCTGCTGCTGGGAGTGGTTGGCATTATGCTCTATCGCAGGCGCATAGCCGCACAGCGGGCGTTGCTGCACGAGAAGCAGAGCTACATCGACGGACTCGAGAGCGAGCGTGAGCGCATAGCCAAGGATTTGCACGACGGAGTGTGCAACGACATCCTCGCCACCAAACTGCTGCTCGCCACCGACAGCGTTCATGCCGAGCAGTATCTCGACGACGTTTGGCGCAACGTGCGCCAGTTGTCGCACGAGCTTATGCCTCCATGTTTCTCGACGCTCGCACTCGACGCAGTGGTGCGCTCGTATGTAGCCGCCATCAGCCGTAACGGCAGTCGCGACATCTCGCTCAATATCGACACTGCGTTCGATTGGGGCAGTCTGCCGCAACAGGTGGCTTACGAGATTTACCGCATCATACAGGAGTCGACAGCCAATGCCATGAAATACGGCGACCATACAGGCATAGACATCTCGCTGACCGTCAACGACGGCAACCTGAGCGTATGCGTTGCCAACGGTATAGGCACCCGTCCGGCTGACGGCAGGCACACCTCCAATCATGGCATAGGACAGCAGACGTTACAGAAACGTGCCGACCGCATCGGTGCAAAGCTTACTGTCGATGAGGTTGGCATGCGCCATAGGCTGACGCTCATTTGCCGAATCACCACCGTATAGTCACACCTTAACCAATTGAAAACAATGACAATACTCATCGTCGACGACCACCC
>ULYE01007418.1_pt1 | contig 37499 bp, 28 predicted proteins | sample 1961921 | NCBI WGS metagenome assembly ULYE01 (sample SAMEA4835856, study PRJEB28245) | human gut metagenome | biome: gut microbiome; material: fecal sample | place: Denmark | collected 2008 | reverse complement strand
CAAACGACTTTGGAGACCTTTTTTTGTATCCGTAGGAGAGTTAGCCCTCCGCCACTATTTTATAGTTTTGACACACCTGACACACACCCTTGTTTAAGAAGTACCCTTCAGTTGGTGCACTTTAAGGGGGTGCACTTGTCTCCGCTCGGCTTTGCCGCTTGCCAGAGCAAGAAGTGCACCAACTGATCAATACGTGCACCAACCGAAGCTTGTTTGGTGCAGCAGAGACTGCTGCACCCCATGATCCTGGTAGATGTCTTCAAATCCTGGTAGATGCAACCTGCATCTTCCAGCCTTTAATCACTTCAAAGCCAATTGGCTGCGCCGCTGCTGGAAGATATGGCAGATTTTTTTCTGCAACCTATTTGTATTTGCAGATATTTAGTATAGTTTGATGTATTCGTATGTATTGCCAACGCTTGTGAGATATTTCTCGAAGTTATGTCGGCTTATTACGATGGTGCCGCGACAGTCGTTGGGATGGAATGACAATGTATCTGCTTGCAGCAGGTTTGCGTCAAGAAACAGATGAACATGATGATCGGTATCGTTAATGAGTCCGAATGGTGAGACGCTGCCCGGTTCTAAGCCCAGATACTTCATCATACGCTCAGGCGAAGCGAACGACAGTTTGCCGCATGAAGGCAGTCCCTTGCTTACAAGCGACTCTTTCAGCAGATGCTCCAGGTCGTGAATGGCGAGATCGTGGTCGCAGTTGAAGCATACGAGATAATGGCGGTTGCCTTTGTGGTTGCGGAAGAAGAGGTTCTTGCAGTGAATGCTGCCATCGTCCTTCCACCATCGTTTCGCTTCCTCGATGGTTTTGCCTTCGGGGTGGTTGTAACAGGTGAATGGGATGTTGTGTTCTGAAAGGTAGTTAAGAACCTTTACTTGTCGTGTAGATATCTGTTCCATAGCTTCAATGTATTTATTTCTTACAAAAATACAACAAATCATGTATAAACAAAAGCTATTCAATAATAAATCTATATCTTTGTATTAGTAAAATCAATAGCATCTATGAATTCAATCAAGCGTTATTTCATCTGGCTACGCCGAATGTCGCACAGTCGTGGTCTCGGGGTGCAGTCGCCGTCGGCATATCGTTTCATACGCTATGTCATCAGCGAGCACTATCCGTATTATGCCTACGATGATTTGCGCATGAAGTACCCTGCGCTCGATTGGCTGACGCGAAAGCGTATGGAGCTCTATTTCCGTCTCTCCAATTTCTGCCGTACTAAGCAGATGGTCGATTATAGCGAGGAGAGCAGTCTGCTTGCCGATTACGTAAAGCATGGATGCTGTGCGACACGAGTGCTTAATGTCTATAATGAGGTGGTCGACGCACTCAATGCACGTCTTATGAGAATCTGTCCGATTGACGGCTGCGACGACTTTCTTGAGATTGCGCTCGCAGAATCTGACCAAGAGTCTGTGTTCGTCGTAGAGGATATCTGCACCAACCCCGTGGCTTCGCGAATGTGGCAGCGCCTTGTAGAAAGTGAGAAGGTGAGTGTGAGCTACGATCTTTATTATTGCGGCATTGCCTTCTTCGATACCGACCGCCACAAGACTAATTACATTGTAAACTTTTAGACTTCACGCCCCATCAGTATATCGACAAGAACCATTAAATAGAACGATGCCTATGAAGCTATACACACGACATGGTGACACGGGACAGACCTCACTTGTAGGTGGCAAGCGTGTGTCGAAGGACGACATACGTATCGCCGTGTGTGGCGACCTTGACGAGCTGAACGCCCATATAGGTCTGCTCCTCTCGTTCGGCGTGCCCGAACGAGAATCTGCTGTGCTCATACGCGTACAGCAACTGCTGTTTCATATCGGCGGCGAACTGTCGAATCCCGACTACACGATGAGCTCGCACCTCACAGCTGCCGACATCGCACAGCTCGAAAGCTCAATCGACACGCTCCAGCAGCAGACTCCCGAGCCCACCACCTTCGTTCTGCCTGGAGGATGCGCTGTAGCAGCAGAGTCGCACATCTGCCGCACCGTGACACGCAGGGCAGAGCGCAGCATGGTAGCCATGTCGCACCAGTATCTAGTAGACCCGCTCGCGATGCAATATGTAAACCGTCTGTCTGACTATTTCTTTGTTTTGGCTCTCAATTTAAACTTTATTTCATCCATAGACGAAAAAAAACTCTATATCTCTTGCAAATAACGCAAAATTTACTATTTTTGCAATCGGTTAGAGCAGGGTGGCAATCCATGAAGAACAGTGCCTCGCGGCTCTTAGAAAAAACATATTAAAGTACGACATTTAAAACTTACGACTATGTATTGGACACTTGAATTGGCTTCCAAGTTGGAAGACGCCCCTTGGCCAGCAACTAAAGACGAACTCATCGACTATGCTATGCGTTCTGGCGCTCCGCTCGAAGTGCTTGAGAACCTTCAGGAGATTGAGGACGAGGGTGATGTTTATGAAAGCATCGAGGACTTATGGCCCGACTACCCCACAAAAGAGGACTTCCTCTTCAACGAGGACGAATACTAATCGCTTTGGGCTGTGCTGATGCGGCTTGAGGCAAGATAATAATAAGCGATATGGAGATTTCTGTTCGGAGATTGCCATATCGCTTTTTTCATACATACCTGCTACCTTTTATTAATAATATCCTTCACTAAATAACAAGAAACAACGATGAGCCGCACTACTTCCGACTTCTTTACTGCCCCTAACGGTTTGATGACTAACACTTACAGCGACTTTGAAGAAATTGCTTCTTCAAAGTATACTGTTATCGTGAAGGCAAGGAAGTATGGTCAGTGGTTTGTGCTGAAAACACTTGCCGAGGATTATCGCGGAAGAGGACAGTACGAATTGCTTTTGACTTCGGACTGTCTGACTCTGACAGCTATGCCATTCTTTTAAAGCATTCGAGCGTACTGCTACCAACCGCAACTCTGCGGAGCCTGCCTCTGCAAAAGTCTCGCTCGATGATTTGATGGTGGAGATGGACGACGGAATAGCCGAAATCATGAACCCGTATATAGCGAGGGCGAAGGCAGGCATCAAGGAATACGAGCAAAATGCCATCTTGGTGGAGATAAGCGAAAAGATGGAGAACTACTGCAGGTCTTTCTTCTCAAGAGATGATTTGGGCGATTCGTCCGTCATCCTTATGCATGAATTTGAAAGGTATTTTAAAAATAGAATGGACGGGCCACCTTTATCTTTGCATTGTTAGCCCGCTCTACCACGAACCGCTCGTTGCCAATGTAGCGGAAAAGGTGGTGGCTGGGCTTGTAAAACGCAGTGGGAGAGGGATATGAAAACTGGAGTGCGAAAAAAAAGTTGAAGAAAATGTGCATTGTATTAAAAAATATACTATCTTTGCAAATGACAGGCTTTTGCGCCTGCTTACTGACTAGACCTTGAGATTTAATTGCTCCCTATGTGTGCTTGTTCTGTAGAACAAGAATAGACTGAACTAAACGAAAACTTATTAAAATCCCCGAAACTAAAAGCTAACTAAACCCGTAATTAAATAAAAAACTAAACCCGAATTAAGTAAAAAACTAGACAACCCCAGAAACCATAAACCCTAACTGTGCAATAATAGACGTTGATGCCCCTGCACAAGGAGTAGGCTGCAACGTTATACGCCGTCAATGTATCAATCAGAATAGCGTTCACGCCGTCAATGCAGAAGTTGGAATAGAGGTTTAAGGCACGTCAATACAGAAATTAGATAGAAACAACATAAACAATCCAAAAACTCAACACAATGAAAAGAACGCTTATCACTCTGGGTGTGTTCGCAGCCGTTCTGTGTACACTCGCCTTCGCCGCAACCGGTCAAGGCCCCATCAGTCAACTAAAGCAAATGTTAAGTTCTGCCTCCCAAAAGCAGGGCAAGTCGCTAAACGACATGAAGATAGACGAGGCGAGTCTCGCCTTGGCACGCAACAGAGTGCCCGACAGCGGCAAGACAGCCCGCATGAAGAAGCTGAAGAGCAGCCAGCAGACACAGGTGGTCGACTTGTGGAAGTTCGATGACGGCACATCGCTGGCGCACAATGGCTACGTGACTGTTGATCTTGCCTCTAATGTCATGGAGATTACAGGTAGCGATCTCAGTTTCAACGTCCTGCTTACGAAGCAGAAGGACGGCGTAGACTCATGGGTAGCATCGTATAAGGACATGTACAGCTTCAGCGGCCGGCTGGAGGCTGACGGCGATGCTATCGTAAAGCCTTGCATTCTCTATACATCAGATAATGATAATTCGCTGTATATCGCCAATTCGACAGAAGTGACGCTTAGCGCCGAGAATAACTATACAAGCGATTTCTCTGTAAACACTTGGATGGCCGAGGGGCAGATAATGTATCTTGGATTCATCGTTCAGAAGAGCGACAAGAGCACCGTCATCAAGTCGCACGACAACGCGTTCTACTCTTCTCGCGATATTCTCGTGGCAGAGAAGTGGAGCGCAGAGAAGAATCTGCCTGGTCTTGGCATCACCGAGGACATGGCTGCCAACGCCTACACCATAGTATGCCCCGACACCGTGACGACGCTCGGCCTGTATCTCGCCGGCGATACGTTGTGCATGGTGGGCATGAACACCACGGCTACCTCCTTTGTAGCTCCGAGCAGCGTGTTTATAAACGATAAGGAGTACGTAGTAGAACTGTTCGGCAAGCCGAAGTTCGACTCGTTCGACTGGTCGGGCTCGCAGAGCGTCACCTCGCTCGACCTCAGCGGTGTGAAGAATGTGAATCTGCTGTTCGGCGGTTCTTCCGTAACCGACCTCTATCTATCCACCTATTGCTCGATTAACAGCTACGGCTATCTGGGCGATATCTATCTGCATCTGCCTTACGGCTATTTGCGCTCGCCGTATAAGGATTTCAACTTCAAGCGCATCCTCATCGGCGAGGAGCAGCCCGAGTATCCCGAGTCGGCATTTGACAACGCATGGATCATGCCCGGCGAGCGCGAGGGCGAATACTTCGGCGTAATGAACAACATGGGCTACCTCAACCTGGTTGAGATCATCACGCAGGAAGAGAGCGTAGTTCTGCCGACTACAAGCAGCTGGTATGGCAACAAAATATACATCACACAGTTCGGCGCGCAGCACACCGCCACTCCGGAGGCGCTTTACGCCAAGGCGCCCAACCTCAAGTCGGTTGTTCTCCCCGAACGCTGTCAGAAACTCTTTGTCGACTGGGAAGCAGCGCCGTTCACCGAGCTTCACATTAAGGGCGCTAAACCCGAGACGCAGTACGCCCTGTCTTCGGGCATGAGCGTGTACATCGCTTCGCAGGAATCGTATAACGACTTCAAGTACGACGACGCATGGAACTCTGCCGAGCTGAAGGCCGAAGGCTGGGAGCTGAAGGTGCTTGAGGCAACGTGCGACGACGGACTCACCACGCTCACGCTCGACTACTACGACGGAATGCTTGCCGTTGAGGGCATCCGCTCTACTGCCACCACCGTAACCATCCCCGACAGCGTAGTGCTCGACGGCGTGAAGCACAAGGTGGAGATATTCGGCAACGCAAGAAAGAGCCGCTTCGACTGGTCTAAGGCACAGAGCGTGACCACGCTCGACCTCACGAACGTGCCGCAGCTGTATCTCAACTTCGAAGGCTCAGCCATCACCGACCTCGCCGTGACCGGCAACACCACAATAATGAGAGATGCCGACCTGAGCAATATCTACCTGCACCTGCCTTACGGACTCGACCGCAGCAACTATACGTTCCTTGGCGCAAAGCGCGTGCTTATCGGCGAGGAGCAGTCGTTCTATCCCGAGCCGAGAATCCAGAACAGCTGGGTGATAGCAGGCGAACGTGAAGGCGACTACTTCAGCATAATGAAGAACGGCGACCGCTTCTGTGTCGTAGAGATATTCACTGAGCAGGACAGCATACAGCTGCCCGAATCGACACCGTACGAGAACGGTAGCGTCATGCAGATCACCTCTGCCGGCAATAGCAACTACTACGAAACATCATATCGCATATTCGAGAAAGCGTCTAACCTGAAGTCGCTCGCCGTGCCCGCCGGCTACGACCAGATATATCTCAACTGGAACAACTCGATGTGCCGTCTCAACGAGCTGCACATGAAGGGCAACATGCCTACAACCGACTGGAGCATTCCGTCGTCTTACGTTGTATATATCGGAGCCAAGGAGGCTTACGACCAGTATAGCGCCAACTCTAATTGGTATAACGCCGACCTGCAGCCCGAGGGCTGGGACTTCGACTGGCTCGCCGTAAACGTGCAGCGCAAGGGCGAGTTCGCACAGACCTACATCGAGATGACCGACGCCGACTGGAGCCAGGGCATCAACGTGAAGGTGATAGGTGCGCTCAACGATACCGACCTCTCTAACATTAAGAAGCTCACACGTCTGCGCTGTCTCGATCTCGCCGACGCTACGTTCCAGGCTTTGCCTTCGTCGTTCCTTAACGGACAGAAGACCATCAAGGAGATTACGCTGCCCGAGAACCTCAAGATCATACCAAGCTATGCATTCAACGGCTGCCAGCGTCTCGCTAAGGTGAACGCCGCCGGCGTTGAACGCATCGAAAACTACGCATTCAACAGCTGCTACAAGCTCGCCGACTTCGACATTTCGAAGGTTGCGTACATCGGATCGTATGCGTTCAATACTTGCAGCATGTTCGCACCCACCGTCCTCTCAGACGCGCTGCAGACTCTCGGTTCAAACGCCTTCGCCGGTACGGCAATAACAGAAATAGCCGTTCCGCAGACCATCACAGCTCTCGAAAACAATGTGTTCAGCAGCTGCAAGCAGCTGCAGAAAGTGACGCTCTCGCCGACGCTTCGCACCATCGGTAGCAGTACGTTCGAGAATTGTACGGCACTTAGCGAGATGGTAGTGCCCGAGGCGGTTACGTCTATCGGCAACAACGCATTCAGCGGATGTAGCGCCCTCAGCAGCATCACCATGCCCGAGACGCTTACCAAGATAGGTTCGTACGCATTCTCTGGCTGTAGCGCCCTCACCGAGCTCACCATACCGTCGAGCGTGGAAGACTTCAGCTACAGCACCCTGCAGAACTGCAGCGGCCTGCTCGCCGTGAAGTGCAAGGCCATCGTGCCTCCGCTTGCAACCGGTAGCTTCACCAGCGGCATTGACCTCAACCACTGTACGCTCTACATAGCTCCGTTCACCATCGACGCCTACCGCGACGCACAATACTGGAGCGAGTTCTACATCATGAAGCCGCTCAACGAGCCGGTGAAGAACATCTACGTCAAGCGACCGATGACGTTCGACCTCCAGTCGGGAGACAACGCCGTGCTGCAGGACAACCCGAACATGACGCTCGACTACAACATCGACAACGACTACTGGGGGAGCTCTTCTCGCAACAGCGTCGGACAGCTCACCGCTTCGGGCGACGGCACACTCTCGGCAGGCGTATTCACCATCAACAACTACTTCTACAACCGCAACAACAATAACATCAACGAGAACAACGGCATATACTACTGCAACGACCGCCGACCGACACTTCTCAACAACGCAGAGAATATGCGCGCCGACAGCGTGCTCTGCACCGTGAAGCTCGCGCAAAACGAATGGCACTTCATCTCGTTCCAGTACGACGTGCAGATGAGCGACGTATATGCACTCAACAACACCGACTACGTCATCCGCCAGTACAACAGCGCCAAGCGTGCGGCTGCAACCGGCGACCAGACCGAGCAGACAGGCGCCTCAAGCAATTGGGAGGATGTGCCGGCAGACGGCGTGCTGCAGGCAGGCAAGGGCTACATCATTCAGGCTGCCAACAATACCACCAACGAGAACGGAAACAACAACAACGCAGTGGTGGTGTTCCCGTCGCGCAACACCGTGACGAAGAACCGTCTCTTCACCTCGAACGACATCATTGTGCCGCTTGAGGAGCATGCTTCAGAGTTCGCTCACAACCGCTCGTGGAACCTCGTGGGCAACCCATACCCGTGCTACTTCGACATGAACCAGCTGAAGGACGAGTTCTACTCGCCAATCGTGCTCTGGAATGGCTATAACTATCAGGCTTACTCGCCTATTGACGACGACATCATCCTGCGTCCTTACGAGTCGTTCTTCGTGCAGCGACCGATAGACGTAGAGCAGATGGTGTTCGGCGCCGAGGGACGTATGCACTACAACGACGCGCTCAAGGCTACCAAGGCCGACTCTCAGAAGCCTGGCGTCAACAATGCTCCGGCACGCAGCATCGACGGCGCACAGCGCAACGTCTTCAACTTCACCATCGAGGGCTGCGGCAGCGACAACCGCACACGCATCGTGCTGAACGAGAAGGCATCGATGGGCTACGACTGCTCGCGCGACGCAGCCAAGTTCTTCGCCTCTAAGCCGTCGGGCGCCGAGATATACGTAGACGCCGACGTGAAGTACGACATCTGCGAACGTCCGTTCGCAGACGGCACGGCACAGCTCGCCATCCGCACAGCCAAGGCAGGTCAGTACACCATTACGCTCTCTGGCCGCTACACAGCCGACTGGACCGTGATGCTCACCGACCGTGAGACTGGCACAACCGTGAACCTCTGCGAGGGCGCTTACAGCTTCGAGGCAGCAGCCGGAACTACGGCAGGTCGCTTCCTGATAAGCTTCAAGTCGCCTCTGACTGCTATCGACGCAATCGCAGCCGAGATAGGTGCCGACGCCGAAGTGAAAGTAGTGAACGCAGCCGGCATGATCGTCTTCAGCGGCAGCTACGCCGAGTTCAAGACAAAGGCACAGGCAGGCATCTACGTCGTAGTATGCGGCGAGAAGACATATAAGACAGTGATAAAGTAAAAACCTTGTTCTTATGAAACACCTATTTATTAACATACAACGAACGGCCATGCTGCTCGCCCTGCTCATAGTAGGGTGGGCAGCGGGCTGCCCGCTGTCGGCACAAACCGTCGTCGAGCTGGTACCTGACCAGACTCTCGGCAACGGCACCGACGTAGCGAGCCTGGACGACGAGGCCACAGGCATCTCGTTCGTGTTCGACAAGAATACCAACTCGATACCTCCGAGGTATTACAATGGTGCAGTCAGAGTGTACACCGGCAACACCGTCACTATGTACGCTCCGGAAGAGTGCAACGTGTCGAAGGTGGAGTTTCTGACCGAGACATACAAGAACGACGCCACCACGCTCTCTGCCAACGTAGGCAGCGTGAGCTATGACGCCACAGCCAAGCTGTACACATGGGAGAGCAGCACGGCTGCAACCGAGGTGCTGTTCAACATCAACAAAGGACAGTTCCGCGTGAAGAACATCAAGGTGTATCTCAACTCGACGGGCGAGGTGAAGCCCAAGCCGAAGGCGCCGGTCATCTCGCACGAAAGCGGCGAGTTCTACCGCACGTTCCAGGCGGTTATCACCGACCTCAACGATCCTGCAACAACCATACGCTACACGCTCGACGGCACCAATCCGACGGCAGACAACGGCATGGTCTATACCGCTCCGGTGGAGATTCAGGCAGGTGCAGACGCAACGCTAAAGGCGGTGTGCGTCAATGCGAACGGCGTGAGCCTCGTCGCATCCGCCACATACACCTACAAGGCAAAGAGCAAGCTCTCGTTCAGAACCAACAACAAGAGCGGTCTTAGTGCCCTCGACTATAACACATACAGCGCAGAATACGGCTCGTTCAGAGGCGATGGTGAAGCATACATCACCGACGGCTCGAGCGTGTATCTGACAGTACATCTGAACAGCGGCTACCGACTCCGCAGCTTTACGCTTGACGGCAAACAGATTGAACAGCAGTACGGCGAATACCATTTCACCATGCCTTCAGCCACCGATGTCACCTTAGTGGCAGACATCGTGTACGACCCCGAATCGCCTTCCGATCCGCAGCCGCCAACGCCTCCCGTGAAGACATATAAGCTCACTGTGGTATGCAACCCTATCGGTGCTGCTTCGCTTTCGGGCGCAGGCACCTACAAGGAGGGCGATTGGGTAAACCTCTCTGCAAATAGCTACTCGGGCTACGTGTTCAGAAGCTGGACACGCGACGGCGAGACCGTCAGCACCAACCGCTACTACAACTTCGAGATGCCGGCTTCGGACATGGTGCTTACTGCCAACTATGTCTATAACCCTACCAACCCCAAAGACCCTGAGCAGCCTAAGCTGAAACGCCCGCTTACGGCGATTGCGTCGCCGGCAGGAGCTGCAAGATTCTCGCTCTCGGCTTCTGAGGTGGTGTCAGGAGAGACGTATACTGTCAGGGCTTATCCCGCAACAGGCTACCGCTTCAAGGGATGGATGTTGAACGGTGTGGCGCAGGAGGAAAAGTCTACTTACTTCAGTGCTACTATGACTGACGCCGGTGCGCAGGTCGTGGCGATACTCGTCTACGACCCCGAGTCGCCAGGCAATCCGGGCGCCAACTATTACAACGCCGCTACCGGACTCGCCATCATCGACGACTTCGTACCAGGCGACCTCTATAGTGCGCTCAGCGCCACTGTGGGCAGCGACAACTATCAGAACGTGAATCGACTGATTGTGAAGGGACGCATGGCGGACGACGACTACTACTGTTTGAATAGCCTCAAGAATGCTTCGGCTGTCGACCTCTCGCGCACGGGTGGCGCTACGGAAGTGCCCGATCAGGCTTTCTATAATATGTCGGTTGCGTCGGTTGCGCTTCCGGCTACTATTTCAGAATTGGGCTACGATGTGTTCGGCAACTGCCAGAACCTCATCGCGCTCACCGTCTACGCAATGGAGCCGCCGAGTTGCTATAACGAGACGTTCGTAAACTTTACGAACAAAGCCAACTGCATTGTCTATGTGCCGGAAGAGGCGGTAGAGCTGTATGCTGCCGCCGAAGGCTGGAAGGACTTCACCATTCAGCCTATCACCAACGACGCACACATGCTGTAGGTGAACCTGCCGGCTGAAGGCAAGGACGGACGCTACAAGAACAACACCATCGAACTGGTGAACATCAACTCGGGCGTGCGACAGAAGTATGTCATCACCGACCGACAGATATACACGTTCAGCGGACTGCGCAAGGACGAGCAGTATAATGTATATATGTACTCGCGTGCAGGACTTGAGATAGGACGCATCGAAAACGTAACCATACCGGATGACGACATGGAGGTGGCGTTCGGCACATTGAAACCTCTGCACACCGTTGCGGCAAAGGTGGTTTCGCCCGAAGGCGAGAACCTTACGTCGATGGCTACCGTAGAATGGCTCAAGCCGCTCGAAGACGGCACGACGGTATATCTGCGCAAGGCTGTATCGTTGGGCGAGATACCTGAAGGACAGCAGCTCGTATGCCGCGTTACGCTCAGCGACAAGCTCGGCACAGCGTACAAGGCTCCTGCCGACACCGCAATCAGCGTGAGCGGTGCCAACAACATCTGCGTTGTAAAACTGCAGCCGCTGCGCACCATCACCCTGACCGGTATCGTTGTTGACGACGACGACATATATATTGCAGACGCTTCGGTGTCGGCAACGCAGACGCTCAACGGCAAGTTCCAAAAGACGTTCACCACAAAGACCGACCGTCGCGGACAATGGACCTTGTCTGTTCTGGCTGCGCCCGAGACACACCTCGTCGTAGCAGCTACGGAGTGCGTGAACAAGCTCGACACGCTCGGCGCATTTGCCGACGACGAGACACAGCGCGAAATGGGCAAGGCGGTGATGAAGTCGATGGTAGGCGCACGCATCGCTTACGGATTCACGTATAAGGCAGCCGGATCGGAAGAAACGCAGAACTTCTACGCCGACCATCGCAACGTGACTGTCAGCGTGTTCAACGTGACACAGAACCGCGAGCAGAAAGACCTCTCGGTGCAGTATCCTACGCTCACCGTGCTCGACGAAACCATGAACATCGGCGACCAACTGCGTCTTACCGTAGTGTCTAAGACCGGCGCATTCAGTCCGATAGAACGTATGGTGACGGTGGACGATAACCGCCACGCGCAGGCTACGTTCGACATCGTAGGCAAGGGCTGCATAGAAGCATCGTTCGAGATGACCGACAACCGCGCCGTGACAGCAATGCTCTATACTGACAATGGCGAATTGCTGAAGAAGACCGCATACGCTGAGGCTAAGGCTTCGTTCGCTGATGTGGACGACGGCGAGTACACACTCGTCACGATGGGTCAGTCGGAACTGATGAACTCAATCCTTCGTCTGTCTGCCTTCGATGAGATAGGACTCAGCGAAGGCAAGGACTACGTGAAGAACGCGGTAAAGGTGGAGACAGGAAAGATTGCGACCGTGCACAACGCTACCGTTCCGGCATTCGACGAGAGTCTGTTCAGCTACACAACGGCTTCAACCTCGTTCTCTTCAAACAAGAGTAGCATCACCAACGGCAAGTATCTCACGCTAAGTTCGGTTGTCGACTTCAAGGGCGTATACAAGAGCGACATAAGCAATGTGAAGCTCGTTGTAGACCTTCCTGACGCATGCGACTTCGTGGAGAAGTCGGTCATTCAGGGTCCGAAGCTCATGCCGTACACACTCAGCGGCAAGCGACTCACCGTACAGCTCGGCGACAACTATCAGGCACAGACGCGCTTCTGCGTGATACCAACCGCCAGCAGCACGTTCAACGCCACCGCATCGGTAGTGTTCGACTACAAGGGCGCCACGCTCACGCAGCCCATCGGCTCTGCAACCGTGGAGGTGAAGACGCTCGACATCATTGTGCCCGAGATAATAACATCGGCTACAATCAATGTGGCTGGTTCGGCACCAGCACGTTCTAAGGTAGACGTATACTCGGACAACGAACTCGTAGGTCACACCACGGCAAAGGCGAACGGCAGTTGGAGTGCAGAGTGTACGTTGCTCAATGTGTTTAATCTGAACGAGTATCCAATTTCGGCGAAGATTACGACCGAGTCGGGCAGTATGCTTCTCACCGAGACCAAGAACGTGACATACATCAGCAACTATCCGAAGATAAAGACGGTGACCATGAATACGAACCCGACAATCGTGTTCGACTTCGAGAAGGGCACCACCTCACACTCGTGGTACTACACGCCCGACAACGTGCTGTTCACGCTCGACTTCACCGACAACAGCGCCGATGTGCTGCAGGAGGTGTATCTGAACATCTTCGGCGAGGACGGTTCGGTGCGCACTATCGACTGCAGTTACGACATCCGCAAGTCGATATGGTTTGCCAACGTGAAGTTCGATACCTACAACGGCATCGTTAACCTCAGCGTCAACTACATTGCGAAGGGCGACTACAGCTACGACTCGGCTCAGGCTAAGCTCATCGCAAAGAAGTTTGAGGACCAGATGGCGAACGAGAAGGACAAGGCAGACGAGTTCAAGCAACTCGTTGACGACGCCTTCGTATATATCAAGCGCGACGACGTGACACGTGAGGAGAAGATTGCTTACGTCAATCGTATCAAGAAACGTGTATACAAATACTACACCGGCAACGACGACGTTCCTGCCTACGGAAGTAGCGGAAACGTGAACCTCGGCATACTTGAAGACGCCGACTATAACGGAGGTAGTGCGATACTGTTCGGCGAACGCGAGGAGGACAAGAATCCGGATGCAGACCGATACATGCAGGATGCGCCGAATCCTTATGATACGAACGTGTCTTTGCCTGGAACCGACATCTCGGCTTCCGTCTCTTCTGACAAGGGATCGGCAGAATATGTATCGCCTGGCGATTACAACTTCGAGTCGATAGCCGAAGGCTTCAACGGCAACACCGACTTCACCGTCCGCAACTCTAACGGCGATGTGTGGAGCAGCCGAAACAACGACATTCCTGCCAGCTTCGACGCTGACTCGGATGAGGCTGTTGCTGCCTTCTACAATGCTGTTGCCAAAGAGCAAAGAGAACTCTATGCAGAGTGGGCAGGCAAGGTTGGAGATATCCTAAGCGCAGCCGATTTGTCTATAGCACTGGGCGAGTCGATGCAGACAAGATATTTCAGCGACAATTTCGACCAGCTCGTAGCTCTTGCAGGCAATAAGAATCCGAATGTAAAGGCTGAGAAAGAAAGCCTGGAAGCAAGTGTCGGCAAGAATCTTAAGAATCTCAAGAACCTTAAGATTGCTGGCAACGCATTAAGTGGAGTAGGCGCTTTTGTCGGCGGCTGGACTGTCGGAACTGATATCCTTGTCGGCTACGACCGTATGAAGGAATGGACCCGCATCATCGAGTCGGTAAAGGAGTCTTGTGCTGGCAATGATGTCGAGTCAATCATAGCATTGGCTAAAAAGTACAGAACATGGATCGTCGTAAGAGATGCTTCGAAGGGCGTTGGCGACTTGGGTAATACGGCTCTTGGCATTGCCGGAGTGGCATCCGCTCCAGAGACATTAGGCGCTTCGCTCGTCCTTAATCTTGTTTCGTACGGCATCGACAAGGGCTTGAGTCATTGGGAGAGCTGCTATGCTCGAACCAACATTGAGCACCTCACCGAGGTGAAGAGTCTTATAAGGCGCACATCCGACTGTCCTGACGACATGTTCAACGACGAGTATACTCCCAACCGTCCGCCGTTCGACCCGCTCACCATCAACCACGACCCTGCAGGCTACGTCTATGAGGCTGTGCCAGAGAATCGTGTGGAGGGTGTGCAAGCCACCATCTACTATAAGGAAGAGGTGGAGGACCTTTGGGGCGACAAGCACGAGGAAATCGTGATGTGGAACGCAGAGGAATATGCTCAGAAGAACCCGCTCTTCACCGACGAGGACGGTATGTATCGTTGGGATGTGCCGCAGGGACTCTGGCAGGTGAAGTTCGAGAAGGACGGATACCTCACCGCGTACAGCGAGTGGCTGCCTGTGCCGCCGCCGCAGTTGGAGGTGAACGTCGGAATCACTCAGAACAAGCAGCCTGAGGTCGTAGAGGCTCGTGCATACGAAGAGGGTGTAGAGGTGCAGTTCGACAAGTACATGGACCCGACAACCCTTACTGATGCCAATATCAGCGTGACGGCTGGCGGAAAGAAGCTCGCTGGCGAGATACAACTCGTAGACGCGGCGCTTGCCGACGAATACGCTTCGCCCGACGATGCTGAGGCTGTGCGCTACGCTTCGCGCGTCAGATTCGTGCCCGAGCAGGCTCTCGCTACCACAACCGGCGAGATTCGCCTCATGGTAAGCCGCAATGTTATGTCGTATGCCGGCATACCGATGACCGAGACCTACAGTCAGACGCTCGACGTAGAGAAGGAGGTGCAGCAGATTACTGCCGAGAACGCCAAGGTGCTCTACGGAGCTGAGAAGGAACTCACCGTTTACGCTTTGCCGAGTGAGGCTGCTGCCGGACGCGTCGTTCACATCGCCAACTCGTCGGATATGGTTGCGTCGCTCGACGCCACCGACCTCACTCTCGACGCTGAGGGCAAGGCGGTAGTGAAGATAAAGGGCGACCTCCCTGGACGCACCCAGCTCTCGTTCTCTATCGACGACGTTACGGCGAAGGGACAGTGTACGGTCGACGTGATGACCGAGATTGTCACCGCCGAGGCTCCTACCGCTTCGCGCGCCAGCGGCACTGCCGTATATCGCGGCACGAAGCTCGAACTGGCTACCGACTCTAAGGATGCTACCATCTACTTCACGACGGACGGCACATGTCCGTGCGACGAGAACGGCACCCGACGCAAGTACAGCGTGCCTATCGTCATCAATGACGACACCCACATCAAGGCGATGACAATGGTGGGCAGCGACGAGGTGTCGGAGGTGAAGGAGTTCAGCTACACGCTGAAGAAGTCGGATATGGACATCGCTATGGCTGAGGGCTGGACGTGGATGTCGCACAGCTTCGCCGACGGTCTTGCTGCCGCACAGTTGGCTGACGACGTTGCCGTACAGCGTGTACAGAGTCAGACGCAGGAGCTTGTACGCGACCCGCAGCTCGGACTCATCGGCACGCTCTCCGATCTCGAAGCGTCTGAGAGTTACAAGGTGGAGACATCTGCTGCCGTTGCTTTGCCACGCATCAGTGGCGTGGCATGGAATCCGGCCACACCTATCGCTCTGAGCGACGGCTGGAACTGGCTTGGCTATCCTGCCGAGCAGACCATGACTCTCGACGAGGCTTTCGCCACTACTACGGTGGAGAAGCTCGACGCTATCGTCGGTCAGGACGGCTTCGCACAGTACGACGGCGAACGCTGGGTGGGCACGCTCACCACGCTCGTGCCGGGCAAGGGCTATATGTACCAGAGCCAGACCGAGAAGCAGGTAGCTTACAATACCACCATCGTCTCGAAGGCTCACGCACAGCACACGCAGGGCATCGCCGACCGTCTGCCGCTTGCTTTCGACAAGCATAAGTATCCGTCTGTGATGGCTGTTGTGGCTGCCGTCTGCGACGCTGACGGCGTGGCTGCCGACAACGCCGACTATCTGTTGGCTGCGTTCTGTGGCAGCGAGTGTCGCGGCGTTGGTCAGATAGCCGACGGACTGCTGATGATGAACGTCTACGGCAACGTGGGCGACCGCATCACTCTCCATGTCACCGACTGCGACGGCGCTGATGTGCTTGCTACCGCGACGCTCGACTTCTCTGAGAGTCTCGTGGGCAGCATCGACGCTCCGTATGCTATCAACGTTGGCAAGACAACTACTGTCGGTGCAACGGCATACGACGGCAACGTGCGTCTCAGCGTTGTTGGCAAGCGTCTTGTTATCGGCGGCGTGGCTGCCGACGATGTTAGCAGTGTCGAACTCTTCGACATCAACGGTCAGAAGGTGATGCACGAGACACATATCAGCGAAAGTGGCATCGACATTTCTTCTCTGTCGGGTGGCGTCTACGTTGCTGTTGTATGCAGCGACGCACACTACACCTATCATAAGATTGCCGTACGCTAAACCATAAAAACGATACACAATGAAAAGTTCGATTATCAGACATACAATGGCGATAGTCGCGCTCCTCATGGCGCTCTTCCATAGTGTCGCGGCTTCTGCCGCCGACACATGGAGCGTCAATCCGAGCGCCTACCGCTACGACATGAGTCTTTATCTCGATGTGGTGTTCGGCACCGGAGAGAAGTTGGATTACACGCAGTACGACGTGGCTACGTTCGTCGGCGACGAATGCCGTGGCGTGGCTGAGGTGCTGCCTCTGCCCACCGGTGGCAACTGCCTCTATCTCCGTGCGCGCAGCAACAGCGAGCGTGGCGAGTCGATGGTGTTCCGCTATCGCAACAAGGCTACGGGCGAGGTGAAGGATGTAGAGAATGTCAGCTTTGCATTCTCGTCCAACGCGCGTCTGGGCTATCCGTCTTCGCCCTACGAGGTGAAGATCATCATCTATCACGACGTTACGCTGTCGGCTGGCGAGGGCGGAACGGTCAGCGAGTCTGGCGGACGCTTGGCTGAGGGCACCACGCTTTCTGTCACCGCTACTCCTGCCGAGGGTCATCACTTCGTGCAGTGGTCGGACGGCGTTACCGACAACCCGCGTTCTGTTGTCGTTGGCAAGGAGGATGTGACGCTTGCTGCTGAGTTCGCTCTCACGTCCTATCATCTCACCTACACTCTCGACGGCGTCAGCTACAAGGAGTCGGACGTGCTCTACGGCACAGCTCTTACTCCCGAGCCTAACCCCGAGAAGGAGGGCTACACGTTCTCCGGCTGGCAGGGTCTGCCCGAGACGATGCCGGCAAAGGATGTAGAGGTGACGGGTACGTTCTCAATCAATTCTTACCAGGCTGTCTTTAAGATTGGTGAGGAGGTTATCGAGAGCAAGACCGTCGTTTACGGCGCAGAGGTCGTAGCTCCCGAAGCACCAGCCAAGGAGGGACATACGTTTGCCGGATGGCAGGACGTTCCAGCGACAATGCCAGCGCACGACATCGTGGTTATGGGTTCTTACACCGTGAACAAGTACACGCTCACGTACAAGGTTGACGGCGCAGAATACAAGTCTGTTGAGGTTGACTACGGCACAACAATCACCGCCGAGCCAGCTCCCGAGAAGGAGGGCTACACGTTCTCCGGCTGGCAGGGTCTGCCCGAGACGATGCCGGCAAAGGATGTGGAGGTGACAGGTACGTTCTCAATCAACTCTTACCAAGCAGTCTTTAAGATTGGTGAGGAGATTATCGAGAGCAAGGCCGTCGTTTACGGCGAAGAGGTCGTCGCTCCCGAAGCACCAGCCAAGGAAGGCCATACGTTTGCTGGATGGCAGAACGTTCCAGCGACAATGCCAGCGCACGACATCGTGGTTATGGGTTCTTACACCGTGAACAAGTACACGCTCACGTACAAGGTTGACGGCGCAGAATACAAGTCTGTTGAGGTTGACTACGGCACAACAATCACCGCCGAGCCAGCTCCCGAAAAGGAGGGCTACACGTTCTCAGGTTGGCAGGGTCTGCCCGAGACGATGCCGGCAAAGGATGTAGAGGTGACGGGTACGTTCTCTATCAATTCTTACCAGGCTGTCTTCAAGATTGGTGAGGAGATTATTGAGAGCAAGGCCGTCGTTTACGGCGAAGAGGTTGTCGCTCCCGAAGCACCAGCCAAGGAAGGACACACGTTTGCCGGATGGCAGGACGTTCCTGCGACAATGCCAGCGCACGACATCGTGGTTATGGGTTCTTACACCGTGAACAAGTACACGCTCACGTACAAGGTTGACGGCGCAGAATACAAGTCTGTTGAGGTAGACTACGGCACTACTATCGTAGCCGAGCCAGCTCCCGAGAAGGAGGGCTACACGTTCTCAGGTTGGCTGGGTCTGCCCGAGACGATGCCGGCAAAGGATGTAGAGGTGACGGGTACGTTCTCAATCAACTCTTACCGCCTGACTGTATACCTTGACGGCGAACTCTACTTAGAACAGACGCTGGAGTACGGCGCGCCGATAAGCGTTCCCGACCCGGAGGTTGCGGCAGACAGAGAGTTCAACGGCTGGGACATTGAGATTCCGGCGACAATGCCGGCTCACGATGTTGAGGTTCACGGCACGACGACGGTAGTAAGCGGACTGGAAGCGATATTCGCCGATAGCGACACGCGCGTCACAATCTGCTCGATTAAAGGCGTAGTGCTGTTCCGCAACACGACGGTGAAGGAGGCGGCGCCGAAGCTGAAGCCGGGTTTGTACATCGTTAATGGTCGAAAGATGGTGGTGAAATAGGCTGCCGCTATTCGCAGACACACATAAGTCAAAAACAGAAAGGGCTGGATTCCATGCAAGGAGTCCAGCCCTTTTTGCGTTTATGTGTCGGTAGAAGCCGCCAGTTACAGTTGTCTGCCGAACATTATCAGATTGATGCCAAAGATAACGGTTGTTACCAAGGCATGGTAACATCATTACAGATACGCGGTAACGATGTTTCCTGTGCGTGGTAATGGTGTTTCCTGTGCGCGGTAATGATGTCGTATTGTGCAACAACTTGTAATAAGCGCTTGCGAATGTAAGCAATAAATTATATCTTTGCACACAGTAATAAGAACAACGATATGGTAAAAAGACAAAGGAAGGGATTCGTGGCGCGACTGTTGTCGCTCGTCGTGGTGGTGCTGATACTGGCTGCGGCGGCGATACTGCGCGACGGCAGAATATTAGGACACGACTTGCGAGAGGCGCATGAGGCGAAGGCGCTGAAGAACGACACGCTGGAGGTGACGCCCGACGGAGCGTTCGTGGTGAACACAAAGCCGCTGGCAAAGGACGTGCAGGGATACGGCGGACCGGTGCCGCTGAAGATACATATAAAGGACGGCAGGGTGGCGGCTGTTGAGGCTGAGCCGAACGCCGAGTCGCCCGACTTCTTCAACCGCGCGAAGGAGCTGCTCAACCACTGGCAGAACAAGTCGGTGGACGAGGCGTTGGCGGAGGATGTGGACGCCGTGTCGGGCGCTACATTCTCGTCGAAGGCGATAATAGCTAACATGCAGCGCGGACTGGCTTATGCCAAGCAGCATGGTCAGTGGGGTGAGGATGGCTCGGTTGGAGCACTTGGGACAAGTGCATCCCCTATAGAGGGCGGCTCGGCTGGTGCACTTGGGACAAGTGCACCCCCTATAGTGGGGAGTGTGAGCAACTCGGTTGGTGCACTTGAGACAAGTGCACCCCCTATAGTTGCGCTGATTGTCGTGCTGCTCGGAGCCGTCGTTCCGCTCTTCTACAACAACCGCCGACTGCATCTTGTGCAGCTCGCGGTGAACGTCGTGGTGCTCGGTCTGTGGACTGGCACGTTCGTCTCCTACACGCTCTTCCTGCGAGTCTTCTCCGGCGGCGTGAGTCTTTCGGCGATTGGCGCACTTGCCGCTCCGCTGCTTATGCTGATAGTGGCGCTGATATACCCGTTGGCGGGTCGGTCGGGTCACTACTGCGCCAATATCTGTCCGTTCGGATCGGCGCAGGAACTCGCCGGAAAACTCAGTCGACGCAAGCTGCGCATCACGCCGCGCGTACTGAAACTGCTCTCCGTGCTGCGCAATCTGCTCTGGGGCGTGCTCATGGCGCTGCTGCTCACCGGCACATGCACCGCATGGATCGACTACGAGCTGTTCACGGCGTTCCTCTATTCGTCGGCGTCGGTGTGGGTGACAGTGCTTGCGGCGCTGTTCCTCGTACTGTCGGTGTGGGTGCCGCGCCCGTACTGCCGCTTCGTGTGCCCAACGGGAGCGCTTATTAAGAGTGTTGAATGAGGAATTGAAGAATTATACAATGAAGAATTATGAATTTACAGAATAAGTCAATCGTTTTAAACGTAGTGCTCGCCATTGCCGTCGTGGTGCTTGGCGTGCGCTTGGTGTCGGGCGCAGAAGACGCCGGCGAGTCGCAAACGCAAGAGCAGGCTGTGCTCGACAATATCGCTACGCGTACCAGCATACGCGACTACAAGGCGCGCCCCGTGGAGAAGGAGAAAGTGGAGAAGATGCTGCGCGCGGCGATGGCTGCACCTACGGCGATGAACAAGCAGCCGTGGCACTTCGTGGTTGTAGAACAGCGCAGCGTGCTCGACAGTCTGGCGGGTGCCAATCCTTATGCGAAGATGCTGCTCAAGGCTCCGCTCGCCATTGTGGTCTGCGGCGATATGGATAAGGTGATAGAAGGCGGCGGACGCGACTTCTGGATTCAGGATGCGTCGGCTGCAACAGAGAATCTCTTGCTTGCGGCTCACGCTATGGGGCTCGGCGCAGTATGGACGGGCGCCTATCCTTCCGAGGAACGCTGCAAGGCGATAAGCGCAACGCTCTCGCTACCCGACAATCTCGTTCCGCTTAACATGATTGTTATCGGCTATCCGGCGGAGCATCCGCAGCCGAAAGATAAGTTCAAGGAGGAGAACATAACTTTTAAAAGTAAAAAAGTAAAAAAGTAAAAGAGTAAAAGAGTAAAAAAGTAAAAAGAGTGAAAGAGTAAAAAAGTAAAAAGGTAAAAAAGTAAAACCAAACTACAATGAAGAAAATTCTATTCTCTCTCGGCATGTTGTTGCTCACCGTTGCAGCCTACGCCGACGGCACAATCCTGTTCAGTACGGCGAAGGGCAGCATCGACGTTCCGCCTTATCGCATACCAGGCATCACCTGCGGCTACGGCGGACGTCTCGTTGCGAGTGCGGCGCGCCTTGTCTGCGGCACCGACCCCGGCTTCGGACGCGTCGACTGCGTGGTGAAACTGAGCTACGACAACGGCAGAACATGGAGCGAGCATGAGATTGACGTGGCTTGTGGCGACTCTTCGCTCATCAACGCCCATAAGACTCCGATGGAAGCTGCCTATGGCGACCCGGCTGTCGTGTTGGATCGCGAGCGCAACGAGGTGCTCATCATGGCTGTTGCGGGCTGTACGGTGTACGGCAAGCCCAGCACAAACAGACAGAACCCGAACCTCATCGCCGCAATACGCAGCATCGACGGCGGACGCACATGGCAGAAGCCGGTTGACCAGACCGAGGATATATACGGCTTGTTCGACAAGGGCAATGTCATGGACGCCGCTTTCGTCGGCAGTGGCAAGCTGTTCCAGAGTAGAGTGGTGAAGGTGGGCGACTACTATCGCATCTATGCCGCACTCACAGCGCGCCCCAACGGCAACCGCGTGATATATTCCGACGACTTCGGACGCTCATGGCACGCTCTCGGCGGCGCTGCTGCTCTGCCCGTGCCCGGCGGCGACGAACCGAAGTGCGAGGAGCTGCCCGACGGTCGTGTGATAATAACCAGCAGAGCGTCGGGCTGCCGACTGCTTAACATCTACACCTACAGCAACACCAAGACCGGCGAAGGCTGCTGGGACAAGCAGACGAAGGCTACGATGGACGGACTCGCGCTCACGCCGAGCACCAACCCCACAAACGGCGAGATGCTCATCGTCCCAGCCATGCGCAACAGCGACGGCAAGCCGATGTACGTAGCGCTGCAGTCGATGCCTACGGGCACGGGTCGCAACAACGTTAGCATATTCTATAAAGAACTTGCCTCGCCCGACGACATGCGCAACGCGAAAGCCTTCGCCTCTGGCTGGGACGGATGCTATCAGGTAAGCTCTACGGTGTCGATGTACAGCAGCATGGATCTGCAGGCAGACGACCGCATAGCGTTCTTCTACGAGGAGACGCTCACACGATGGGGCACAAAGCCCAACCCCGTCAGCACAAGTTTCCCGCAAGGCGAGGGCGAGCACAACTATGACGGCTGCGAACTCGTGTACAAGTCGTTCGACCTGGAGACGATAACCGGCGGAAAGTATTGCGTAAACCGACGCATCAACCGCGGCAAATTCCTGAAAGCCTACTATGAGGACATCGTGGACAGCTTCGTGCTGACTGCTGCGCAGAAAAGAAAGGTAAAGGATGTGATAAAGCGCTTGCCTGCCGAGCCTACATCAGCTCAGATGGATGCGATATTGGAAGGCAAAGTGCGATAGAGCAAGAAGATGTAAAGCGGCTCTATGCGCAGAAATAGAATGTAAAACGTAGCGGAGGTCTCCGGCCTCCGCAGCATACAACAGTGTAGGTCTTTAAGTTGATAAAGATGTCTATCTGACTTGGTGCTGCGGAGGCCGGAGACCTCCGCTACGTTATTTTGACTACGGCAAGAATGCCGTAGCCTCCTATAGTTTCTCGGGGAGTTCGAACAGGCGCGTGCCGTTGCTGCCCTTGATGAGGATGTAGCGGTCGCGGGGCTTCTCAGAAGCAATTGCCTCTTTCACCTCCGCTACGTTCTCAAACTTGCGGAACGCAGCCGGCGTCGCTGTGTGCTCAAACTCCGAGCCAACGAGCCACACCTCTTCGAGCTTCATGCAGCTGAGCTGGTCAACGATGCGCTGATGCTCGTCGTGACTCACGCTGCCAAGCTCCTTCATGTCGCCGATGATAGCCATCTTGTGGTCGGCATTGATAGCCTCGAAGTTGTTCAGCGCCGCCGCCATGCTTGTCGGGTTGGCGTTGTAGGCGTCAACGATGAGGCGGTTGCAGGCTGTCTGCTCAAACTGTGAGCGGTTGTTGCTCGGCGCATAGCCGGTCAGCGCAGCGTCAATCTTGTCTGCCTCCACACCGAAGTAGGTGCCGACGGCGATGGCTGCAAGCATGTTCGTGATGTTGTACGCACCGATAAGGTGGCTGTCAACATGGTGCTGCGCCTTGCTCTCAGCCGCCCACGAGAAGCTGAGCATCGGCTCGCTTTTTACGTCCTCAGCCGCAACGTAAAGTTTTTTATCAGCGGCGTTTAAGCCGTAGCGCACAAGGTTCAGTCCGTCGGCGATGCCGTTGAGATACTGGTTGTCGTTGTCGATGAACACGCAGCGCGGGCGCTTCACCTCGCGTATGGCGTAAGCATCATTCTCGCCGTTGGCAGCCGCACGCACAAAGTCGTACAGTTCGCCCTTAGTCTTTATCACGCCTTCGAACGAACCGAAGCCCTGCAGATGCGCACGACCCACGTTTGTGATGAGCGCATAGTCGGGCTCAACTATCTCCACCAGCGTCTTGATGTCGCCAGGGTGCGATGCGCCCATCTCCACGACCGCGATGTCGTGTGTGGAGTTCAGGCGCAGCAATGTCTTAGGCACGCCGATGTCGTTGTTGAAGTTGCCCTCGGTGTAGAGCACGTTGTATTTCTGCAGCAACACCGCAGCCGTGAGTTCCTTTGTGGTAGTCTTGCCGTTGGTTCCGGTGATGCCGATGATAGGCGTGCCGAGCGCACGGCGGTGATAGCGTGCGAGCTGTTGCAGAGTGTGCAGACAGTTGTCGACGAGAATGAAGCGAGCGTCGCCCTCAACGACGTACTCCGCTTCATCGACAACAGCATAAGCGCAGCCCTTCTCAAGCGCAGCCGCAGCAAACTTGTTGCCGTTGAACGAAGCGCCTTTCAAGGCGAAGAACAACGAACCGACGGGGCAGTCGCGACTGTCGGTTGTAACAACGGGGTGTTGCTTAAAGATTTCGTAAAGTTCGGATATTTCCATTTTGCTTTTATTTTTGTCGGCAAGCGTGCTTGGCGCAGCCGAATCTTTCCTCAGAGTCTGTTTCTCTTTCCTCAGAAGGTTTACTTCTACTTCCTCAGAGTCTGTTTCTCTTTCCTCAGAAGGTTTACTTCTACTTCCTCAGAGTTTACTTCTCTTTCTCCAGTTCGTAGAGCTTCACCCAGTCGATCTCCATCTCGACGGGCAGCTGTTTGGGGTCTGCCTTGCCCACCCACGAGCCTTCAATCTGCATGTCGATGAGCAGATAGAACGGGGCGCCGAACGGATACTGTCCCTTGTCCTTATGCTCCTCAATGCGCGGATAGGAGAACGACGGTTGTCCGTTGACCGAGAACACTATTGAATCGGGCAGAATCTCCACGCCGTAAGTGTTGAATGCGTTGCGGTCGATGGGGTAGGTGCCGCCGTGCGGCGGGTTCTGGTCCTGCTTCAGAGTGTGCGTGTATGTGGTGTGGATGGTCTGGTATGCTATGTTGTCGTGGTTGAGGTGTTCCATGATGTCGATCTCGCCGCCGCGCGGCCACTTCACCTCATAGTCGGGCTTCATCCATATAGCCGGCCACACGCCCTGCGCGCAGTCGAAGCGTGCGCGCACCTCCACCTTGCCGTATCTTACGGCGTGCTTGCGCTTGGTGTAGAGTCCGCCGGTTACGAAGCGAGCCGTGTCGGCTTCGAGGTTGGTGTTGAGAGCGCCGCGCAGAACGAGTTTGCCGTCGCGCACGGCGTAGAGCGAGTCGGCGTCCGACATATATTTACGCCAGTCGGGTGCGCCGCGCTTTATCTTTGTCCACGAGCGGTTGTCGAAAGTGGTGCCGTTGAAGTCGTCCTGCCAAACGAGGCGGTACTTGTGGGGCGAGGATGCGAGAGCCGTTGCGCAGAAGAGCAGAGCAGCGAGAGTTGTCTTGAGCTTCATGTCTTGATGGGTTTTATGTTGCAAAAGTATGCAAATAATCTGTGTGCGCAAAGAGAATGTCTGTATAAATCGTTGCGCGTGTGCGAAATAATCGGTTTTGGGCGTGCGCAGAGCCCAACTTTTTGAGTTAAATATTTGGCAGTTCGGATATTTATTGCGTAATTTGTGGTCGGTTATTAACTAATTATCAAGAGAATATGCAATACACAATAAACGTGCGAGGCCGACTTCTCGACCTCTCGAAGCCCATGGTGATGGGCATACTGAACGCAACGCCCGACTCGTTCTACAGCGGATCGCGCAAGCAGACCGAGGCTGAGATAGCCGACCGCGCCAACCAGATAATCGCCGAGGGCGGACGCATCATCGACGTGGGCGCTTTCTCCACACGCCCCGGCGCCGACGAGGTGAGCCTTGAGGAAGAAACCGAGCGCCTGAAGCGCGCCCTTGAGATAGTGCGCCGCGAGCAGCCCGACGCCATCGTGTCGGTAGACACCTACCGCCCGCTTGTGGCGCGCAGATGCGTGGAGGAGTTCGGCGCCGACATCATCAACGACGTGTCGGAAGGCGGCATAACGGGCATCGTAGGCAAGGAGATACACGAGGAAGGCGACATGTTCGAGACCGTGGCGCAGCTCGGCGTGCCCTACATACTGATGTCGGTGCAGCCGACGCTGGCGAAGATGATGCAGAACTTTGCGGCTGAGGTGCAGCGCCTGCGCGACCTCGGAGCGAAGGACATCATTCTCGACCCCGGCTACGGCTTCGGCAAGACGCTCGAGCAGAACTACGAGATAATGAGCAAGGCGGAGCGCCTGCTTGCGCTTGAGCTGCCTGTGCTTGTAGGCGTGTCGCGCAAGAGCATGATATACCGTCTCGTCGGCGGCGACCCCACGACGGCGCTCAACGGCACCACCGTTCTCCACACCGTGTCGCTGCAGAAAGGCGCCTCGATACTGCGTGTGCACGACGTGAAGGAAGCCTTTGAAACAATTCGAATTGTGCAGCAATTAGGTTAACATTCAACATTCAACATTCCACATTCAACACTCACAACATGTTCGACTTCGGAATAAAAGACATCATCGACATATTTCTTGTCGCCCTGATGCTCTACTACATCTATCGTCTGATGAAGGAGAGCCGTTCGCTCAACGTCTTCATCGGCATCATCGTGTTCGTGCTCGTGTGGCTCTTCGTGAGTCAGGTGCTCGAGATGCGCCTGCTCGGAGCCATCCTCGACAAGCTCGTGTCGGTGGGCGTCATCGGCATCATCGTGCTCTTTCAGGAAGAGATACGCCGCTTCCTCTACTCGCTCGGCGCCCACCAGCGCTTCCGCGCCTTCGCCAATCTGTTCGTAGGCGCAAGCAAGGAGAAGATAGTGGACAAGGAGACCATCATGCCCATCGTCATGGCGTGCATCGACCTCTCGCGCGGCAAGGTGGGAGCGCTCATCGTCATTGAGCGCGGCATACGTCTCGACGACATTGTCGACACCGGCGACGTGATAGACGCACGCATCAACCAGCGACTCATAGAGAACATCTTCTTCAAGAACTCGCCGCTGCACGACGGCGCCATGATAATCGTGGGCAAGCGCATACGCGCCGCCGGCTGCATCCTGCCCGTGTCGCACAACCACGACATACCGAAGGAGCTCGGACTGCGCCACCGCGCCGCGCTCGGCATCTCGCAAGACTCCGACGCCATAGCCATCGTCGTGTCCGAAGAGACCGGTGGCATCAGCGTGGCTATCAAGGGCGCGTTCCAGTTGAGGCTCTCGGCAGAGAAACTCGAGAATATTCTCTCGAAGGAAATGAACCTTTAGGCTGAAAAAAGCCACGTTTTCTTCGAATAATCAACGCATTATTCGTAAATTTGCATTTCTTTAGGAGATGTGCATGCCGATGTCTTGCAGCCTGAAAGTGCAGGCTGAGTCATCGTGCACCGAACGCAACCCGATCGGACACCGAACGCAATCTGATCGGACGGCGGACGCAATCCAATCGGACGGCGGACGCAATCGGTCGCTCTCCCTTGACTTTTATATACGAAAATGGAAAATAAAGATACAAAAAACGCCTATGTGCGCCAGGTGGCGGAGCAGAAATACGAGTACGGCTTCACTACCGACGTGCATACAGACATAATTGAGAAAGGACTCAACGAGGACATCGTGCGACTCATCTCAAGCAAGAAGGGCGAACCCGACTGGATGCTTGAGTTCCGTCTGCAGGCTTTCCGCCACTGGCAGACGCTGAAGGAGCCGAAGTGGGGTCACGTGCACGTGCCCGAGATCGACTATCAGGCGATTTCGTACTACGCCGACCCGCTCGCAAAGAAGAAGAACGAGAATAAGGAGATAGACCCTGAGCTGATGAAGACATTCGACAAGCTCGGCATACCTCTCGAAGAACGACTCGCACTCAGCGGCGTGGCGGTAGACGCCATCATGGACTCCGTGAGCGTGAAGACCACCTTCTCGCAGCACCTCGCCGAGAAAGGCATCATCTTCTGCTCTATAGGCGACGCCATAAAGAACCATCCCGACCTCGTGCGCGAATACTTGGGAAGCGTGGTGCCCTACCGCGACAACTTCTTCGCTGCGCTCAACAGCGCCGTGTTCTCCGACGGATCGTTCGTCTACATACCCAAGGGCGTGCGCTGCCCGATGGAGCTTAGCTCCTACTTCCGCATCAACGCACGCAACACCGGCCAGTTCGAGCGCACGCTCATCATTGCCGACGACGACGCATACGTGAGCTACCTCGAAGGCTGCACGGCGCCGATGCGCGACGAGAACCAGCTGCACGCAGCTATCGTGGAGATCGTCGTGAAGGACAACGCCGAAGTGAAATACTCTACCGTGCAGAACTGGTACCCCGGCGACGAGCATGGCAAGGGCGGCGTGCTCAACCTCGTGACGAAGCGAGGCGACCTGCGCGGCGTCAACTCGAAACTCTCGTGGACGCAGGTGGAGACCGGCTCTGCCATCACATGGAAGTACCCCTCGTGCGTGCTGCGCGGCGACGGCTCGCAGGCGGAGTTCTACTCCGTAGCCGTCACCAACAACTACCAGGAGGCAGACACCGGCACGAAGATGATACACATGGGCAAGAACACCAAGTCGACAATCATATCGAAGGGCATCTCAGCCGGACACAGCCAGAACTCGTACCGCGGACTGGTGCGCGCCACAAGCAACGCCGACAACGCACGCAACTACTCGTCGTGCGACTCGCTGCTGCTCGGTTCCGACTGCGGAGCGCACACCTTCCCATACATGGATATACACAACGACACGGCAGTGGTGGAGCACGAGGCTACGACGTCGAAGATTTCGGAAGACCAGCTCTTCTACTGCAACCAGCGCGGCATACCCACCGAGCAAGCCGTGGGTCTCATCGTGAACGGATACGCCAAGGACGTGCTCAACAAGCTGCCTATGGAGTTCGCCGTAGAGGCGCAGAAGCTGCTCAGCGTGTCGCTTGAGGGAACGGTGGGATAGGAGGAGTTTTGAGTTTTGAATTTTGAATTTTGAATTGTCGGCTACGCCGATGAGGAATTGTTCAATTAGGAGTTGATAACTCAACAATTCACAACTCACAATTCACAATTCACAACTCAAAACTCAAAAATTCAAAATGCGCAAAGCGCACAATTCAAAATTCAAAATTCAAAACTCAAAACTCAATATATGTTCCGTAGGATAATGACCGTCACAGCAGTTCTCGCAGTCTGTGCCGCAACAGCCTTCGCAGGCGACGACGACGTGTCGCGCCGCTGGGCGGTGATAGCAGGCATGAACCTCTCGTGCCCGACGACGGCAAGCGTAGAACGCTCGCCGTGCGACGCAGGCAACATCGCAACGTTCGCCTCGCCCCAATGCAACGTGCTGGTAGAATACTACCTGCCAAAGCAGCACTTCTCGCTCGTAGGCGGCTACAACGCCGAGACCGTACAATGGTTCGAAAGCAATGTGGACGCCACAATGCAGAACGTAGTGGTCGGCGCACGCTACTATCCACTGAGCAAGCGCTTCGCTCTGCAGCCCTACGCCTCGCTCATGGCCAACATCAACGTAGCCGGTCGGCACGTGCGGAGCAGCATGAGCGTATGGAACGCTGGCGACAACTACGAGCGCAACATCACAATAAGCCTCCCGCGTGTGAGCGCAGCGCCGACAGTAGGAGTAGACTGCTATATATTCTCGTCGCTCGCGCTCGAGTTCCAGTACGGATTCCCCCTCGCCATCGACGGTAAGGCGCACGTGGCTACGACCTGCAATGGCAGCCCCGACGTATACAGGCTGCGCTCTAACATGCACCGCCACAACATACAGATAGGCTTGAAGGCTACGTTCCCGTTCCGCTTCACTGCAGCCGACGGCAACAGTCTCTTCACGCTCATCGAAATGGCGCTCGGCATATACGACCCCGCCGACGAAAAGAAACAAGAAACGAAGAAGGAACGACGCCGGATGAAACTCGGACGCGTGCTCGATTCGTATTAAGCTGTGCATTGTACGAAGAGTTGCACGTACAACTCACAATTCACAACTCATTAATTCAAAATCGGCGCAGCCGACAACTCAAAACTCAAAATTCAAAATTCAAAACTCGATATGTTAGAAGTAAAAAACCTCCATGCCACTATCGCTGGCAAGGAAATACTAAGAGGCATCAACCTCACTATAAACGATGGCGAGATACACGCCATCATGGGACCGAACGGTTCAGGAAAGTCTACACTCAGCGCCGTGCTCACCGGCAATCCGCTCTACGAAGTGACGGAAGGCGAGGCATGGTTCAACGGCAAGAACATCCTTGAGATGAAGCCCGAAGACCGTGCGCACGAAGGTCTGTTCCTCTCGTTCCAGTATCCGGTGGAGATACCGGGCGTGTCGATGACCAACTTCCTTAAGGCGGCTGTCAACGAGAAGCGCAAGTATCAGGGACAGCCCGAACTGAAGGCTGGCGACTTCCTCAAGCTCATGAACGAGAAGCGCAAGGTTGTGGAGCTCGACTCTAAGTTCACACGCCGCTCCGTCAACGAAGGCTTCTCGGGTGGTGAGAAGAAGCGCAACGAAATATTCCAGATGGCAATGCTCGAACCGAAGCTCGCCATACTCGACGAGACCGACTCCGGACTCGACGTGGACGCAATGCGCATCGTAGCCGACGGCGTCAACAAGATGCACACGCCGGAGACGTCAGCCATCGTCATCACCCACTACGAGCGACTCCTCGACATGATAAAGCCCGACGTCGTACACGTGCTCTACAAGGGACGCATCGTGAAGACCGCCGGACCCGAACTCGCAAAGGAGATTGAACAGCGAGGATACGATTGGATAAAAGCTGAACTTGAAGAAGAATAAAATTCAGAACAATGACTTCAGAACAACAATACATCGACCTCTACCGCGAATGTCGTGAGCAGATCTGCGCTCACAGCGCCGACGTGCTGAACGCTGTGCGCGACGAAGCCTTCAACAGCTTCGAGCGTCTCGGCTTCCCTTCGCGAAAAGTGGAGCGATACAAATATACAACGATAGACAAGCTCTTCGAGCCCAACTACGGACTGAACATCAACCGTCTTGAAGTGCCGGTAGACCCGTACAAGGCGTTCCGTTGCGACGTGCCCAACCTCAGCACATCGCTCTACTTCATCGTCAACGACCAGTTCCGTCAGTCGCTGCAGCCTAAGGAGAACCTGCCCGAAGGCATCGAGGTGGCGTCGCTTGCCGAATACGCGAAGGCTCACCCCGAGTTTGTGGCTAAGCACTACGCACGCCTGGCGAAGAGCGACGAAGACGCCGTGACAGCACTCAACACCATGCTGGCGCAGGACGGTCTGCTCGTTCACGTGAAGCGCAACGTCGTTGTCGACAAGACCGTGCAGGTCATCAACATCCTGCGCTCGGACGTGGCTATGATGGTGAACCGCCGCGTGCTCATCGTGATGGAGGAGGGCGCCAACGCAAAGTTCCTCTTCTGCGACCACGCTGCCGACGACCAGCAGTTCCTCACAACCCAGGTGATTGAGGCTTATGTCGGAGCAAACGCATCGCTCGACCTCTACTGCATGGAGGAGACTCACTACAAGAACACACGCATCTCGAACGTATACGTAGAGCAGGAGCGCGACTCGCGCTTCAACCACAACGTCATCACGCTGCACAACGGCGTGACGCGCAACCGACTCGACGTGCAGCTCAAGGGCGAGGGCGCAGAGTGCTGGTGCAACGGCTGTGTGATAGCCGACAAGACCCAGCACGTGGACAACAACACGCTGATAGATCACCAGGTGTCGCACTGCACGAGTCACGAACTCTACAAGTACGTGCTCAACGACAAGGCGACGGGAGCCTTCGCAGGCAGAGTGCTTGTACGCCATGGCGCACAGCACACCGTGTCGGAGGAGGTGAACCAGAACCTTTGCGCCACAAAGACAGCGCGTATGTACACGCAGCCGATGCTCGAGATATACGCCGACGACGTGAAGTGCTCGCACGGATCTACCGTGGGTCAGCTCAACGATGCGGCGCTCTTCTACATGCGTCAGCGCGGCATCAGCGAGAAGGAGGCAAAGCTGCTCCTCGAGTTCGCATTCATCAACGAGGTTATCGACAAGATACAGCTCGAACCGCTGCGCGACCGCCTGCACTATCTCGTGGAGAAGCGCTTCCGCGGCGAACTGAGCAAGTGTGAGGGCTGCAAGCTCTGCAAGTAATTAGTAGAGAATTCTCACCATCTCACCATTTCAACTTAACAACATCATGTACGATATAAATAAGGTTCGCGCCGATTTCCCAATTCTTTCGCACACCGTCTACGACCGTCCGCTCGTCTATCTCGACAACGGAGCTACCACGCAGAAGCCGTTGTGCGTGCTCGACGCCATGCGCGAAGAGTATCTCAACGCCAACGCCAATGTGCACCGCGGCGTACACTATCTCTCGCAGCGCGCCACCGACCTGCACGAAGCTGCACGCGAGACCGTGCGCCAGTTTATCAACGCGCCGAAGACAGAAGAGATAATCTTCACGCGCGGCACCACGGAGAGCATCAATCTCGTGGCTGCATCGTTCTGCGAAGCGTTCATGGCGGAAGGCGATGAGGTGATAGTGTCCGTAATGGAGCACCACTCGAACATCGTTCCGTGGCAGTTGCAGGCAGCGAAACGCGGCATTGCGCTGAAGGTGATTCCGATGGACGACAGCGGAAAGCTCGACATGCAGGCATACGAGCAGCTGTTCTCTGAGAAAACGAAGATAGTAAGTGTGGCTCACGTGAGCAATACGCTCGGAACAGTGAACCCCGTGAAGGAGATAGTGCGCATAGCGCATGAGCACGGCGTGCCGGTGCTCGTAGACGGAGCGCAATCGACGCCCCATTTCGCCGTAGACGTGCAGTCAATCGACTGCGACTTCTTCGCCTTCAGCGGACATAAGATATACGGACCGACCGGCATCGGTGTGCTCTACGGCAAGGAAGAATGGCTCGACCGCATGCCGCCCTATCAAGGAGGCGGCGAGATGATAGAAAGCGTGAGCTTCGAGAAGACCACCTTCGAGAAACTGCCGTTCAAGTTCGAAGCCGGAACGCCCGACTATGTGGCTACGCACGGACTGGCTACGGCGCTCAACTATGTATCGGCGCTTGGCATGGACAACATCGCCGCACACGAGCGCGAGCTCACCGACTACTGCATGGTGCGTTTGGCGGAGATAGACGGCATGCGACTCTTCGGAACCACCGAGGGCAAGGACGCCGTGGTGTCGTTCCTCGTGGGCGACATACACCATCTTGACATGGGCACGCTGCTCGACCGACTCGGCATCGCCGTGCGCACCGGTCACCACTGCGCACAGCCCGTTATGGACCGCTTCGGCATACAGGGCACGGTGCGTGCGTCGTTCGGACTCTACAACACGAAGGAAGAAGTGGACGCTCTCGTGGCTGGAGTGAAGCGCGTGAGCCAGATGTTCTGATGCCGCGCAGCGCAGCACGCAGACATCTACGACGCAGAGGCGCCGCATCAGCAGCCTATCCTCTGCACTTCAGCACCGCCCACAGCATCCAAGCGCATACGCCGAGATGCACAAGCAGCGAGTCGTATGTAGGAAATACGCACATAACGAAAGCAAGCTGCGCATGCAGATAGCGCAGAGTCTGACCCATAGTCACCTCGCGCTCGAGCACGCTCGAATAATACTGCCGTAACCACTCCATCGGAGCGGTTGCGGCTTTTTTCATGCCGTCGAGTAGGGCAGACGGCTGCACCTGCTTTGCGTTGATAACACGGATGTCCGACTGCTGGAGTGTGATGTTCTTTTCCATAATCTATATATTATATAAGGTGATACATATTGTTTCTTATCTTCGATTGCAAAATTAGTGGGCTTTATGGAAATAACATTTCACTTTCCGTATTTCTTTGTTAAAGAAATATTACAATCGCTTTGTAGTTTGTATTATAAAAGCTAACTTTGCAAACGGAAAAGAGTTGCACCCGTAAGCGGGGTTATTGCACATTGAAACAGACAACAATGAAAAAACAGGAAAGTAAGACACATTTACTACCCCATTACTATACCGACCTCGTCGAAGCAGGCTGCGACGAAGCCGGCAGAGGCTGTCTTGCCGGAAGCGTATACGCCGCCGCAGTCATTCTGCCGCCCAACTACGACAACGCTCTGCTCAACGACTCGAAGAAGCTCACCGAGAAAGCGCGACGCACACTGCGCGACCAGATAGTGCGCGACGCCGTGGCGTGGGCTGTGGGCGTGGTTACGCCCGAGGAGATAGACCGCATAAACATCCTCAACGCCAGCTTCCTCGCCATGCATCGCGCGCTCGACCAACTCACCGTGCGCCCCGAAGCCATCATCGTCGACGGCAACCGCTTCACTCCCTACCGCGATCTGCCCCACACAACGATAGTGAAAGGCGACGGCAAGTATCAGTCGATAGCCGCAGCGAGCATTCTCGCAAAGACATTCCGCGACGAATACATGGACCGGCTCGCAGAGGAATATCCCTACTACGACTGGCAGAAGAACAAGGGCTATCCTACAAAGGCGCACCGCGAGGGCATACGCCTGCACGGCACCACGCCTTACCACCGAATGAGCTACAACCTGCTGAGCGGAGGACAACTCGAACTGAAGTTTGAGGAGAGCCCCTCCCAACCCTCCCGGTCGGGGAAGGCTTAGGATTGCTTAGAACAGAACGCCCTCAGCTTAGAAAGACTTAAAAGGTTTAAAAGGTTTAGTCTGGCTTATAAAGGCTTGGAAAGGCTTAGTCAGGCTTATAAAGGCTCAAAAATTCGCAGCAAGTCTTATACCTTCTGTTCAAAAGTCATCGGCACCGTCCGCCGTCCGATCGGTTTCCGTCCGCCGTCCGATCGGATTCCGTCCGCCGTCCGCGTCGACACCGTCCGCCGTCCGCGTCGACACCGTCCGCTGCACGACCCGAAAAAGAAAACTACTGATCTATAGAAAGCAACGAGAAAAAGAAAAACTACAAAACAAATCTACTAAACATCAACAACAATGCGAATGGATAAATATGGTCGAGAACTCGACCTTATACTCATACTGACAGAGAACAACAGCTACACGGCGCAGCAGATAGCTGACCGCCTCGGCATCACGCGCCGCAATCTCTACTATTATTTCGACTACCTGCGCGACTGCGGCTTCAATCTGCAGAAGACCGGCACCACGTATCGGCTCGACCGCTCGTCGTCGTTCTTCCGCCGTCTGCACGAGCACATCTCGCTCTCCGAATACGAGGCTGCATACATCTGCCGCCGACTCGACACCGACGGCACGCGCGACCATACAGCCGTGAACATACGCCAGAAACTCTCGCGATCGTTCAACCTGCCCGACGCCGTCAACCCCGAACTGCAGCGCCGCATGAACGACTGCGTGGCGAAGCTGCGCGAGGCGATGGCTACGCGCAAGATGGTAGTGCTGCACAAGTACGCCTCGCCCCACAGCAACACCGTCACCGACCGCATCGTGGAGCCGTACCAGCTGATGAACGACGAGCGCGACGTGCGCTGTCACGAGATACGCTCGCACGAGAACAAGACGTTCCGACTGTCGCGCATGGAGTCGGTGGAGATAATCGACGTGCCCTGGACCTTCGATGACCGCCACAAGCAGATGTACACCGACATGTTCATGTTCACTGGTGAGCAGCGCTACATGGTGAAAATGCGCATGGGACTGCTCTCCTACAACCTCATGGTGGAGGAGTATCCGCAGTCGGCAAAGTGCTTCACCGCCGATGGTGACACCGCCTGGATCTTCGAAGGCGAAGTGGTGTCGTTCCTCGGCATAGGCCGCTTCGTGCTCGGACTCTACGAGGATATAGAAGTGATTGGCTGCGAGGAGTTTAAGGCTTATCTTGCCGGAAAGATAAAGAGCATGAACAAGGCTGTATAACAGTAGCGGAGGTCTCCGGCCTCCGCAGCAGTTAGCCTTGTTTATATTCGACTTTGTGCTGCCGAGGACCGGAGACCTCCATTACTAATTTTAATATTCTGTTTTCTCGGCGCTCTCCTCCCACATGCGGAACGCCTTGAGCGCCTCCATGCCCATCAGACGCTGCATCGTCTTGTGGCGCTGTTCGGGCTTGAGCGGTATCTCCTGATAGATGAAGTCGTCGTCGAAGCCGATGGCGGCAGCATCCTTGCGGTCGTTGCCGTAGAAGATGCGGTCGAGATGCGCCCAATAGATGGCGCCCAGACACATAGGGCACGGCTCGCAAGAGGTGTAGATGTCGCATCCGGCGAGGTCGAACGTGCCTAAGCGGCGCGTAGCCTTGCGTATGCAGTTCACCTCGGCGTGCGCCGTAGGGTCGTTGTCGATAGTAACGCTGTTAGACGCCTCGGCGATGATTTCGTCGCCACGCACGATGACCGCTCCGAACGGTCCGCCGCCAGTGCGCACACTCTCCTCGGAGAGCTCGATGGCACGGCGCATGAATTCGTTTTTCTTGTCCATATCTTTAGCTTTTTCTTTAAGGTTATAGGGTATTTATAGGGGGTGCACTTGTCTCAAGTGCACCAACAAAGCAAGTATGCACCAACAAAGCAAGTATGCACCAACAAAGCAAGTATGCACCAACAAAGCCGCACACGCCGCATGAATTGAAGCCACACAAGCGGCGGCAGCGCGCGACGACTCCCGTTTATGCAAATGTACGCATAATAAACGAATAACTGCAATTATTTCTTTTTATTGTTTGTCATTTCGAGAGAATCAGCTAAATTTGCTTATGTCTAACCCTATGCCAGATTATATGCTGGCATAACAACATAAGAAATGATGAGAAGTCTACGATTCTTTATGCTGATGGCAGTCGTGATATGCTCACTCGCCGTCAACGCTCAAGACGCCATCGCCAATGGCGACACCCCAACCGCTACTTCGACGGTAACGGTGTTGGAAAATTATGGCACAGATGTCAAGTCAGAGAACTTCACTTTGCTGCAACACAACGACACACTTGTGTCGGACGCCGAATTGCTGAAAAGTATCGCTGAAGACACTTCCGCTAAGCGGTTGAAGAAGGCAAGAATATTTAAGTGGACAGCTTGGGTGGGCGGCAGCGTCTTCTTTTTAGCCAGCGTATGTTGCTTATATGGAGCGGCATACGTTGAATATATTCAAGAAAACGGCCCCGGAGATAATCCATTTGCCATCGGAGCAGTCGCCGCATTCGGAGCAAGCGCGATATGGACCACATCGTTCCTTATCGCAGCCCATCATCAAAAGAAACGGGCGCTTTCTGCCAATGTCAGTATGCTCAATGATAATCTGACAAACAGAAAAACATTGGGTGTAGGGCTGAGTTTCAAGTTCTGAATAACAAACGGGGCTTGCATGGCTCTGAGGAGCGTGCCTCCTATGATTGCAGATGTAGCAGTGGAAAATTATACAAAAAAACAAAAATAATCGGCGATTGTTCGTTTATACCATTGAAATTGACTAACTTTGCTCACATATTACAATTTTTTTTGATGTAAATAAAGATTTAGATGAACGTAATTACAAAGACAGTATCATTGCCTGAT
>ULYE01002187.1_pt1 | contig 38305 bp, 30 predicted proteins | sample 1961921 | NCBI WGS metagenome assembly ULYE01 (sample SAMEA4835856, study PRJEB28245) | human gut metagenome | biome: gut microbiome; material: fecal sample | place: Denmark | collected 2008 | reverse complement strand
ATATGGAACGGCGAGCTCCTGCTCGCCGCGCAAGCAACAGTTATACAGCAACACACACTCTCCTACTCCACTAAAAGCCTTAATTGTGCGGCGAGCGGGAGCTCGCCGTTCCATATACAGGATGTACGCATCTGGTTTATCAGCGTTAATTACCATAGTCTCCCATACCCTGTTAGTAACCAACACAAACCTGTTGATAACCTGTTAGTATACCTGTTAATAACTATCGAGTTATCAACAGGCCAACAGGGAGACAGGCGCTGGTGTGGATAACCAACAGGGTTATAAAATCATTATTCTAAAGTTTTCCACAATTTAATAACGGAAAAAGATATAAACTTATTAACTTTGCAAGATGAATGTATGAAGTGTGGATAACCCACATATCTCTCTAATAATCAGACAGAAGATATTAAACGAACCTGTTGACAACAGGGCCTGTTGTGTGGATAGTGCAAAAGCCCTGTTGATAACGAAAAAATTATCAACATATCAACATTACATCATACTCATACTTTTTCTTTTTTCTTTAAAAATAAAAAGAGATATAAAGAATAGAGTGTTGGGGAAAACTAAAACAAGAAACAATATAGATATGAAGAAAGAGTGGATTGAGAAAGGATATGTCGACGAACAGGTAGACGCATCCTTGGATTTGAAGAAGGAGATACGTAACCTCTGCAAGGAGAAGGACGCTATAATTCTCGCACACTACTACACCGTGGGCGACATCCAGGACATTGCCGACTTTGTGGGCGACTCGCTCGCACTGGCACGCAAGGCAGCCGAGACCGACGCCAAGGTTATGGTGATGTGCGGCGTTCACTTCATGGCTGAAACCTGTAAGCTCCTGTCGCCCGACAAGACCGTGCTGTGTCCCGACCTCACCGCTGGCTGCTCGCTTGCCGACTCGTGCCGCGCCGAGGACCTCAAGAAGTTTAAGGACGAGCATCCCGGCTACAAGGTGGTGAGCTACGTCAACACCACTGCAGCCGTAAAGGCGCTTACCGATTGTGTCGTTACATCGGGCAACGCCGAGAAGGTGATGGCTTCTTTCCCCAAGGACGAGAAGATTATCTTCGGTCCCGACTACAATCTTGGCAACTATATCAACAGCGTCTCTGGCAGAAACATGCTGCTGTGGAACGGCGGATGCCACGTACACGAGAAGTTCTCGGTAGAGGCCATTGTCAAGCTGAAGCAGGAGCACCCTGAGGCTGTAGTTATGGCTCACCTCGAATGTAAGGCGCCTGTGCTTGCTGCTGCCGACATCAAGGGCTCGACAGCCACTATGCTAAACTATGCCAAGGCCCATCCCGAGCTTAAGGAGTATATCATTGCCACCGAGGCAGGCATCCTGCACGAGCTTGAGCGTAGCTGCCCTGACGTCAAGTTCTATCCGGTTCCGCCTGAAGTGTCGGAGGGTGGGGTAGGCTGCTCGTGCAACGAGTGCGAGTATATGAAGAAGAACACGCTCCAGAAGATATACAACACGCTTAAGTATGGTTGGCCCTCGGTAGAGGTCGACCCCGAGATAGCACGCGACGCGGTAAAGCCAATAGAGAAGATGCTGTCGCTGTCGTAGAGAAAATGATACCTTTGCAAAACATACAATAATAAAAATATGGACTGTAAGACCGTCGCTATATCTATGACAAATTCCCATTTGCTTAATATCGGACTCGGAGAGTTTGAGAACAGCATTGCTATACGCCTTGCCAGGAGAGCGCCCATGCTGCTCGAAAAGTATGGCATCAAGCTGCTCTTCATTGTTGCGAAGGAGCAAGTGGGAGCCTATGGCGACGCGGTCGACTATCATGTCATTGGCAAGTTGTGTCATGGTTTTCTCAAGCTTAGCTTGATGTCGCCGTTGCGTTGTCTGTTGTTTCCTAAGGTCGACTTGCTGCATTGGACCAATCAGATATATAAGTTTCGTGTGCGTGTAGCTCCTAAGCAGCTGATAACTGTGCACGACTTCAACTTTATGCACAACGATATATCCGATTTACACAAGCAAAAGAAGCTGTTTGTGATAAGTCGTAGTCTCAACCAAGCCACCCATCTGGCGTTCATTTCCAACTTCACCAGCCAGGATGTTGCGCGTCATTACAGCATGAAGCAACCCTCACGTGTAATATTCAATGGTGTGACAAATCTCAACACCCAGCCACCCGAAGCCTATGACAAGGTGCTTAAGGATATGGCAGTGCCAGAGACATTTCTGTTCCATATATCACGTTGGTCACGCAAGAAGAATGTTATTTTGCAGCTTGAGATGATGCAGTATTTGCCCGAAGAGCACCTTGTGCTGGCTGGTACGGCTGGTGAGAAGCTTGAAAAACTCGTCTACAACACTATAGAACGTCTACAATTGAAGAACGTCATCATAGTGGGTAGAGTGTCTGGCGAGCAGAAAGCAGCGCTTCTGAGCCGCTGTAAGGGGCTTCTTTTCCCGTCGCTGTCCGAGGGATTCGGCTTGCCTGTGGTAGAGGCTATGTGTTTCGGCAAGCCGTCGTTCCTTACACGCTTCACCTCCTTGCCCGAGGTGGGCGGCGATGTAAGCTACTATTTCGACACGCTTGACGCCAAGGAAATGGCTGACACCGTGCGCCGTGGACTCGCCGACTTTGCTACCTCACCACAGGAGAAGGCGCAGAAACTGAAGGAACGTGCCGCAACATTCAGCTGGGACCGCGCTGTTGACGAATATATAAAATATTATATTGACATATTGGACGGCAACGTTACTAAGTAGAAAAACAGTAAATAACACAAACAGCTATATCAAACTGATGGCAAACAACATTTTTTTTGAACGCTATACCAACATACGCGACATCAAGAAGCAATGGCTGCAGCTCGACAAGGTGGCGGATAGCATCAATGACGAATACATCAAATACACCTATTATCAGACCTACGAGTGGAACGAGTTTCTGTACGATCATCTGACAAAGGGGTTGTCTGGGCTTACCACCACTATGTGCTACGACCTGGTGACTGTATCGGGTAAGCCATTTGGCATCATTCCGCTCACGGTGACTCGCCTGTCCAAGAAGGCGAGGATTCCTTCGTGTCGTGTTGCTGGTGTGCTCAACATGGTGTGTCCGTATGTTGAGGACTTCGGCGAGGACATAGTGTCGGCTGTTGCCGACCATATAAAGAGAACTTATAAGGGTATGAAATTGAGCCTTGCTGATGTGCCATGTTGTTCGCCTTAGTATGGTGTGCGACAATGTGCAGGAGCGCACAAGTTATCATGTGCCGCTTTCGCTATTTGCCTCGCATGATGAGTATGTGTCGTCGCTACCAAAGAACATCTACAAAAACATACGCAAGGCTTACAATCATCTTAAGACTGATGGCAAGTCGATGCAATTAAGGGTATTCGGCAGACACAATATGCCGTCCGAAGGCTATATGCGCAGCCTGTGGATGCTATATTTAAGGCGCAAGATGGCTTGGCGCAACAGAAAGATAAATGTTGTAGAGTCGTTGAAGATAGAGATTAAGTCAATGTTTGAGACCTACAGCGGATGTGCCGGAGCCAGTTTAAGGTTGCTTGATGCCGCCGAATTATATGTATTGGAGATAGACGGCACCCCGGCTGCTTTCATGATTGTGTACAGACACCACAATCGTCTGCTTATGCCCAAGCTCGCCATCGACACTACTTTCAGCCGCTATTCGCCTGGCATCTTGCTCATTCTTGAGGCTTCAAAGATGTGGATAGACGAGGGAATAGCCGACTTTGACATGTGTCGAGGCGACGAGAGATATAAAAAGGAGATGGGCGGCATCAACGAACCGTTGTGCCGCATTGACAAACGTCTGTAGAAAAAGGTATCTCCTTAGTGTTGGTCGAGGTCGTCGTCCTCTATACGTATGCGTCCGTCGTAGGTCATAAGGTCCTCGCGGCGGTATTTGTATAGTGGCGACGTTATCGACTGTGTAGGGTCGTAGTGGTTGGAGCGTATGTCGAAAATGCCGCACATCAGCTCGTATACCAGATCGTTGGTGAAATACTTGTCCTTGTTTGCTACAAGCGCTCCTGCGGTTGCAGAATGTTCCTTGCGGTAATTGTCAGACATATACACCCACATCGGTATACGTACCATCTTGAATCCGAGGAATCGCGGCGAGCGGCGCATGTCGGGGATGCCTCCGTGGTCGGAGAAGTAGACCATCGACTGGAGGTTGAGTCGGCTGTCGGCGTAGTCGAACACGCGGTGGAGTAGGGTGTCGGTGTAGTGTATAGAGTTGCGGTAGCACTCCACGTCGCCGAGGTCGGTGCGCAGATTGTGCTTATCGGCATACGATGCTGGGTAGCGGTTCTCGTAGTTGAAGTGCGATCCCTTGAGATGTAGCACCACAAAGTTGTCTTCCTTAGGATTAATCTCGTCGAGGAATGTTAGCAGCGACTCGTCAAACTGTTGTACACCACCTTCCTTCTTAACCCACTTTGCTGTGTCGGCAGTTTGTGCCACGAGTGTCACCGATGTGTCGTTGATGCCTATGTAGCTCTGGTTGCTGTACCATTTAACACGGTATCCGGCTCTGTGTGCTATGTCCACGATTGAGCACGAGTCGCAGAAGGGTTTGTCGTTGTATTGGTTGCGTTCGGTCAGCACTCGTTCGAGAGATGGCACGGTTTGCATTGCGCACGAATATGCGTTGGGGAAGAAGATGAATCCAGAGTTATTGTCATTCTTCTTCTCTGTCTCCCATGGTGTTGTCTGCCATGGCTGTTCGGGTTGGAACGCCGACATATAGTCGCGGCAAGCCGACTCGCCAATTACCATTATAATTGTTTTTCCTTGACGGTTGTCAGTTTTTCCCTCAACATTGTTCTCTACTGTCAGCGACTCAAGTCGTTGCTTCATTCCCGAACGGTATAGCATCACCTCTCGGTTGTAGTTGCGTGTGTCTATGTATAACGTCATAATGCCTGTGCGTACAAACAGACCATGGCGTTTCTTCCATATATATATAGTGAAGTAAGCGAATATGGCAACTGTTAGACATGTTATGGCTGTCTGCATTGTTGTGTTGCCGTCGGTTATGATGTACTCTATGCTGCAGCAGTTGGCGGCTACGCATAGTGCTGTAGTGGCAATAATAGCCACCAGGATAGCAGCCGACTTCCATACAGCGAACGAGCGTACAAATTCCACTGCTTCAGTGAGGTAGGTATTAAGCAGCGGTTGCATACCTGCCTCGTCTACACAAGTGCGGTATATGGCGTAGTATATAGCCTGTGCCATTGGCAGCAGTATGAGCAATGTCTCGATGACACCGAATACAATTCCCGCCACCACTGGGCTTGCAGTAGACAGTACAGCTTGTCCTGCGGTGAGCCATCCGAACAGGTATATGCCAAAAGCAATGTCCATGTGATTGTCATAGTCGGGCGATGTGGCTCTGTGTGCGAGATGATATACCACATTGTAGGTGACAATCCACAGTGTAGCTGTGAGCAAGGCGGCAACTAATGTGGCTGTGCTTGGTTGCAATAGGCACATCGGGATGATGGCTTGCAACGATGCCAACAAGTAGCGTCTCAACTGCTGTCCGCGTGAGTTGCGTGCAAGTCCTCGGTTAAATTGTCTGAATATGAAGTTGCTTATTGCTGCGAGATAAACGAATATTAGTATTGGCATTGTCGTTGATGTGAATTAATTGTTCCAGATTACAAATCGGGCATGAATGAAACGTCGTGACGCTTTGAATACTTTGTCCAGAATATCTTGCGCTGTTCGAGTATTGTGTCAAGACATTCGTCAGGATTGAATCCGCGCTCTTGTGCATAGACCTTTGCTATCGTCATGAAGAACTTCTTCTTTCCCCACAGACGGGCGAAGTTGGCGCATCCCATTTTCTGCGGCACATTACCGAAATGCATTCGGTTGATATCTACTACAGAGAAGTGAAAGCTGCCTTTGCTGTCGCGTTGCCACAGAATGTTGCCAGGCGAATAGTCGCGGTGTAACATTCCGGCATTGTGCATGCGTGCCGTGAATTTGGCAAATGCCTCGGCAAGAGGTATGTATAAGTTTTCGTCAGCGTCTAACACCTCGTAAAATCGGTTGGGGTAGGGGCATTGAATACTTATGAAATACGACTCCTGGAGCATTCCCATATGTCGGTTTTCGATGTAAGCCACAGCCTCCGGTGTCTCCACACCGGCTTTCAGCAGCAGTGATGGATAGTTGTAAGCTCGTTGTCCTTTGGGTTGACGTATTGCGAGCGAGTAGATGATGGCGTTGAGGAAGTGGGGTTTGTGGTAGCGTTTGACGTTAAGGCATAGTCCGTCGGGGGTAGTGAACACCTTTATAAGGTTGCGTCCGTTGTGTATGGTTTCTCCCTCGTAGGTCATGCGCGACGGCAGCGATTCGATGAAGGAACGCAAATACGAATATTTATCTTGTATTTCTATTTTCTGCATAGTTGTCTTGATGTAGTTATGTAGTGACTTTTTATAGTTTGCTGTATATCTTAGCCACTTGCAGCGCGGTGTCGTTGTTCTCAAACCGCTTTACATATTCTCGGCTACGTTCTATGCGCTGCTTTCGTCCTTCGGCTCCGATGAGGGTCTGATTGATAGCATTGGCAAATGCAACATCATCGTCGGGCGATGCATACAGACAGTCAGGTCCGCCTGCTTCTTCAAGGCACGAGCCAGTACAAGCCACCACGGGCAGCCCGCTTTGTATAGCCTCTATAATGGGTATGCCGAATCCTTCGTAACGCGAAGGGTATACAAATGTCTCGGCAAGTTGGTATATGGCTTGCAGGTCGTCGTCGCCTATGCCCGACATTATGTGAAGTCGATGGCTGACGCCGAGTTGCTGCGCTGTTTTCTCCACCCTTGTAGTGTACTTGGTGCGTCGTCCCACGATGACGAGGTGTACATCATCTGGCAGCGAAGGCAGTGCCTTGACAGCGAGCATAGCGTTCTTGCGCTCCTCTATGGTGCCCACGTTTAGCACAAATCGCTTAGGCAGTTGTAGCCGTTGTTGTGCCGTCTTAGTCTGTGATGGTGTCAGTGTGTTGGAGAATCGCCCCGAGCAACTTTGATATACCACGTCGATACGGTCGGGTGTCACGCCACCATATTCCATGATGTCGCGTTTGGTACACTCGCTAATGGCTATGATGCGGTCGGCCTCGCGGCATGTAAGGTGAAACTTGGCTCTATATAAAGCCACGTCTATAGGGTTGTAGTATTCGGGATGACGCAGGAATATAAGGTCGTGTATGGTTACAACGGTCTTGATGCCAGTAGCCTTCACACCAATGGGCAGCTCTCCAGACAGCCCATGAAAGATGTCTACTTTGTCGCGTTTCAGGTCTTTTACAATGCCCCACGAGCGCCACACGGCACGAGCTATGCCACTGTGTGCCTTAGATGGGTATACGTAGTGCATGCGCTGTGTCTCAGTCACTTGCGAGCGCAACGTGTCGCGTCCTTTGTCTGGAGCATATAGAAGCATGGTACAGTCGGCTGGTAATGTGCGCTGCAGGTCGTTGACAAGTGTTCGTGAGTAATTGCCCAGTCCGGTGTTGTTGCGCACCAGTCGTTTGGCATCGTATGCTATTGTCGTCATTCTATATATCTATTTATTGATATTAAGCACCTTTCCATTTTCTATTTTGTACAATCTGTTGAACTCCTCGTGGGTACGTTTCCAACGGTTGTGGGTCCACAGATAATACTCAGGCTGTCGGCGTATTGTTTGTTCGAGTAGCGCAAAGAATCGGGTTGTCAGTTCGTTGTCTGACATCGATTTCGGATCGTTGGTCAGTAGATGGAATGTTACGGTGTAATAGCCTCGTTGTGGTCGTTCCATCTCTGCATAAAACACGGCGTTGTTCATCTTGCGTATGATGCGCTCCGAACCAGTAAAAACTCCCGTGTCATGATTGAGGAAGGGCAGCCACAGATGAATGTTGGTGTAGCGTGGTCCCTGGTCGGCTATATAACCGAATAGCGAGCGCACTCCATCGCGGCGTAGCTTGACAAGTTCGCGCAGAATATCATTCTTTGGAACTACGATGCTCGATGGTTGCGACGAACGTATACGGCGGAATAGCTTGTCTATTGATTGGTTGCGCAATGGCTTGTATATCAGTCCCATTTTCCGATTCTCAGTGAATGCTATGCCAGTACACGATAGCCACTCCCAGTTGCAGTAGTGTCCAAGCAGAGCAGCACAGTCCTGTCCTGCTTTGAAGTGTTCTTCAATCTGTTCTGCTCCCACCAACTTAAATCGTCTGCGCAGTTGTTTATCGCTTATGCTGAGCAGTTTTATAGTCTCTACAAAGTAGTCGCACAGCCAGTGATAAAACTTGTGTTCGATGCTTTTTATCTCTTCCTTCGTCTTTTCGGGAAACGAAGTTGAGAGATTATAATGCACTATGTCGCGGCGATATCCCACGACATAATACATTATTATATAGGCTATGTCGCTCAGCACATACAGAATACCGAATGGCAAGAGTGACAAAAGGTATATGGGGTAGTACATATTGTTGTTGCTAATTTTACTTCTGCATATCGTGTAGCTTCTTGTAGTAGCCTCCAAGCTTTATAAGCTCGTCGTGTGTGCCACGCTCCACAATCTCGCCTTCGTGCATTACGCATATCTCGTCGGCGTTCTTTATGGTAGAGAGGCGGTGGGCGATGGCTACGGTGGTGCGTGTCTTCATCAGACGCTCGAGGGCATCCTGCACCAGACGCTCGCTCTCGGTGTCAAGGGCAGAGGTAGCCTCGTCGAGAATGAGGATAGGCGGGTTCTTAAGTATGGCACGCGCAATGCTTACACGTTGGCGTTGTCCGCCCGACAGACGGCCGCCTCGGTCGCCTATGTTGGTGTCGTAGCCATGCTCGGTCTGCATAATAAACTCGTGTGCGTTGGCTATGCGTGCAGCCTGCTCCACCTGCTCCTGCGTGGCGTTGTCCACACCGAAGGTTATGTTGTTGCGGAACGAGTCGTTGAAGAGAATAGCCTCCTGGTTGACGTTGCCGATAAGCTGGCGCAGGTCGTGTATGCCCAGGTCCTTGACGTTGATGCCGTCGATAAGCACCTCGCCCTCCTGCACGTCGTAGTAGCGCGGTATGAGGTCGACGAGTGTCGACTTGCCCGAGCCGCTCTGTCCAACGAGAGCCACGGTCTTGCCCTTCTCTATAATGAGGTTCACGTCCTTAAGCACCCACTGCTCGCCGTAGCGGAACGACACGTGGCGGAACTCTATCTGATGCTCAAACGAAGCTATATGCTTGGGATGGGCAGGCTCCTTGATAGTGTTTACAGCCTTCAGAATCTTGTCTACACGCTCCATTGAGGCGAGGCCCTTGGGTATGTTGTAGCCAGCCTTTGAGAAGTCCTTAAGCGGATTGATGATAGAGTAGAGCATCACGAGATAGTAGATAAACGTCGGACCCGACAGTATCTGCTGGTCGAGCACGAGTATACCGCCTACCCAAAGCACAATGATGATGAGCACCGTACCCAGAAACTCGCTCATAGGGTGTGCCATCTGCTGTCGTATATTGACACGCTGCACCGATGTGCGGTAGTTGTTGTTGATGCTGCTGAAGCGCTTGTTCATCTTGTCCTCGGCACAGAAAGCCTTGATAATACGCAGTCCGCCGAGAGTTTCCTCCACCTGCGACATCGTGTCGCTCCATAACGACTGTGCCTCAATCGACTTGCGCTTGAGCTTTCTGCCCACAAATCCCATGAACCAACCGAATATCGGCACAAAGAATAGGGTGAAGAGCGTAAGCTGCCACGAGATGAAGAGTAGGGCAGTGAAGTAGGATATGATGAGTATAGGGTTCTTGAAGAGCATGTCCAACGACGACATTATGCTGCTCTCAATCTCGCCTACATCGCCCGTCATACGTGCAATGATGTCGCCCTTGCGCTCATCGGAGAAGAAGCCGAGAGGCAGTGATGTTATCTTTTGGTATAGTTGGTTGCGTATGTCGCGCACCACACCAGTGCGTATAGGTATGATGGTGGCAGACGAGAGGAAGTAGGCTCCCGTCTTGAGGAATGTGGCAAAGGCGAGAAAGAGGCCTATGAGCAACAGAGTGGTGGTAGCTCCAACGTTGCCGATGAGCTGCGTTACGTAGTAGTCGGCATTGTTGGCAAGCACCTCCTTGAGGTTGTTGAGGCTCCACGGCATAAGCTGTGTGGCTGTACCTGTGCCCTCCGTGCGGAACAATATCTGCAGGATAGGGATGAGGGCGGCAAACGAGAAGATGTTGAGTACAGCCGACAGGATGTTGAACACAACCGTCAGGGCAAGGTACTTCTTGTATGGCGGTATGAAGCGCCGCAGTATCTGGAGAAATTCTTTCATTTGTATTAATTTACGTTAGAGCCGTGTTTTACTCAATGCATTCTCCCAACAGCGTAGCCGATGTAGAGCCAGTGATCTTCACCATTACACGGTCACCGATGTGGTGTCCGTTCTTGTCGAACACAACAGCCTTGTTCTGCTCGGTTCGTCCCATAAGCTGTTCGCGTGAACGCTTAGAGAATCCCTCAACCAATACCTCGAATGTCTTGCCCACATCCTTGCTGTTCTGTTCGGCAGAAACCTCTGTCTGGAGCTTGATAAGCTCGTTGAGGCGCTCTATCTTAGTCTCCTCCGGCACGTTGTCGGGCAAGTGCTTGGCAGCGTAGGTGCCGGGGCGCTCGCTGTACTTGAACATAAAGGCAGAGTCGAACATACACTCGCGCACAAGCGAGAGGGTCTCGGCATGATCCTCCGGTGTCTCGTCGTGGTAGCCAACAAAGATGTCGGTGGTCAAGCCGCAGCCTGGGATGATGCGTCGTATTGCCTCCACGCGCTCAAGATACTGCTCTCTGGTGTACTTGCGGTTCATCAGCTTCAGTATCTTTGTCGAGCCGCTCTGTGCCGGGAAGTGGATGTGCTTGCAGAGGTTAGGCTCCTCGGCAACGGCGTATAGTATGTCGTCGGTCATATCCTCGGGGTTGGATGTGGTGAAGCGCACACGCATATCTGGCACACTCTGTGCCACCTTGTGCAGCAGTTCGGCAAAGGAGCATCCGCCCTCGATGCGCTTTCCGGCAGGAGTAAGGCCGTAGCTGTTGACGTTCTGTCCAAGCAGCGTTACCTCCTTAAATCCACGGTCGTGCAGATCCTTTACCTCGCGCAGTATGCTCTCCACGTCGCGCGAGCGCTCGCGTCCACGTGTGTAGGGTACGATGCAGTAGTGGCAGAAGTTGTTGCAGCCGCGCATAATGCTTACAAAGCCGCTTACACGGTTGGCGCCGATGCGCTGCGGTACGATGTCGCGGTAGGTCTCGGTGGTAGACAGCTCTATGTTGCAGGCGTTCTGTCCGTTCTCGCACTGCGCTATCATGTCGGGCAGATTGAGGTAAGAGTCGGGACCGCACACGAGGTTGGCGTGGTGATTGTTAATCAAGTCCTCGCGCACACGCTCTGCCATGCAGCCCAGCACACCGAGGATGAGCTGTCTGCCCTTCTTCTGCTCGGCGTGCAGTGTCTCCAGACGATTGTATATCTTGTTCTCCGCATTCTCACGAATGGAGCAAGTGTTGAGGAATATAGCCTCGGCATCATCCTCGTTGTCGCACAGTTCGTAGCCTGCCATCTGCATGATGGAAGCCACTACTTCAGAGTCGGCCACGTTCATCTGGCAGCCGTATGTCTCGATAAAAAGTTTCTTCATTTATATAATTATGTAAGTTTCAAGTGGATACACGTCTGTGTGATTAAAGTGCAAAGTTACGAAAAAATGGATAAACGAGTGGTATAACTTGGTATAAAGATTTATAAGACGGATGAAATCGGGTACCACCTCGTCGTAAGTATACTCATATTTAATCCGATAAATATGGCATCAACCATAATTATATATATATATGTTTTTTATTTTTAACCTCTCATTCTATCACTTTTTAGTCTGCACAGCGTTGTACGGTATTGATATATAGGTAGATACGTGAGTGTTAGGTGGCGGTATGGGATGGCGATCTATCACTGAGCTGTCACTGAAGTATCACTCCCAAAGGGTGTGTTATGTTTGTAGGGTACACCCGTATGGAAGTGATACTTTAGTGATGGATATGTGATAGGTGGCACGGGGATGCCGCCACCTAACACTTTTGCTTTTTGTTGATAACCAATGCGTTATGCGGATATAAGCCCTAAATTGTGATAGAATGACGGGTTGCGAAAATAAAACATTTATATAGGAGGTACGGCAAATGTACCTCCTGATGTTACAAAGGCTTTGTAATGCTCCAACTAAGGCTTGATGACCGACCAAGGAAGGCTTACTGACTGACCAATTAAGCCTTGATGACCGACCAAGGAAGCCTTAGTTGGCACCCAAGTAAGCCTTACTTACTTGGCTGCCTTCTTCATTTCGAGCTTGTACAAGTCGCCACGGCGGTCGCGCAGGTTGCGCACGGCACCGTATGTATGCAGCTCGTCGAGCAGCGAGAGGTCGACATCCGACACGAGAATCATCTCGGTGTTGGGCGTAGCCTCGGCTCGCTTACCGTCGTTGGGGAAGGCAAAGTCGCACGGGGTGAACACTGCCGACTGGGCATACTGTATGTCCATATTGTGTACACGCGGCAGGTTGCCCACGCTTCCGGCTATCGCCACGTAGCACTCGTTCTCTATGGCACGTGCCTGGGCGCACACACGCACACGCGAGTAGGCATTCTGGGTGTCGGTCATGAAGGGTACAAACAGTATCTTCATGCCGTCTTCTGCCATGAGGCGCGACAGCTCCGGGAACTCTACGTCGTAGCAGATGACGATGCCTATCTTGCCACAGTCGGTGTCGAAGGTCTGTATGCGCGATCCGCCCGACAAGCCCCAGCACTTCTGCTCGTCTGGTGTTACGTGTATCTTCTCGTACATATCCACCGTTCCGTCGCGTCGGCAGAGGAATCCCACGTTGTACAACGAGTTGTCTTCCTTAAGATACGGCATTGAGCCGGTGATGATGTTGATGTTGTAGGAGATGGCAAGCTCGCGGAAGCGGTCGCGTATAAGCTCGGTATACTGTGCCATGGCGCGTATCGACTGTGCCTCACCCATATCGTTGAACTTAGCCATGAGCGGCGCGTTGAAGTACTCGGGAAAGAGGATGAAGTCGCTCTTGTAGTCGCTCACCGAGTCGACGAAGAACTCTACCTGCTCGAAGAGGTCGTCCAGCGAGCTGTAAGGGCGCATCTGCCACTGCACCAGACCTATGCGCACGGTGTGGCGCTTGTCCACATACGAGTCGGTAGGCGGCTGATAGTAGATGTTGTCCCACTGCAGCAGTGTGGCGCAATGCTTCGACTCCTCGTCGTTGGGCAGATAGTTGCGCATAACGCGGCGCACGTGGAAGTCGTTTGACAGCTGGAAGGTAAGCACGGGGTCGTATATCTCGCGAGAGCGCACACGCTCGATGTACTCCTTTGGACGCATCTTGTCGGCATACTTGTGATAGTTTGGTATGCGTCCGCCAAACATGATGGCCTTAAGGTTGAGCTTCTCGCACAGCTCCTTGCGATACTCGTACATGCGTCGTGCCAGGCGCAGTCCGCGGTAGTCGGGATGTATAAACACCTCGATGCCGTATAGGATGTTGCCATTGGCGTTGTGTGTGTTAAAGGTCTCGTTGCCCGTAACCTGCGCGTAGGTGTGGTCGCCCTTAACCAGGTTGTAGTCGACGATGATGGAGAGGGCACAGCCCACAATCTTTTCGTCTACTATTATAACCACCTGTCCTTCGGGGAAGATGGTTATAAGTTTCTTGATTTGTGTCTTTGTCCAGAACACATCCTCGTCGCCGTAGATGCGCTTGAACGAACGCGCGAGCTGGTCGTAGTCGTCCATCTGGAGGTTGCGCAGCTCTACTTTGCTGATGTTGTGAGATTCCATAGCTATTCTGAAAATTTATCTATAAACTGCTTTGCCACTTCCCATATCACCATTCCCGCCGTAACGCTGACGTTGAGCGAGTGCTTGGTGCCAAACTGGGGTATCTCCAGGCAGCCGTCCGACATGTCGACTACCTCCTGGTGTACACCCTTTACCTCGTTGCCCAGCACCACGGCATAGCGCTTGTCGGTGTCGAGCTGTAGGTTTTGCAGCTTGGTTGAGCCTTCCACCTGCTCGATGCTGTACACCATGACGCCCTCGTTGTGCAGCGCCTGTACGGCTTCGGTGGCTGTATGGAAGTAGCGCCAGGCTACCGAGTCCTCGCCGCCAAGCGCTGTCTTGTGTATCTCGGGGTGTGGGGGGGTGGCTGTGATGCCGCACAGGTAGACAGCCTCCACACGGAAGGCGTCGCTCGAGCGGAACACCGAGCCTACATTATATAATGAGCGCACGTCGTCGAGCACGACGGTAAGTGGCAGCTTCTTTGCCTCGTGAAACTCGTCGAGCGAGAGTCGCTGCATCTCTATTGTACGTAGTTTTCGCATATAGTGTCGTTATATTGAACGTTTAATTGACGTTAATGTATATCGTTTAATTGACGTTAATACTGTTTTACTCTGCATTGATAACGAAGTTCATAACGTTTGCAGGCGGTCGCTTGGCTGCCAGCTCGCCCTTCATAAAGTCCATATAAGGCTTGACGTGCTCGAAGAACTGGCGGTAGCCACGGCACAGATAGTTGAGTCCGGGGTTGCCGTATTTGTCGCGCACAAAGCGGTTCTTAGGACATTCGCCGTGGCAGGCAAACTGCCACTGGCACTCGCGGCACTGCTGCGGCAGGCAGTCGTGCTTCAGTCGTGCAAACTCCTTTTGCTTATCGCCGTACATCATCTCGGTTATGGTCTTGTTCTGGATGTTGCCAAGCAGGTGCTCGGGGTATACAAAGTGGTCGCACGAGTAGACGTCGCCGTTGAACTCCATCACTCCGGCATGGCCGCACTCCTTGGCAAGGGTACACAATCCGGGCTGCACGCCCACCCAGTTGGCAAGTGTGGCGTCGAATATCTGTATGTAGTAGTTGCCCACATCGTTGCGCACCCACTCGTCGAAGATGGTGCACAAGAAGTTGCCCCACTGCTCTGGTGTTACCGAGAAGTCGATAAGCTCGCCTCCTTCCTCCATGCCCGGTGCCAGCGACAGGCCGTCGTTGCGGCTAACCTTGCGCTCCACTATAGGCGTAAACTGTATGTAGTGGCAGCCTATCTCCTTGAAGAAGTGGTAGAAGTCGAGTGGATATTCGGCGTTAAAGTCGTTCACCACGGCAAGCGCGTTCCACTCTACGCCGTGCTTGTTGAGCAAGCGTATGCCCTGCATCACCTTATGAAAGGTGGGCTTGCCGGTAGCTGTGCGGCGATATTCGTCGTGAAACTCCTGCGGTCCGTCTATGGACACACCTACGAGGAAGTTGTTCTCGCGGAAGAACTGGCACCACTCGTCGTTCAGGAGCGTGGCGTTGGTCTGTATAGAGTTGTCTATGCGTCGACCTCCTGCGTATCGGCGTTGCAGCTCAAGGGCTCGGCGGTAGAAGGATATGGGGCGCATGAGGGTCTCGCCGCCGTGCCAGCAAAAGAGCACGTCGGGTGTAGTTTGCGATTCAATATATTCTTTAATGAATTTTTCAAGCATTTGGTCGGATATAACGTGGCTCTTCTGCTCTTGGTACAGATTGTTCTTCTCAAGATAGTAGCAGTACTTGCAACGCAGGTTGCAGAGCGAGCCGGCTGGCTTGAGCATCACGTATAGCGGACGTGCAAATGGATTTATTGTTGACATATATATATATATTGTTACTTTTCGGGCAAAGGTAACACTAAAAATTGAATCTCCCAACTGATAGGTGTCATATTAGCAACAAGTCAACAGAAATAAGATAAAAAGACTTGTTTTATATCAATTATATAAGAAATAATATTCTTTATTTCCTATTAGTTGTTCGAAAAGAGAAATATATTATTCGGTTTCAGTTATTAGTTATACATTTGCACCAGTCAAATAGAAAAGTTGACTATAATGATTGGGGCTGCAACCCTTGTGGTTGATGCCTTATGATAAAAGAAGAAACACTAAATAAAAGAAAAGGAAATTATGAAAAAGATTTTGATGACAATGGCTGCAATGGTTGTAGCAATCAGCGCAAGCGCTCAGGTTTATGTAGGTGGCGGTATGGGTCTCGCTTCTCAGAAGGTAGGCGATAGTGACTCAAAGCTTAGCTACAAGCTCGTTCCTGAAATTGGTTATCAGTTCAACAAGCAGTGGGAAGCTGGTCTTTCTGTAGGATGGGAAGGCGTTGAGGACGGCGCTCACACTTTTGAGCTTGCTCCTTATGCACGTTACAACTTCTGCACATCTAAGCTCGTTGACCTCTTCCTTGAGGGTACAGTAGGCTACAAGCACTACAGCCACGACGTTGACGGATACGAGTTTGGCATCAAGCCAGGTGTTAAGGTAAACCTCTCAGACCACATCGCTTTCGTAACTAAGGTTGGTTTCCTCGGCTATCAGCAGAAGGGTACAGACGACTTCAAGGTTAAGAAGTTTGGTTTCGACCTCGATGGTACTGACATCCAGTTTGGTCTGAACTACAAGTTCTAAGCCAATAGAACCATAAAGATATATTAAAGGCTCTCAGGGAATGTTCCTTGAGAGCCTTTTTTTGCTGTATATCAGTGCTGCAACAGCTCGCACAGCTGCCTCATTCCTTCGCTCGCTCCGCACTGCAGGTGCGTAAACTTCTCTCTGCCTACACCCAACGAGGGTTCGGGGTCGATGAGATATACTGGCACTGAGGGGCGCACGTAGTGTATAAGACCGGCGGCGGGATAGACGTTGAGCGACGTGCCTATGATGACGAAGATGTCTGCCTCCTGCGCTTGCTTGGCAGCCACGCTAATCATTGGCACCGACTCGCCGAAGAACACGATGAACGGACGCTCCAACGAGCCGTCGCCAGCGAGTGTCCCTGGCTTTACCTCGCAGTTGTCCTCGGTAAGCTCGCGCTGGTAGCGAGGGTCGTCGGGGTTGCGCGATGAACACACCTTGGTCAGTTCGCCATGCAGATGTATCACGTCGGTAGAGCCTGCCTTCTCGTGCAGGTTGTCGACGTTCTGCGTTATGACCGTAACCTTATACTCCTTCTCAAGCTCGTGTATAAGGCGGTGTCCCTCGTTGGGTTGAGCCTTATAGAGTTTGTGGCGAAGCATATTGTAGAAGTTGGTAACGAGTGTTGGGTCCTTAAGCCAGCCCTCGTGCGATGCCACTTGGTCTACGGGATAGTTCTCCCACAGTCCGTCGTTGCCACGAAATGTCTTGAACCCCGACTCTACGGACATGCCGGCGCCGGTTAGAAATACGATGTGTTTCATATCTTAATTACTGCTTCTTCAGTGTAAGCATGGTTTTGCCCCTGCTGTTGGTAAGGTTTACCAGTCCGTCGCCACCATCCTTATAAGCCTTAACCTTGCGCAAGGCGTCAAGTATCTGCTGCTCGTACTCCATATTGGCGCATAGCATCAGCGTAGAGCCAATCTCGGAGAAGTCGATGGTTTGCTTGTCTTTATTTACACGGGCGGTGCCCATAATAGAGTTGCATCCGGCACAGCCGAACACGTTGTTCTTTGCAGTCTCGAAGCCGAGTGTAGGGCGAAACTCAGTCTTGGTGGTGTCAATGGCCTTTCCTTCCACCTCAACAATGTCCCATTCGCCGTTAAGATCGGCTACCGGACCAAGGGTCTTGGCTGCCGAGCAGCTGCAAAGAAGTATTGCAGCTGCGGCTATTAGTTGGATATTCTTCATTGATTCTTAATTCCTAATTCTATTTCAGTTTCCAGGTTGCACCATCCTTAGTGTCCTTCACCTCGAAGCCAAGCTCAGCCAGCTCGTCGCGTATGCGGTCGCTGGTAGCCCAGTCCTTGGCTGCCTTAGCCTTAGAGCGGAGGTCGAGCACCATATCCACTACCTTGCCGAAAGCCTCCTCGCGGTGAGATGATGAGCCGGCGTTGTCGGGACGCAGACCGAGGAGATCGAAGGCGAAGAGACGCATGGTGTCTGCCAACTCGTTGAGGTCGGCCTCAGAGATGGTTGCCTTGTGGTCGACAAGCTTGTTCACTACCGAGCACGCCTCAAACAGATGGGCGATGACAAGCGGTGTGGCAAAGTCGTCGTTCATGGCGTCGTAGCACTTCTGGCGCAACTCGCTTACCACCTTCTTGGTGTCGGCGTCGCTCTCGGCAGAGGCTGCGATGCGGTCGAGGTCGGCAATGCCGTTCATCAACTTCTCCAGTCCCTTCTGTGAAGCCTGCAATGCCTCGTTAGAGAAGTCGACTGTTCCACGATAGTGGGCAGACAGTATGAAGAAGCGGATAGTCATTGGCGAGTAGGGCTGTTCGAGGTTCTTGTTGTTGCCAGTGAAGAACTCCTCGAGGGTGATAAAGTTGCCCAGCGACTTGCCCATCTTCTGTCCGTTGATGGTAATCATATTGTTGTGCATCCAGTAGTGCACCATCTGGTCGCCCTGCGAAGCCACAGCCTGTGCTATCTCGCACTCGTGATGCGGGAAGACAAGGTCCATTCCGCCGCCGTGTATGTCGAAGTGGGCACCAAGATACTTGCGTCCCATAGCGGTGCACTCGCAGTGCCAGCCCGGGAATCCGTCGCTCCAGGGGCTTGGCCAGCGCATTATGTGCTCGGGCGAAGCCTTCTTCCAGAGGGCAAAGTCGGCTTGGTTGCGCTTCTCGCCCACACCGTCAAGAGCACGCGATGCGTCCTTAACGTCGTCGAGATTGCGTCCAGAGAGTATGCCGTAGTGGTACTTCTCGTTGTACTTCTTAACGTCGAAGTAGATAGAGCCGTTGCTCTCGTAGGCAAATCCGTTGTCCAATATCTGCTGTACAAGCTGCTCCTGCTCGATGATATGGCCCGTAGCGTGCGGCTCGATACTTGGCGGCAGAACGTTGAGTGCCTCCATTGCGGCGTGGTAGCGGTTTGTATAGAACTGTGCTATCTCCATAGGCTCGAGCTGCTCAAGGCGAGCCTTCTTCTCTATCTTGTCGTCGCCCTCGTCGGCATCGTGCTCCAAGTGGCCCACGTCTGTAATGTTGCGCACATAGCGCACCTTGTAGCCGAGGTGCTTGAGGTAGCGGAAGAGGATGTCGAAGGTAATGGCTGGACGGGCGTGTCCGAGGTGCGGATCGCCATAGACGGTAGGTCCACAGACGTACATGCCTACGTTAGGGGCATGCAGCGGTTTGAACACTTCCTTTCTACGCGACAGCGTATTGTAAATCCAAAGTACTTGTTCCATAATGTGTATATTGTTATTATTTTGTTATTCTACTGCAAATTTAGCAAATATAATTGAATTATAGGTGCTTATTGGCAGATTTCGGCAAAATCGTCTACAACCATATCTGCCCCTGCCTCTATAAGGCTCTCTCTTGACCCATTGCCGTAGGAAACGCCAATAGTGGTGCAACCGGCATTGCGGCCCATGAGGATATCGAAGTGGGTGTCGCCTATAACCACTGCATCCTCGGCTTTCATGCCGTAGTGTTTGAGCGTCTTTATTACGGGTTCGGCATCAGGCTTGGCATGCTTCACGTCCTCGGCAGCGATGACGAAGGTAATGATGTCGTCGAGATGAAATCCCTTTATAAAGTCGACCACCGACTTGTAGCCACGGCTTGTGGCAATGCTAAGTGTGCAACCTTGGTTGTGCAGCTGTCGCAGGGTGTCGGCAACGTGCGGAAACATAGGCACGCCAATCTCGGCATTGACATCCTCGAAGATGCGGCGGTAGGTGGCTGTGCACAATGCCGCCATCTCCTCGTCCATAGGATGTAGTACGGGGAAAGCCTTAAGCAGCGGCAAGCCGATGGTGGCGGCTATCTCGTCGTCGCTGTGCTGCGGCAGGTGCATGGCGTCGAGGGTGCGGTGAAACGTGTTGAGTATAACGGGACGTGTGTCGGCAATGGTGCCGTCGAAGTCGAGAATTATTAGCTTTTTCATAAAAAGTTCAGTTTAAAACAAGCCCATTGGGTTCATTATATCAGTTTAAAAACAAGCCCATTGTCTCATTATATACGTAAACAAAATTAACGTCCTTTAGACGATAGAGACATTAACGATTATTACACGTGTAATGAACGTTAATGCTTTTCTCGTGTAATGGACATTAATATGATTATCGTCTAATGGGCGTTAATTCTGTTTGGGGGCATCTTTATTTCTTTCTATCCTCCTCAATGAAGCGCAGCAGATGCTCCACTGCCTCGCTTTCGGGGATAGCCTTTTCTACGCATACCTTCTGTTTGTATAGCGAAATCTTGCCAGGTCCGGCTCCAACGTATCCGTAGTCGGCATCAGCCATCTCACCGGGTCCGTTGACAATACAACCCATAATGCCAATCTTCAAGCCCTTCATGTGCGCCGTAGCAGCCTTTATCTTGGCTATAGTAGAGCGCAGGTCGTAGAGTGTGCGGCCGCATCCGGGGCAAGAGATGTACTCGGTCTTGGATGTACGCAGACGCGCAGCTTGCAGAATGGCAAACGATGTGTCGGCAATGTCGCGCACCGTGATGTCGCCATCGTTCATAAGCCAGATGCCATCGGTCAGTCCGTCAATCATCAGCGCACCCATATCGGCTGCTGCCTCAAGCTGGAAGTCGGCTTTCTGCTCAGCCTTATGACGGTACATCTGGGCAAAGACAACGGGGTTGAACAGCCCGTTAGTCCACAGCTCGTGGGTCAAGGCACGCTGTTCGCCAAGCCGGTTCTGCTGGTTGCTAACGGCTACCACTACCACTTCGGGGTGAGCCTTAAGGCAAGCAAGATACTCCTCAGACGGAGCACCGAGCTGTAGCACAAGGAACTTGACCTCTGCCTTGACACCCGATATAAACGGGGTGGCATTGTACGGGAAGATAGGGTAGGTGTCCTTCTCGCCGGTGTAGGCGTTGAAGTCGACTATATACTTCTGTCCTTCCACACGCTGTTCGGGCAACTTAGAGCCGCAGTAGATGTAGTCGGGGGTCATGTCGGGGTTGAAGCAGGCAGCCTGTGCAGCCTCGCCATTAGGCAAAGAGGCTATTACAACCGGTGTGTTGGAACCGCCAATGCCACCTGCGGCACGTGTCTTGCGACGCTCGGGACGCACCCAGTCGAAGTCGGCAGCCTCGGTAGCTGGCACCATAGTGTGTCCGGCACGTTTCGTTATATAGTCTACAAGATGTCGAGCCACTGGTATTTCAGCCTCAGGCTCCTCGCTCAAGCTCACACGGATAGTGTCGCCAATGCCGTCGGCAAGCAACGCTCCGATGCCCACAGCACTCTTGATGCGGCCGTCTTCGCCCTCGCCAGCCTCTGTAACGCCGAGGTGCAGAGGATAGTGCATATCAGCCTTGTCCATTTCCGAAACCAGCAGACGCACTGTGCGCACCATGATGACGGTATTGGAGGCCTTTATAGAGATAACCACATTGTCGAACGCCTGCTTCTTGCAGATGCGCAAAAACTCCATACAGCTCTCCACAATGCCTTCCGGAGTGTCGCCATAGCGCGACATTATGCGGTCGGACAGCGAGCCGTGGTTTACGCCAATGCGTACGGCGGTGTGGTGCTCCTTGCATATATTGAGGAATGGAACGAAGCGCTCCTCAAGCTTCTTTAGCTCTTCGGCATACTCGGCATCGGTATATTCAATCTTCTTGAACACACGGGCAGGGTCGACATAGTTGCCCGGATTGACACGCACCTTCTCGGCATAGAGAGCCGCAACGTCGGCTACATTGGCGTTGAAGTGTACGTCTGCCACAAGCGGAGTGTTGAAGCCGTCGGCACGAAGCTGTGCGTTGATGTTCTTAAGATTCTCGGCTTCGCGTCGTCCCTGGGTCGTAAGGCGCACCAACTCGCCGCCAGCCTTGATGATGCGTTCGGCCTGTTCCACACACGCAGCGGTGTCGTTGGTGTTGGTAGTGGTCATCGACTGAACACGAATCGGGGCGTCGCCGCCAAGCTGTATGGTTCCTACCTGAACGGCAGAAGCAGCGCGGCGGCGATAATTAAATAGGTCTATCATTTAGTTGGTTTTGAAGTCGTACTTTATTTCGGCAAGGTCGCGGTTGGCCTTCTCTATCTTTGCGCCCAAGCTTGCCTTGTAATCTTCCATCTTCTTAGCCACTTCGGGGTCGCAGAGCGAAATCATCTCGCAGGCAAGGATGGCAGCGTTCATGGCACCATTGACACCCACTGTGGCGATAGGTATACCTGGAGGCATCTGTATGATAGAGAGCATAGCGTCCAGACCATCGAGCATACCCTTGATAGGCACACCGATAACGGGCAGCGGTGTGTTGGCAGCGATAACGCCAGGCAGTGCGGCAGCCATACCAGCGGCAGCGATGATAACCTTGATGCCACGATCTTTAGCGTTCTTGGCAAAGTTTTCTACAGCGGCTGGTGTACGGTGAGCCGAGAGTGCGTTCACTTCAAAAGGAATCTGCATGTCGTTCAAGAAGTTGCATGCCTTTTCCATAACGGGCAGGTCGGATGTGCTGCCCATGATGATGCTGATTAATGGAGACATAATGAAAATTGATTTATTATTTTTTTATACGAGTTTCTACAACCCTAATATCACCCCATACGCCACTACCAATCCCAGTAGAAATCCGTAGCACACTTGCCTGAGCGAGTGTTGGCGCAGAATCATACGGCTTGTGCCCACCATGCCTGCGAGTATCAGCACAAGGCAGAGCCAGCCTATGGGGTTGAAGCCGAATATCACGGCAAAGGCTTGCAGCGCTCCCATAACACCACCGATGGCAGCCGTATGGGTAGATATCTTCCACCAGACGTTGATGAGGGCGCATAGAATCTGGATGATTAGAGCAGCCATAAGGATGTTGCTCATGAAGTGGGGTATATTGAATCGGTGCATAACATAGTAGCACACGAAGTAGCTGACGATAGACAGCAGGTAAGGCACGACGCGTCTCTCCTTCTTGCCAAGCTCTATCAGTGTCCAGCCGTGGTAGTTGCGGTAGAAGTGGATGAGCAGGGTGGGAATGAGGATGGTGAACAAATAGACAAGCGTGAGCACCGTGAGCTTGTATGCCCACGGCATCAGACTGAGATAGCTGAACGTGAAGAGAGCTATCAAACCAACGAGCGACAGATAGAACGGCGTAAACACCATGCTAAGCACCCGGGCTGCCAAGATTATATTTTTTTCTTTCATATATTGTCTGACAATTCAAAAGTCCTAATTCAAAACTCCTAACTCTTAACTCTTCCTAAGTCTTGCCACTGGCAATCCCAACTGTTCGCGATACTTAGCCACGGTTCGTCTTGCTATAGGATAGCCCAACTTGGCGAGAGCCTTTGTAAGGGCATCGTCGCTCATAGGCTTCTTCTTGTCCTCCTTGCCAATGAGGTCTTTCAGTGCGAGCTTAATCTTGCGTGTCGACAGCTCCTCGCCTTCGCCGGTGGTATAGCCGTCGGAGAAGAAGAAGCGCAGGGGGAAAGTACCCCAGTTGGTTTGTGCATACTTTATGTTGCTTACACGCGATATGGTAGAGATGTCAAGCCCTGTCTTGTCGGCAATGTTCTTCAGAATCATCGGCTTGAGGTCGGCCTCGTCGCCGTCGAGGAAGAAACGTTTCTGCCAGTCGATTATCGCCTGCATCGTGATGGTAAGCGTGCGTCGTCTAACCTTTATAGCCTCTATATATCCGCGTGCTCTTTCCACCTTCTCCTTGGCATAAAGCAGAGCCTCCTTCTCTCGTTTAGACATAGAAGCCTTGTTGTTCTTGTAAGCCTCCATCATCTCGGCAAAGGACGGCGACACCTTAAGTTCGGGTATATTGCCGCCGTTGAGTGTGAAGGTAACGTTGCCGTTGTCGTCGGTGTCGACGATGAAGTCGGGTGTTATCTGTTGTATGTTGCGTCCTTCGGTCTCGCCGAGCGACGAGCCAGGCTTTGGGTTGAGGCGTCGCAGCTCGTTGTATACACGCTCGGTAGTGTCGGCATCCACACCAAGAGCAGAGCGTATCTTGTCGAAGTGCTTCTTTGTAAACTCGTCGAAGCATGAAGTTATAACCTTCTGCATCAATGGTTTGAGGGCGTCGTTGGGTCGTCGCTCAATCTGAAGCAGCAGACATTCTTGCAGCGAGTGCGCCCCGATGCCAGCCGGGTCGAAGGTCTGCAGTATGCCCACCACGCGGTCGATGTCCTGCGTAGTGCAGTCGATGCCGTGGTATATGGCAAGCTCGTCGGCTATCGACTCGCTGTCCTTGCGCAGCAGTCCGTCGCTGTCTAACGAACCGATGACATACTCCATAATCTCCTGGTCCCTCTCCGAGAGTTCTGTCTCGCCCATCTGTTCCTTCAGCTTGTCGTAGAAAGAGGTGGTGTCGCCGTACACCATCTCCTCGTAGTCGGCCGAGTCGGCTCCTGAGCCTCCTATATATCCAGCCGTAGGCATTTCGTCGTTGCCTTCGCCAATACGTTCAAGAGCCGCCGTCAGAGCATCGTCGCGTTCTTCGCGCTCGTTCTGCGAAGCAAATTCGTCAGAAGCCGAGTCGTCTTTATCGTCCGAATGTGCGTCGTCGCCGTAGGATGCAGCCGAATCGGAGCCTTCCACGTGTCCGCCCTCAAACACATCGTCAAGCGACGATGTCTCAAGAGCTGGGTTGTCGTCAAGTTCGGCGTTGACGTTCTGCTCGAGTTCGGTAAGCGGCATCTCAAGCAGATGTACCTGCAGCATCTGCTGTTGCGACAGACGCTGTACCTGCTGGAGCTTTTGCTCTTGTGTTTGTATTAGTTTCTGAGACATTGTTGTATAGTTTTGTTTACTTCTTACTTAAAGTACTCAATAAGTTTCTCGGCACTCTCTTGCAGCAATTCGGGTTGGTTATAGTATTCGTTCCATGTGCTGTGCGCCTCGTCCACAAGTGGCGAGCTGTCGAGAGGCTGGCGCTTAAGTATGGGGTCGAACGTCTGGTATACGTCAAGCACATTGACAATCTGCTCGGGCTTGATGCCCAACACACTCGCCATCTCGAGCACCTCCGGAGTCTCGCTCACCATAGTGTTTGGGGTAAGTGTGAAGTAGAGGTTGAGGATGATGACGAGCATCACGGGTGTTATGTCTGTTTGCTGGTCGATGGGGCGGTAGTTGCGTTCGAAGGATTGCGCCATGTCCACACCCTCGTAGAACAGACCCGAGTCGCCGAATCCCGTCATCTGTCTCAATCGTTTTACATCACGTGCGAGACGTCTTGTGTTGTCGGCATAATTGTCCCACAACCGTTGCAGCGATGGGGTGTCGTGCTGTTCGAGCACACGCATCTGCTCGTGCAAGGTCTTGGGTGGTATGTGTAGCTCTATACCCAATTCCACAACCGGGTGTGAGTATTCCGATTTCACACCTACGGGTTTCTTCTGATATAGTTGCATTAGCAGCAACCAGTAGTCGTCCGACCATAGAGGATGATTTGCCATAGTGATGAAGCATTGTTATTTGATGCAAAGTTACATATTTTTTGCCTCATTGTTTGTCAATACCGATTATTTTTATTTCTTTTGTAATTTGCGACATAAAGATAACTATTATAATAAATATACACAACGATATGGCCCAGAAGAAGACCGACGACGGACTTACGCCTATGATGCGTCAGTTCTACAACTTTAAGAACGAACATCCTGATGCTCTTTTGCTGTTCCGTTGCGGCGACTTTTACGAGACTTATGCCGACGATGCTGTAGAGGCGGCTAAGATTCTCGGCATTACACTCACACGGCGCTCCAACGGAAAGAACCCTAACGGAGCCGCTACCGAGATGGCTGGATTTCCGCACCATGCCCTCGACACGTATCTGCCTAAGCTTATACGTGCCGGCAAACGTGTGGCTATATGCGACCAGCTGGAAGACCCTAAGCTCACCAAAACTCTCGTTAAGCGTGGCATAACCGAACTCGTGACACCGGGTGTGGCTATGAGCGACAACGTGCTCAACTATAAGGAGAACAATTTTCTTGCCGCTGTTTTTATGGCTAAGGCTACATGTGGCGTGGCTTTTCTCGACATCTCTACCGGAGAGTTTCTCACCGGAGAGGGAACCTTCGACTATGTGGAGAAGCTCTTGGCATCGTTCCAGCCCAAGGAGGTGCTGCACGACCGCCAGATGAAGAAGGAGTTTGAGGAGCACTTTGGCAACCGCTGGTGCACATTTCAGCTTGACGACTGGATGCTTACAGAGCAAAGCTCGCGTCAGAAACTGCTGAGCCACTTCGGAACAAAGTCGCTCAAGGGCTTCGGTGTAGAGCATCTTAAGCTTGGTGTTATATCGGCAGGAGCCATATTGCAGTATCTTGAGATGACGCAGCACACCCATTTGGGCCATATCACATCGCTGCGCCGCATCGAGGAAGACCGTTATGTAAGGCTCGACAAGTTCACCATACGCTCTCTTGAGCTTCTGCAGTCGATGCAGGACGACGGAGTGTCGCTGCTCGACGTCATCGACCGCACCGTTACGGCTATGGGAGCACGTATGCTTAAGCGCTGGACCGTATTCCCCTTGATGGACGTGTCGAGCATCAACAAGCGCCTTGACGTTGTTGATACCTTCTTCCGCAAGCCCGACTTCCGCCAAGTAGTAGACGACAATCTGCACCGCATAGGCGACATTGAGCGCATAATATCCAAGGTGGCGGTGGGCAGAGTGTCGCCACGAGAGGTGGTTCAGCTAAAGCTTGCCCTGCAATCTATCGTGCCTATAAAGACCGCCTGTATATACAGCGACAACGAGGAGATACGTTCCATAGGCGAGCGTCTTAACCTGTGCGAGTCGCTGCGCGACCGCATAGAGCGCGAGATACAGATGGACCCACCCCAACTCGTGAACAAGGGCGACGTTATTGCAGCCGGATTCTCGCCCGAACTCGACGAGCTGCGTGCCATATCGCGCGGCGGCAGAGACTATCTGCTTAAGATTCAGGAGGAAGAGGCACAGAAGACGGGCATCCAGTCGCTTAAGGTGGGCTACAACAACGTCTTCGGCTACTACCTCGAGGTGCGCAACACGTACAAGGATCAGGTGCCGCAAGAGTGGATTAGAAAGCAGACCCTTGCCAGTGCCGAGCGCTACATCACCCAAGAGCTTAAGGAGTATGAGGAGAAGATAATGGGAGCCGACGAGAAGATTCTGTCGCTCGAGACCCGCCTCTTTATGGAGCTGGTAACCGATATGGCAGAGTTTATTCCGCAGATACAAATCAATGCCAACATCATAGCCCGTCTCGACTGTATGCTATCCTTTGCCAAGGCGGCCGAGGAGCACCGCTATGTGCGCCCCGTCGTAAGCGACGACTGCGTGCTGAGCATCAAGGCAGGACGCCATCCCGTTATCGAGACCCAGCTGCCGGTGGGCGAGGAGTATGTGCCCAACGACATCGAGCTGGACAGCGAACAGCAGCAGATAATGATAATAACGGGTCCAAACATGGCAGGTAAGTCGGCCCTCCTGCGCCAGACAGCCCTCATCACGCTCATGGCACAGATGGGCTGCTTTGTTCCGGCAGAGTCGGCACACGTAGGATTGGTAGACAAAATATTCACACGTGTTGGAGCTTCGGACAACATATCGTTGGGCGAGTCGACCTTTATGGTAGAGATGACGGAGGCATCCGACATCCTCAACAACGTAACGCCACGCTCGTTGGTGCTCTTCGACGAGCTTGGCAGAGGCACCTCCACCTACGACGGCATATCCATAGCATGGGCTATAGTGGAGTATCTGCACGAGCATCAGGGCGCCCAGGCGCGCACGCTCTTTGCCACCCACTACCACGAGCTTAACGAGATGGAGAAGAGCTTTGCGCGCATAAAGAACTATAACGTGTCTGTCAAGGAGCTTAACGGCAAGGTTATCTTCCTGCGCAAGCTTATGCGTGGCGGCTCCGAGCACTCGTTTGGTATACACGTGGCAGAGATAGCCGGCATGCCTAAGTCGATAGTGAGCCGTGCCAACACCATCCTCAAGCAGCTTGAGGCCGACAATGCCAGCGTTGGTGTAGACCAGCCGGCAACATCGTGCATTGCCGGCTCGGCAAGCCCTAACGGCATGCAGCTGTCCTTCTTCCAGCTCGACGACCCCGTGCTGTGCCAGATACGCGACGAGATACTTGGCCTCGACATCAACAACCTCACCCCGGTTGAGGCTCTAAACAAGCTCAACGAGATAAAGAAAATCGTCACCGGAAGGTCGTAGAGATAGTTTATGTTTTGTTAATTAATATCATAAATGTGCAATCTTGCCACTTTTTGATATCAAAAATGTGTAACTTTGCCGAAAAAGGATATTAACAAGAAGATAGAGCATATTGTCTTCACTAACAACAATAATAAGATGGTTGAGATAAAAAGGGATATTATAGACAAGCTTATGGCATGGAAAAACAGTCCACGCCGTAAGCCATTAGTATTGCAAGGTGCTCGTCAAGTAGGTAAGTCGTGGACTTTAAAGAAGTTTGGCAGGGATTTCTTTGACGATATTGTTTATATCAACTTCGATACAATGCCTGCCGTAAAAGAAGATTTCAAGCGAACTAAAGAGCCCTTGAAGCTCGTAAGGCAGATGGAGATAATGACCGGCAAGACCATTGCGCCTTCTACCACTCTTATAATTTTTGACGAGATTCAAGAGTGTAATGATGCATTGAATAGCCTTAAGTATTTCTGTGAGGATGCGCCAGAATATGCTGTAGTATGTGCTGGTTCGCTTTTGGGTGTTGCTTTAAATCGTTCGGGGGCTTCATTTCCTGTAGGAAAGGTGAATTTCATGACTCTTTATCCGGTGTCGTTTGCCGAATATTTGAGAGCGGTTGATGTACAACTATATAATGCCTATCAGATGATAGATAATGTTATGGCTGTGCCAGAGGTTATTCATCAACAGTTGATAGATGCGTATAAAGTGTATCTTGTATTAGGAGGAATGCCAGAGGCTGTTAGTGTGTATATCGACACAAAGGATTGGCAAGAGGTTAAGACCATTCATGATGGCATACTTCAATCGTATTCTTTAGACTTTGCCAAGCACATTAACAATAAAGATATTCCAAGAGTGTTTCAGGTATGGGGCAATCTGCAGGACCAGTTGGCACGTGAAGACAAGAAGTTTCGTTATGGTGACGTCCAGAAAGGCGGTAGAGCACGCGAATACGAAGGTGCTATAGAATGGTTGTGTTTGGCAGGATTGGTTCATAGGGTATCGGCTGTAGAAACTCCGCGCCTTCCTTTGTCTGCTTACAAAAAGAGCAATGCCTTTAAGCTATATCTTAATGATGTAGGACTATTAGGACGTAAGTTCAACTTAGATATAAGTACTGTATTGACCGGAGACAATTTATTTACAGAGTTTAAAGGGGTTATGGCAGAAAACTATGTCTTGCAATCATTGGTCCGACAGTTTGGCAATGAGCAATACTATTGGACCTCAGGCAACAAAGCTGAGGTCGAATTTGTTTTGCAGACCGATAATATGATTGTCCCGATAGAAGTGAAAGCAGACAAAAATGTAACGGCTAAGAGTTTGGCTTATTATCGCAAACAGTACTCACCTAATTTGTCTGTGCGATTATCCACACTCAATATGCGGAAGGACGACGATTTACTCAATCTGCCTTTGTATTTAGTGGATAAGCTTAGTACATTGTTCACTGCAAGTCTCTAAACTCTGAGGGTAGAAAGCCAGTTTGGCGTTTGAAGAGCTTCACGAAGTAGGAAGGGTCGTCATATCCCAAGCTGGCAGCTATCTCCTTTATCATCATATTGGTGTACTTGGCCATTCGCTTTGCCTCCAGAATGACGCGTTCGTTGATGAAGACAAGTGGCGACTTGCCCGAACATTCGTTTACGCTCTTGTTAAGAGTGCGCACAGCCACGTTCAGCCGGTCGGCATATTCCTGCACGGTATGCAGGCGGTGATATTCTTTCTCTACCATGCGGCGGAACTGAATAAAGAGTCTGTGCGACGGCTTGAGCATGTCAAGGTCCTTGCCAGCCTCGTGTATGCCGTACCTCTGTATCTTGACAAGGAATATGCAGAGCAGCGATTTCAGTATATCCACATTGCCCACTTCGTCGTAATGTGTTGCTTCCTCCTCCATATCGTCTACCAATGGCATAAGCATTTGCGCCGTATTATCGTCTATTGTATAATAAGGTGTAGAGTCGTAGGTATGGAATGAGTTGTATTTCAGGAAAAAGTTGTCGGCATTTCCTCCCGACTTGTTGTCCTTCATCAGGTCGGTACACATCTTTATAGCCACACCTTTATATCCCTCCTTTCTGTCGAAATGGTGCACCTGTCCCGGCGCAAGGAAGAAGATTGTGCCTGGCGCAACCTCATAATCATTGAAGTCGACGGTATGAACGCCCGTTCCTTCCTGAAACCATAGTATCTCATAGAACGAATGGACATGCGCCATACAGTCGTCTATCTCGCTTGTCTCAAAAAAGTCGGGCATACGTTCTACCCTGAATCCATTGCCACGCGACATATTGCACACGTTGGAGTACTTGCTATTGAGTTCTTCTGTAGTCATAATACATTTGTTATTTGGGTGTAAAATTACAAAACAAATGGTAGATTTCAGCAAACTAAGCGTACAAATATGTATGTGTGCCGAAATTAGCCATCTGTTTGCCGATATTTATTTTGCTAATCGGATGATTATCAGTACATTTGCATCAGATAAAGAAAACAATAACATTATAACTTTTAAAACAATACGACTATGGCAAACAAATATTCAGGCACACAGACAGAGAAGAACCTCGCAGCTGCTTTTGCAGGCGAATCGCAGGCTCGCAATAAATATACTTACTTCGCATCACGCGCCAAGAAGGACGGTTTTGAGCAGATAGCTGCCATCTTCCAGCAGACTGCCGACAACGAGAAGGAGCATGCCAAGATGTGGTTTAAGGAGCTTTGCGGCATCGGCAGCACAGCCGAGAACCTTGCTGCGGCAGCCGAAGGCGAGAACTACGAGTGGACCGATATGTACGAAGGCTTTGCAAAGACAGCCGAAGAGGAGGGCTTTACAGATTTGGCGCATAAGTTCCGCCTTGTAGCAGCCATCGAGAAGCGCCACGAAGAGCGTTATCGTGCACTTCTGCGCAACGTTGAGGCTCAGGAAGTGTTCAAGAAGAGCGAGGTTAAGGTATGGGAATGTCGCAACTGCGGTCATATCGTAGTAGGAACAGAGGCTCCTGAGATTTGCCCCACCTGCTCGCATCCAAAGTCTTACTTTGAGGTGCATGTAGATAATTTCTAAGTATAAACCCCTAAAAATAAAGAACTATGAAGAAGTATGTATGCGACGTATGCGGTTGGGTGTACGACCCGGCTGTAGGAGTGCCAGAGGCTGGCATACCGGCAGGCACACCATTCGAGGATCTTCCCGACGATTTCGAGTGTCCTCTTTGCTCGGTAGGCAAGGACGAGTTCTCTCCAGTAGAGGAATAAGCTAAAATCCACAATCCATAATGCTTAGTGTATTATGGGTTGTGGATTTTTATAATCCTAATTACGGATAATCATTGGTCGTGGTTGCACATCTCGCCTTTCTTTTGTAACTTCGCAGTGAAATTAGGATTCTATGAAAATCAACAAACAAAAAGACCAACTACTCTCCATGATACGCAAGGGCATGCCGATGACACTCGGCCAGCAGGCGCGTCTTGTGCTGAGCCTTGCCACGCCCGCTATTCTGGCGCAACTCACAACAACCATGATGCAGTATATCGACGCGTCGATGGTGGGCAGCCTTGGTGCGGAGGCATCGGCGGCAATAGGCTTGATAGAAACAACAATGTGGCTGTTGGGCAGCATCTGCTCGGCGGCAGCAGCCGGATTTTACGTGCAGGTTAGCCATCAGCTTGGCGCCAACGACGCGGCACAGGCTCGCTCAACGCTGCGCCAAGGCATCATGTCGGTGTTTATTGTCAGTGCGATGTTTGCGCTTATAGCCCTGTCTATAAGTCCGTTTCTGCCCACGTGGCTCGGCGGAGACGCAAGCATAACGCCCACATCGTCGGCTTATTTTGCCATCGTGGCGTCGGCATTGCCTATATTCCAGTTCTCGATGTTCGGCAGCGGAATGTTAAGAAGCTCGGGCAATATGGTGGTGCCAAGCATTATGAGTGTGGTGATGATGACCCTCGACGTAATCTTCAACTTCTTCCTAATCTTCGAGACGCGCACCGTCGACGTCCTCGGCATAAGCCTTACAATACCCGGAGCAGGTATGGGTGTCGTGGGAGCAGCCATCGGTACAGCCTCTGCCGAACTTGTGGCGGCTTCAATAACTATGTACATACTGTGTTTCCGCAGCAAGGACCTGAGCCTGAGGATAGACCGCGGACGCTTTCTGCCTACGTGGCAGGTGGTGCGCCGCGCCCTGCACATCGGTCTGCCGATGGGCATACAGCAAACCATCATGACGTCGGCTTACATCGTCACCACCATTATCATTGCGCCATTAGGTACTTTTGCCATAGCCGCCAACTCGTTTGGCATCATTGTCGAGAGTCTTTGCTATATGCCGGGCTACGGCGTAAGCGATGCCGCCACTACGCTTGTGGGGCAGAGTATGGGTGCCGGTAGGTACGAGTTGATGAAGCGTTTTGCCTGGTTGGCTGTGGCATTGGGTATGGGCATAATGACGTTGATGGGCATTGTGATGTATGTTGGCGCACCGTTTGCTATGTCTATGATGACACCCTCTGAGGAAGTAAGGCAGCTTGGCGTGGAGGTTCTGCGCATCGAGGCATTTGCCGAGCCTATGTTTGGCGCCGCCATAATATGCTACGGAGTGTTTGTGGGTGCCGCCAAGACGGTGGCGCCAAGCGTTATGAACCTCGTATCGATGTGGGGTGTGCGCATATCGCTTGCCGCGCTGCTTGCACCAAGCATGGGATTGCGTGGCGTATGGCTTGCCATGTGCCTGGAGTTGACGTTCAGAGGAGTAATATTCTTAGTAAAACTATTAAAATTCAGTCCTACCCCAAAGAGGGTGTAAGGCTTCTAAATTATGGAAAAGATAAGCAACAAAGTTTTCGGCGGAGAGCGTCCTCTCTTCGAAATCCACAACGTGGAGCTCGACCACGTGCGTATCACCTTCGGTGAATCGGGTATAAAGGAGTGTAGCAACATCGTGTGCCGCAACTGTTACTTTGAAGGCAAGTATCCGCTGTGGCATGTCAAGAAGTCGGATATACGCAACTGCTATTTTGCGCCCGGCTCACGTTCGGCCATCTGGTATTCGGACGACATGCACATGGAGGATTGTGTTATCAACGGGCCTAAGTTCTTCCGCGAGATGAAGAACCTCTCGCTTAAGAACGTTACCATCAACGATGCCGACGAGACGTTCTGGGGTATCGACGGACTAACCATGGAGAATGTTGTGCTGCACGAGGGTACCTATCCCTTTATGCACTGCCGCAACATTAAGGTAGACGGACTGGAGTCGGATGCCAAGTATGTGTTCCAGTACTCTCGCGACATAGAGATACGCAACGCCAAGATTGACACCAAGGACTCGTTCTGGGAGGTGGATAATGTTACGGTGTACGATTCGGTGCTCAATGGCGAGTTCCTCGGTTGGCACTCTCGCGGCTTGCGTCTTGTAAACTGCCACATATCCGGCGAACAACCCTTGTGCTATGCCAAGGACTTGGTGTTGGAGAATTGCACCTTCGACCCCGAGTGCGACCGCGCCTTCGAATACTCTACAGTGCAAGCCGATATCCGTGGCCATATCAAGAGCATCAAGAACCCTGCATCAGGCAAGATTGTGGCGGATAGCATTGGCGAGGTTATCATTGACGAGAATATAAAGCAGCCTGCCAATTGTGAGATTGTAACGCGCAAGTAATGGCTCTTATAGAACTATAAAACAGCAATATTATGACAAACTACTCTTTCTCCACAGCTCCCAACCGACGCGGCACCAACTCGTACAAGTGGGACAACGCGCCTTCAGACGATGTAATACCCCTTTGGGTGGCCGACATGGACTTCCAAACCTACCCCGGCATAACCGAGGCGCTGCAACGTCGTGTGGCACATGGCATCTTTGGATACACACGTGTGCCAGACAGCTACTACGAGGCGGTGTGCCAATGGTTTGGCAAGCACCACGGATGGACAATCAATAAGAGCGACATTATATACACTACGGGTGTGGTGCCTGCAATATCGGCTGTAATAAAGGCACTTACGCTGCCTGGCGACCAGGTAATAGTGCAAGGACCGGTGTACAACTGCTTCTACTCGTGCATACGCAACAACGGATGCGAGATGGTGTCAAACTCGCTTGTTATATATGATAAGGAGGATATGCACTACGATATCGACTTCGACGATCTCGAACGCAAGCTATCGCACGAGCGTGCCCGTCTCTTTATTTTGTGCAATCCGCATAACCCCGGCGGACGTGTATGGACTCGACATGAGCTTACACGCATTGCCGAGCTGTGCCGCAAGCATAACGTGCGCGTCGTGTCGGACGAGATTCACTGCGAGTTTACGCTGCACAATAACCGCTACACTCCCTTCGGCTCTCTGCCCGACGAGCTGTCGTACGGCAGCATAACCTGCTGTTCGCCGTCTAAGGCTTTCAACATTGCCGGACTGCAGATTGCCAACATCGTGTGCCGCGACGCCGACGTTCGCGAACGCATAGGCCGCGCTATCAACATCAACGAGGTGTGCGATGTCAATCCATTCGGTGTTGAGGCTCTGCAGATGGCTTATTCGGACGGAGGTGCCGAGTGGCTTGCGCAGTTGCGCCAGTATATCTCGTCCAACTACGACAAGCTGCTCGACTTCTTCAATAAGCATCTGCCACAAATCCCCGTTGTGCGAATGGAAGGCACATATCTTGCCTGGGTCGACTGCTCTGCCCTCAACTATACGTCTGAGGAGATAGAGGAGCGTCTGCTTAAGGAGCACAATGTGTGGGTTAATGCCGGCTGCATGTACGGCAAGGAGGGCGAACACTTCTTGCGCATCAACATGGCGTGCCCATGGGAACGGCTGGAAGAAGGGCTGCGCCGAATTGCTGCGGGCATCGAAGCTATGGCTCGCTAATGAATATATAGTGCTTAAGATTTATACTTATATCCGCTTAAGCGTGAACTCCACCGGCTGGCCATGCTGGCAAGTAACCACGAGTACAGTTTCGCCCTGACCAGCCTTTACCGATACCTTAGCGTTAGGAGCGGCAAGGTTCCACTTGCCCTTCAACACCAACTTCTTCTCAATAGGTCGGCTTGGCTGCTTTGTAGTGTACGTCTTCTCAGAGATATTGAGGTTGGGGTCGCACACGCTCATCAGCACGTTATCGCCCACCTTCTTCTGCATAACCATTGTCTCGGCAGGGATAGAGCTAAATAGCTCGTCGTTCTGCGGATTGTAGTTGTCAAAGGCAGCGTAGGCTGTTATGCCCGTCTGGGCATCTGCCACAACGTGGGCTGTGTTGTCCTTATGCAGCACCTGGTAGGGAGACTTGCGGCGTGCGGCAGCCAACTCCTCCTTTGTAGGCTGTATAAGCACAAGATACTCGTACGTAGCGTCTTTCGGGGCGACACCGTGGTTGATGTATGCCGAGGCAAACGAGCCGCGTGTCTGCACACGTGTCTTCTCGTGTCGCGACTCCTGATTGGCTATCTGCACCTGCACATTCTCGCCCTTAAAGAGGTAGTAGTTGTTGTAGCCGTCTTGCAGGAAGTGGGCCTTATTGTCGTTAAGGTCTTTTAGGAAAGGCTCGTCCTTAAGTTTGCCGTCTACATAGATGTCGCTCTTGCCCTTCTTGAAGGTGCTCTGGAAGAGCGTTGTCTCCGTAGGATAAGTGCTGTTGCTGTTGTTGATGCCAGTGCCGAGGTACACCATGCGGTTGTCGAAGCAGAACACCGACTTGCGTGCAACAAAGTCGGGGGTAAAGTTCTTAAGTTCGCGCTCCATAAGCTTCATGGCAAACATACCATTCTTTTCCTCCAACGAACTTGAGCCGGAGAAGTTCTCCTTGCTGTGAGCCATTGTAGTGCCCGGCAGCGGACTGTCGAGCAACTCATACGGCAGGTGTATAGTTGTAGTACCCGGTAGGCGGTTCCAGTCCCATCCATTCTCGTTGAAACCGCTCGCCTCACGCGACGGATAGCCCATAATCTGCACCGAGCCATAGCTCTGGTAGCGCCCATAGCGGTTGTCCTTCTTGTATATCTCGGCACCCCAGACGTCGGTGGTGTAGCCCTTAAGTGTAACCATCCAGTCGTTGCGGCGGAATATACCAGCCGAACCATAGTTGTATACAAAGAAGCCCTGCGGAGCCATAGCTGGCTTTATGCCCTTGCTCTTGAAGAAGCGAGCCTCCTGAGTATCCTCCTTGCAGAGGCGCAGATAGTCGGCAGCCAAGTGGTGGTCGAAGTCGTTGCCCTCGCCAGAGAGGTCGCCAGCCAAAGCCAGGTATGCAAACGAGGCTATGTCCTCGTCGCTCATCGACGAGCCGAAGGGGTGGCGTCCGCTTATGCCCACACCCCACTCATACTTGTTGCTGTAGTTGCGCATAGAGAGGAAGGCCTGCTTCAGTATCTGTCGGGCCTCAACGGTAGGCACATAGCGGGTGTGGTTGGTCAGGGAGATATACTGTCCAACCATAGCCAGTACGCCGGTGGTGTAAGCCGGATAGAAGCCGCCGTGGTGGAAGGTGGTGCCGTCTACCTTGATGCCGCCAATGGTTCCGGGGCTATACTGCAGCGAACCGTTCAGCCAGCGTGTCAGTGCGGCAAGGGCGCGTGCACGCTCGCACTCGTTGGTGAACATCAGAGCCGACACCGTCTTTGCCATAAGCAGGGTGTGCCAGCTGTCCAACAGCTCGTCGCGGCCATACTGGTAGGGCAAGCGTGTCTCCTGCAAAGCCGACCAGAAGATAAGCGCCGAGAGAATCTTGTCGCGGTTGGGAGCCTTCCATATAGCGTCGCGCATAAGCCAGGCGGTAGTGTATATCTTGCGCACCTGGTAGCCGTAGTGGTGGTTGGTACCCATGCCGCTGCCGAAGGCAAAGCCCTGATCGATGGCATAATCCCATACAAGGAAGTAGTTCTGGGCAGCTTGCTCCGAGTGGTTGTAATGGGCGTCGTATGCAAAGCCTGCCATCATCTCCTCCAGGTTGTTCCACGACATCTCGCCCTTCTTGCGGTTAAGTTCGTCGGGAGCCACTACAGGCGCTCCCGTAAAGCCTTCGCCCGACCGACGGATGTTGGCAGCCTCGAAGGTGCGGTATGCCTTGGCAACCCATTTCTTGGGCGCGTCGTATATGTCGAGAGCCTCGGTAAGGCGCTTCTCTACGGTGGCAAGCTCCTTCTTCTCGTCGGCAGTGAGGGCTGTAGGCAGAGGCTGGTCGTACTTGTACTGCTCCCATTGCCACACACGGCACCAGTGCCAGAGGTCGCGGTTGGACAGCGAGTTGTTGGCAGGCATTTGCATATCGGGAGTGGTACGGTCGTTAATCTTCTTGACAGGGAAGGTAAGGCGGTCGATAAAGACACGTCCCTTGCGATTAGGAGCCACGATACGGTAGCCCGCAATCTTCTTGTCTTTCTTGTCGCCCTGCATGTGCTTGAAGCTAATCCAGCAAGCACGCCATCCGGCAGAAAGCAGATGGAAGCCAAATCGGTAAGACACACTGCCCGAAGGCGAGTAGAACTCGAAGCGCAACGAGTCTTGTTGCGGTTTCTCGTTGTATATCCAAAGGGTTATACCGTTCTCGTCCTTAAGGTTAAAGGGCTTCTCCCTTGCAACGTCGATAACGCTGCCCGGCGTGAAGTTCCACTCCAAGCTCTTGGTGCCTTCCTTGTAGAAGGCGGTAGATAAGGCAAGTTCCTTGGCGTTGTTGCATTTGAAGTTGTGTGGCACCTCGTCCTCAAACCCTACAAATTGGGCATAGGCAGGCGAGCCAATGAGCAGCAGAACTAACAGTATTCGAATAATCTTTTTTGTCATAGTAGTATGTTTATAAATCAGGTAAATAATCCAATGCTATGGCAAAATTACAAGTTATTTCTTAATAAGAGGTATATAATGCTGGAAAAAACTCAATTTCATATCCCAGCCAAGGCTTACCAAAAAGTATCATATTATTTTTAATGTAATTTTACGAAAATCTCAAAAAGGTGTATAATGTAAAGTTCAAATATCTCAAAAAGGTGTAAAACAAATAAAATACCCGT
>ULYE01012011.1_pt1 | contig 38330 bp, 35 predicted proteins | sample 1961921 | NCBI WGS metagenome assembly ULYE01 (sample SAMEA4835856, study PRJEB28245) | human gut metagenome | biome: gut microbiome; material: fecal sample | place: Denmark | collected 2008 | reverse complement strand
GGCAACTCTATTGAGCCACAGATAGTTGCCCTTACAGGGCGCAATGAATATTAATCGCTATATACCCAGGGCGTTGCCCTGGGCTATGGAGAAAATTGGGCTTTCAGCCCGCTTTGTTTGAGTTTTAACACACCCTCTCACTACACATAATATATATAAATTGATGACCCATAGCCATACCGCACTCCGCCTCATTGCCCTTCTTTTGGCATACATTCCCTGCTCTATTCACGCTCAGTATGCCTGGCAAGAGACCGACCGCAAGCCTTCCAAACCCCACCTCACTTCTTCACTCACCTATAGCATTGAGATGCAGGCTTCGCTGTCAAAGGGACAGACGCCTCTGTGGCTCAACGCCAACCGCTATGGTCTTAGTTCGCTCGACAAAACGAACGGATATATTCGTGCTGCCGTTATGCGACCGTTGTCTGCCGACTCGGCACGACGATGGGCTATAGGCTATTGTGCCGATGTGGCAGCACCGCTTCACTATACCAGCAATGTTGTAGTGCAGCAGGCCTATGTCGAGGCACGATGGCTACACGGTGTGCTTACGGCAGGTGCAAAGGAGTGGCCAATGCAATTGAAGAACCAAACACTCAGTTCGGGATCGCAAACACTTGGCATCAATGCACGTCCAGTTCCGCAAGTCCGTATCGCCCTGCCCGAATACTGGCAGTTGCCCTTCGGAAGAGGATGGCTGCATATTAAGGGACACATTGCCTACGGCATGATGACCGACGACGCTTGGCAGCACGACTTCACACGCCGCCAATCGAAATACGCCGACCACGTACTCTATCACTCCAAAGCAGGATACCTGAAGATAGGCAACGACTATTCCACCTTCCCACTATCCTTTGAACTCGGTCTGGAGATGGCTACACAGTTTGGCGGCACTCCATACCGTCCTTCCAACGACGGTACAATGATACCTATCGAGACCAAACACGGACTGAAAAGCTTCTGGCATGCATTCTTTCCAGGCGGACAAGATGCTACCGACGGAATGTATGCCAATAACGAGGGAAACATAGTTGGCAGTTGGTTGATGCGCGTCAACTATGACAGCGAGCTGTGGCGGTTGTCAGTCTACGCTGATCATTTCTTCGAGGATCACAGTCAGATGTTCCATATCAACAACAACGGCTACGGTTCGGGCGACGATTGGAACAAGCGCATACATCATCGCTACTTCCTCTACGACCTGAAGGACATTATGCTGGGCGGCGAACTGGAACTGAAGTACGGACGATGGTTGCGCCACATCGTAGCCGAATACATCTACACAAAATACCAAAGCGGTCCGTACAACCACGACCATACGCAGAACATCAGCGACCAGATAACCGGAGTAGACAACTATTACAATCACGGCATCTATCCAGGTTGGCAACACTGGGGACAGGTTATGGGCAATCCGCTCTACCGTTCGCCCATATACAATACCAACGGACAATTATATATCTACAACAACCGCTTCGTAGCATGGCATCTGGGCGTCGACGGCTCGCCTACCTCTCGCCTCACCTACCGCGCTCTCGCCACCTATCAGGAAGGTTGGGGCACCTACGACATTCCCTTCAACAGCAAGCACCACAACGTCAGTTTCCTTGCCGAGTCGTCCTACCGATTCAATAAGGGCTGGAATATCACTGCAGCCTACGCCATGGACTTCGGTAGCCGTATGATGTTAGGAAACAACGCAGGTGGACAGATAACAATAAGTAAAACGGGATTGATAAAATAATTATGAAACAACTGACTATAAAAAGCCTGCTGGCTGCGCTTGCCACCACTCTTCTGCTCGCATCATGCAACGTCGAGACAAGTGACAACGGACCTCTCGACGGCTTCTGGCACCTTGAGCAAGTAGACACTCTCGCCACTAGAGGCACCACCGACTACTCCTCAGGTTACGTATTCTGGGGAGTTCAGAAGGATCTTATCTACATCAAGGACAGTTCCAACAGCAACGTTGGCGCCTACTATCTGCGCTTCAACCAGACTAACGACAGCCTCCACATCACTAAGATACACCTCGACCACGGTCATGAGGACAATCCCAACCACGAGCAGGGTGGCGACATCCCCGTTGAAGCTATTGACAGAAACCTGCGTTTCTTAGGCCTCAACGCCTTGCCCGAGCACTTCAAGAAGGAAGCCATCAATGGCAACCGAATGATACTCTCAACAGAAAAGCTGCGCCTGAAGTTCAAGAAATTCTAAGAACACGAATAACATTCGTGAATGTTGAGTTTTGAGTGTTGAATGTTGAGTTTACCCACGAATTTAACATTCAACATTTAACACTTAACATTAAAAAACGTTGTCACGAATTATCATGAATTGTCCGTAAATAGTTAACATTAAAGCACTGTTTGCTTGCTCAGGCTATGGCGGGGACGCCATAACCTCCTACAATAATTCGTGAATAATTCGTGATAATTCATGACAATAACAAAATATTGTTTTGCGCTACACAATATTTTGTGTATCTTTACAGCAGAATAATAAACATTAAGGAGGGAACCCCATGGCATTATATTACGACAAGTACGTCAGATTTGACTGGGCTATGAAACGCCTGCTTCGCAACAAGACCAACCATGCAGTATTGGAAGGTCTGCTTTTGTCGCTGATTGGCAAGAAAATAGTAATCAAGCACTTTCTTGAAAGCGAAGGCAACCAAGAAGACCTGCTTGACAAGTACAACCGTGTCGATATATTGGCAGAAGACGAAGACGGCGAGCTGATAATCATTGAAATACAAAACAGCCATGAGATAACCTACTTCCACCGCATGCTCTACGGAGTGTCAAAAGCCATAACCGAATACATCGACAAAGGCGACAGCTACGACAAGGTGCGCAAGATATACTCCATCAACATCGTATATTTCGAATTAGGTCAAGGCAAAGACTACGTATATCATGGCAAAACTGAATTCAAAGGACTGCACGCTCCCCACGACCTATTAAAACTTTCAGCCAAGCAAAGCGAGAAATTCCTTGGCATCAGTGAATCAAAACTTGAAAAGCGTAAAGATGCCGGAGAACTGTTCCCAGAATATTACATCCTACGCGTAAATGACTTTGACAAGATAGCCACAACGCCACTCGACGAGTGGATAGAGTTTCTGAAGACTGGCAAGATCGACGATAACACCAAAGCTGCCGGACTTGCCGAAGCACGCAAACAGCTAAGAGTAGACTCTCTACCCGACAAAGAACGCCGGGCATACGAACGCTATATGGAATCAGTAAGACATATGCGCAGCCTCTTTGATACAAGTCACGACGACGGCTACACTGAAGGACATGCAGAAGGCATGGCTGCTGGCTTAGTTGAAGGCAGAGCTGCGGGTTTAGTTGAAGGCAGGGCTGCAGGCTTAGTTGAAGGCAGGGCTGAGCGTTCATTAGAAATAGCCAGACAATTGAAGGCAATGGGAATGAGCAGAGAACAAATCATGCAAGCTACAGGATTGCAAGAATCTGACATACAGCATCTGTGAATGTTGAGTTTTGAATGTTGAATGTTGAGTTTACCCACGAATTTAACATTCAACATTTAACACTTAACATTAAAAAAACGTTGTCACGAATTATCGTGAATTGTCCGTGAATTAGCCCACGAATTCAACATTCAACACTTAACATTTAGGACGGCAGCCCTAAAACTTCTTTCCTATAGCCAGGTTGACAAACGTCTTGAACAGTATCGTGATGTCAAACCACCACGAGCGGTGCTTCAGGTAATACAGCTCCAGTTCAAGGCGTTTTAGCATTTTCTCCATCGTATCGGTATATCCATTGTACAGCGTAGCATACGACGTCACGCCCGGACGAATCTGATAGAGATAAACATAACGGGGGTCATGCTGCATTATCTTATCAATATAATATTTACGCTCGGGTCGCGGACCAATAAACGACATATCACCTCGCACAATGTTCCACAATTGTGGAAGTTCGTCGAGATGATGTTCACGCAGAAAGCGCCCTACTTTAGTCATACGAGTGTCGCGTTCATGCTGATATAACGCCGGACCATTCTTTTCGGCATCAACACGCATACTCCTGAACTTATATATACAGAAAGGTCTGCCGAAACGCCCTATGCGCTCCTGCCTAAATATTGCCGGGCCACCATCCTCTCGTCGCACAGCAATGTAACATACCAAGAAGAACGGAGCGAGCAATACCAGTGCCACCAACGCTGCCATGAAGTCGAACACACGCTTAATGGAACACTCCAGCTCGTTCATTCCATCGAATATATAATTATCTTCCTGCATTTTTTCTATCAGCCCAAAGATTAAAAGCAACAAACACCAATACGTCTACTACAACAATCCATGTCAGAGAGACATATTTGAACATTATCACATTAATGAGCATAAACGCCAACTGCAAGCCAAGAATAGCCAACAGCGCAGCATGCTGCGACAGTCCCATCCTCATCAACTTGTGATGCAGATGTCGCTTGTCAGCCTTGAACAGCGGTTGCCCAACACGCAGACGTTCAAGCACAACACGCACCACATCAAAACACGGAACGATAAGCAGCGTGTACGACAACAGCAGACTATCGCTGCTGAAAGGCATAACATTGGCGTTATACATCGACAACTTCACAAGCAGAAAAGCCAGGACAAAGCCTAACGTAAGCGAACCCGAGTCGCCCATGAATATCTTATACTTTCCGCCACGTCCGCCTAATATGTTATAGTAGAGGAAAGCCACAACCACTCCGGCAAGACCTGCAATCAAAACACTATAGGCAAACATCTGTTCACGCATGAAACAATACAGAAAGCCTAACAATGCAACAAGCGAGAGCGACCCTGCCAATCCGTCAATGCCGTCAATCAGATTGATGGCATTCACCACAAACACTATCACAAAAACCGTAAGTGGCGCACCTATATAGAAAGGCACAAAGTCAATGCCCATAAATCCATACAGACAGTTGATATACAGTCCCGAAGCAGGCAACAGACATGCAGCAATCACCTGCACCAGCAACTTCAGTCTGGCAGAAACTCCGACAACATCATCCACCACACCTACAACATAAACCAGCATCAGACTCACGCCAAACACACAAGTCCATAAACTTACCGTCACATTCTGCCAATCCGTAATGCGATAGAACCCCATAGCCACAAAAGCAGCCACAAGCATACATGGCATGAAGCACGTACCGCCAAGACGAGGAATATTATTGCTATGAATCTTGCGTCCATCAGGAATGTCATACAGATTGCGCTTGCGACAGAAAGACACTATTCGCGGCACAAGCATATAGCCGAACAGCGCACTCAGCACAAACGCTCCAAGAATGAATAATATATTGTATAAAACCATCTTACGTATTTTAAATAATCAAATAAGATTGTATCTTTCACTACTACTAATATAATAACGGCGTTTTACAAAAATATTGCAAAAAGACAAGACATAAACTTTGTAGAGCAGCATTACACGAACAACTTTTCATCATTTATTATTGCCAATACAAAACAAAGTAGTAAATTTGCATAAAACGCAAAGCTTATGGAATACGACATAAAAGACAAAATAGAATGGACTGTGATATTCCTCACAGAATTTGGCAAACGGCATGGTCTTACACTAAAACAAGCCTTCAACTATCTGCTGCGTTACAAAGGCATTAACTTTGTAGAGCAGCATTACGACTATCTACATACACAATCGTTCGTATCAGCAGTAGACGACCTAACACAATACTGCCATAAATTGGGAGGAGGCATTGCATGAGACTGTATCACGGCACCAATAAAACGTTTGATGAAATTGATTTGCACAAATCAAAACCAAACAAAGATTTCGGACAAGGGTTCTATCTGTCACCCGACTTCGAACAGGCTCTTAAAATGGCTAAAATAAAGACAGAGCAACAACAAGAAGGTACACCAATCGTAATGGAGTTTGAAGTAGATGAAGCAGAAATCAAGGAAATGCACACGCTTCATTTTGACGATTACAGCAAACAATGGGCTGAATTTATTCTTGCCAACCGTAACAACCCCACCCCTCTGTCGATACACGACTACGACATCGTAATAGGTCCGATTGCCAACGACCGCGTAGGTGTACAATTGTGGAAATACGAAAATCAATTGATAGATCTTCCGACACTCGTCTGCAAATTAAAATACATGAAGGGCTTGACAATACAGTACTTTTTCGGAACAGAAAAAGCCCTTTCAATATTAAAGAGAATAAAATAATGAAAAATGATAAAGAAATAATGAAAGACGATATGGTAACAAAGCTTGCCATACTGCTCTTTGAAAGCGGCAAGGCTTCGACAATGACCGAAGCACTTGACATCGTCATCAACTCAGAGACCTATTTACGGTTGATTGACGACAAAACAGCGTTATATTATCAGAGTCCACGTTATGTCTACGATTTCTTGCTCAACGAACTAATAACGGGGAAGTCAAAATAAATTGAATACGTATTCAAAGGCGAAGTAATACGTATTCGTTGGCAAAATAATACGTATTCGTTGGCGAAGTAATATATATTAAATGGGCAAGTATATTGAATATACTTTGCGAGGTATATTGAATATACTTTTTCTGCTTAATCAAAAGGACTCCTTTTGGATTGCAAAAGGATTCGTTTTAGGCTGCAAAAGGACTCGTTTTGAACAGCAAAAGGAGTCCTTCTGCAAGGCAAAAGGACTACATTTCGATTACCTCATTAAAATACACGAAATCTGCTAAGCATTAACATTTACTATCACCAGATAAAATAAACCTAATAATCGTGCGTTATATAGACATAATATAATTACAATATCAGAAAGAATGAAAATATTGGTGACTGGCGCTGCAGGATTCATAGGTTCAAAACTAATGTTAGAGCTGGCAAAACGCGGCGATGAAATAATAGGTATCGACAGCATAAACGACTACTACGATGTACGACTGAAATACGGAAGACTTGCCAAATGCGGGTTCTCTCAAGATAATGCCAGTCAAGAAGGTTGCATGACAACAAGTACCATTTATAGCAACTGTAGATTCATGCGTCTCAACATCACAGACAAAGCACATCTTGACAAACTGTTTGAGAGTGAGAAGTTCGACAAGGTGACCAACCTTGCCGCTCAGGCAGGAGTGAGATATTCCATAACCAACCCATACGCATATCTTGAAAGCAACCTTGTTGGATTCCTCAATATTCTTGAGGCATGTCGCAACTATGATGTGAAGCACCTCATCTTCGCATCATCAAGTTCTGTATATGGACTCAACGAAGACGTACCATACAAAGAAACAGCCAATGTTGATTCTCCAGTGAGTTTATATGCCGCTACCAAAAAGAGCGACGAGCTTATGGCACACACCTACAGCAAACTCTATGGTATAGCAACTACTGGATTGCGCTTCTTCACAGTGTATGGTCCTTGGGGCAGACCAGATATGTCACCATCATTATTCGCAAGTGCAATAGCTAACGACAAACCGATAAAAGTATTCAACAACGGTGACATGATACGCGATTTCACATATATCGACGATATTGTAGAGGGTACAATACGTGTTATCGACCATACACCTAATGTTGCAAAATGCGACCATAATGTGCCTTATCGCATCTACAACATAGGATGCTCACAGCCAGTACGCCTCATGGACTTTATCAACGAGATAGAGCAAGCTCTCTGCAAGACCGCCGTTAAGAATTATATGCCCATGCAGCAAGGCGATGTGTATCAGACAAATGCTGACACAACACGTCTGGAGACAGAACTTGGCTATCATCCACATACCTCACTACATGACGGCATACAAGAGTTTATCAAATGGTATATGTCGGAGGAGAATCCACTGAGATAACTCAGCTATTTCTTCTCCAACACTCTCTTGCGCAATTTACTACCATACACTAATTTAACCAGTTTTACTGGCATAAGCCTAAACATCAACCGGCTTATAGGATAGACATACTTAGGCGAGAGCAAGCCGTACAGTCTGTGTACACCATTCATGTATATACGAAACTCATTCCATGCCTTGGCACGGCTACGACGCTTGAACATATTGTCGGCAAGACGAAAATGGAATGTTACCTCAGAAAGATTGCCTATCTTATAACCTGCACAAATAGCGTCATACCACAATGCAATGTCCTGACTTGTACGAAAACGCTCATCGTATTGCAAACCTCCATCGCGGAACATTGACATACGCATCATAACTGTAGGATGAGCCAATGGACAAGCCTTGTAGATATAATGGAGCACATCATTATTAGTGAGAGGATAATGGCGTACATTGACATTTGGATTTTTCGAATTAAATTCCTGCATAGCCCCTCCTACAATTGAGACATCAGGATGTTCTTGCAAATATTTCACCTGCATCTCAAAACGCTTAGGAACAGAAATATCATCGGTATCCATACGAGCAACAAGATCCGTTGTTACATGCTGTAATCCTCTATTGAGCGACTTTGTCAAACCTACGTTCTGCTTATTCCTAAGAATCAATAGTATTTCGCCAAGCTCTTTACTCCACTTGTCTATTACGGCATAAAGTCCATCTGTAAGCGTGCCATCCTCAACTAATATTATCTGCTGCGGCTTTAATGTCTGCGTAGTCCACACACTGGCAAGAGCCTCATCAAGATATTTGGGCTGCTCACTGCGATAGACAGACATTAGTACTGATATTGTCATAATATTATTTTTTCATTTATATTCTTTCAAACCTAGGCTTATCCTTCTTTGTAACACCATCCCTGATTCCTTTACAGATACATTTTGCAAAAGCCATTCGTGGAGAAACAAACAAAGGATAATAAACAATCTTCACTATATATTTAAACAAATGAATGCGTTTCCACCAAAGTGGCACATATTTTCTACGACACAACCAAAGATAATTACGAAATTGAAAATAAATTCTAAATGATGAGGATATAGCTACATTACGATTAGCTATCTTGCGGTCACCCTCTCCCAAATGATGGGTTATCGTAGCATTCTCAACAATAAAGAAATTATACCCCATTGTATTAGCACGCCAACACCATTCATTGTCTACACCATCAATAAAAAGCGATTCATCAAATCCACCCACTTCACAAAATAGCGCTAAAGGAACAAATGATATTGACGAACGTATATAACTACACCTTGTTATCTTATTTGTATTGTTATTTTCTCCAACCGAAAAAGTCTCATATTCTTTAGATTTCGACCTATATGGTTTGCCAGTTTCAACATTTATTGCACGTGTTCCGACTCCTCCTACATTTATCCCAATGCTACGTAATTGACCATAAGCCAATGTTAAACAAGCTATAGTAGCCTTGTTAGCAATACTGTCCTGATCGCTAAACAAAACATATTCCATACCAAGTTCTTTCAAAGTTTTCACACCAACATTTTGAGCAGCTGCTATACCAAGATTTTTCATAAGCGGTATATACTTAACAGCCTTAAAATCTTGAAAAAAAGTATTATGATTCTCCTTTGAATTGTCAACAAGACACAATAAGTCAACACTCTGTTCCAACATCCTCAAGCCATTTATAAGTTGGGGAATATCGGGATTGTAGAGCACAATAACTGCTCCTGTCTTACCGTACGACCTATTTGAATAATCCATCATAAATTCCTTTAATTATATTTTTTTCTATATCGCACCATCCTTTTACACAGAAAGGAAAATATAAAGGACGAAGCAAAAATTTAATACCCTTATTCACCTTCCATTGAATAGGCACATATCTCTTACGGCATAGCCATAACCAATTACGATACTGATAATAATAACGGAATGGAGCGGATATTATTACACGATAACCATGTGGAAAATGCAGTTCGTTATTGCCTACTTTATGCGGCAACGTCACATTCTGAGTTATTCCGCACACATAACCCTTGGAATTAGCTCTCCAACAATGCTCAAAATCAACATAGTCGATGAATAGCCGTGCATCCATAACGCCAACTTGATTAAGCTTATCTACAGAAACACAACTACCAGAACTTATAATCTCGCGCTTTTCTATAAAACCTTGGTCGGCTTTTTTATCTGAATGAATTACAGAACGGTATTCCTCGCCATTTGTTTTGTTTATAACAGTAGGGCCAAGCAAAAACAGGTTCTTTCTGACAGTACTTATACGTTCATACTCATCAACAATACTACGTACATATATTTCTGTAAAATCACTGTCCTGGTCGAAGAACACCACATGAGTGCATCCACGTTCCAAGAGATTGCCAATGCCCACATTCTGAGCATTGGCAATTCCTGTATTCTCACGCAGCGGTATATATGCAACATTGGTTTGCTCTATATCCATAACTTCATTAGGAGTATTGTCTACAACAACGATAGCTATATCACCACCAAGCTGCTTGAGCTTAGACTCCAACAACTTAGGGTTAGGATGGAAAACGATAATTACAACTCCAATATTGCTTAAATCCATATCTTCTTAGTCTCTGTTTTTTATTTATGCAAAGGTAAGTATTTCTTACTATATTTGCAAATTAATCATTTTCTTTCACACGATGTAAAACCCTGGCAGGTATACCACCTACGACACTAAAAGGAGGAACATCCTTTGTTACTACAGCATTTGCTCCTACTACAACCCCTTTACCAATATGTACGCCAGGAAGTATCGTCGCCTTGTCACCTATCCACACATTTTCTCCAATAACGACTTCGCCCTTAGAAATAACCTTGCGCATATGTGGAGCTTTTGACAAATCATCTATAGTTGTAGCCCCATGACTATTATCGGTCACTGTCACCATACGTCCAAACAAAGAATTGCGTCCTATGACAATGCTATTAGATGCAGTAATAAAGGTATCCTCACCTAAATCTACCCCATCCTCTATTATTATAGCGGAACTCAGTTTTTGTCCGAAATATTGGGTCTGTGCAGCGATAGTGCTATTTCTTCTTATAATTACGTCATTACCTATAGCAATATTACATCCTCCTTTCATCCGCACTCCTTGAAAAAACACTACATTATTACCGCATTGTTTTACCAATAACCGATTTTTCAATGTTGAAATCTTTCGTTTGCAAACATCACAAGCACGAATGTATATATTCAAGCAATATGCCATTACTCTCTTTACATATTCCATATTCCTTTAGCCGTATTAGTTGAGATTTTCTTGAACTGAAGATAATTAACATATCCAGTTATGACAGTCACCAAAATCAGTACTATAACAAGACCATACACACCAAATTCCCTACATACATAAAATTGTACGGGAATAAAGGCTATGACTTCAATCACTGCCATTCGCATCATCAGGCGTATCTTTCCTATGCCAAACAATATGCTTGAATAACAATTGCTCACCACAAGACCAAAAGTGTATACAGCCATCAATATTGACAATTGCAAACTAACATCCACTTTATCGCCAACCCACAAATGATAGAATGTAGAGGCAAAAGTCACCATAGCTACAGATACGAATAAGAAGCCTACAAGCAGATAATTCATCTTGCGCATCATTCGGTTTATCCATTTCCAGTCACCTATGGTATAAGCGTCGGTTGTGGCCGACCAAAGCGGAGAAGCAATAATGGCAAAAAGCATTGACATTATGCCGAAATATCTATACGCTATCTGATAAGGAGTCACTTCCGCTGGATTCAGCACATGAGATATTATGACATTCGACGACATGAAAAGCATAAGACCAGAAATCTGTATAACAAAGAATTTCACTCCTAATGACAACAGAACACGCAAAGAGTGCTTGTCAAAATACTTCAAAGATGGAGCAAGAAACTTATACTTGCCACAGAAAGATATTGGATAAGCAAAAATGTACACGCAGAGCGGTGCTGCGGTAAACGCAACCGCAACCATCATCAAATCACTCTTTCCAAACAAAGAGATCACATATAATATTGCGAGTGACACCGTCTGTCCCAATACCACAAGCATATTGTTTACAGCAGGGAGCTGCAAACCCATATACATATTGCCGATAAACTTAAAAATAAAGGTAGAGCCCATTATTGCTATCGAAGCTATCAGAATGCCACGCATATCATGAACGAGGGAAGGGTCTACATTCATCAACTTGTTGCAATCGATAAACATCAATACTACTGTCAACAATAAAATCAATGGCACTATTATCATCACTAACATAAAGAATGTGGTGCTCACCTGACGGCGTGCCATATCTCGATTGTCCAAAGCCATAGCCTCAGCCAATCTGTTGCGTAATCCATTACCTAAACCCACATCAATAGCGTCGATACCCATAAGTATGGAATTGATTGTCAACCATATTCCATACTCATATTTTGTGAGACACTGCAACGACAAAGGCACAATAAGAAATTGCACTATACAACTCCAACCTTTTACCAACAGTGACCCTGCTATATTTTTCTTAACAAGCGCTGTACGACGGTCACCGCCAAATATTCTTTTTAGATTCATAAGTTATGCTTTCCCAATATTAACTCTTGCCTTTCCTACTCCAATCAATTTTGAACGAGACATTATGCTTTATAAGCAAAGAGAAAAAAACAAAGAATTGTATTACTATAGAAAGATTTACAAACAGGCTCTCTTGATAAAACTGCATAAACAATGCCAATACAAAGTAGGCATACATACACTTTGCCATTGCATTGCCGTTCCTTACAAGACGATATATCCATCCTGTCATTACTCCCCAAACCGAAGCAAACATTGCTACTCCCTTATATCCAAAATCTTCAAAATAAGGTTGGAATACAGTGTATACATTGGTTGGTATTGGCACATATACAAAATCCTGCAATTGGCTCTGTACATAATATATACCAAGTCCAAGTTTCGATATTAACGCATAAAAAAACGCAAATGAAAATGTACCAAACTGATCTACAAGCTTTTCTTGACTCCACTCAAATGCTACTGATGGAGAAAGAACGTAAATAGAGAAGAAATCAAGAAATGAACTTTCAGAGTTTTCTCCCTCCGGTTTACGCAAAATATTTATCCAGTAAAAAAGGACAAGTAATATTGTAGCCCAAATAAATATATTCTTTATCTTTAACTGTTTCTTTTCATATAATATATATAATGTAGTGAGTGCCAATATGAATATTGGCATCTTTGCCATTATAGCTATAGTACAAAACAAATTAGAAAAAACGATAGTAGCTAAACGCCATTTAGCAACTTTTGGATAACGCCAAATTTCCACTATAAACAATGCTTGATTAATAGGAGAAATATACTTCAATAAAGATAACAATGTATCCTTTTCACCATAACTTGAAAATATACGTATGTTATTTAACAAATTATTGACATCAAACATCATTGCAATCTTTACCACTTGATATAGATATAGCGGACTACATACTACCGCAATAGCAAACAATAATTTATATGGTTTGTTTGTCAATTCTATATCAGCATTTACATTTGCTCCTTCTGGCACTGGCAACGCATAATATGTAGCTACACTTGTCAACACAAGTATAGGCACCCATATCATCACGCATGTATACAGACGATTCTCCAATGGATAAAGATTATATCCAAAGAGGCTGAACATTATGAATATGCCAAGCCACACCGCAGATGTGAGCATCCACGGCGAGAAGGCGTCGCCTATCTTGAATATGGCGAAACATGCCACAAGCACTGCAAGTAAGAATATTATAAAGAAAATCATTACTCTATTTGAATTTTATTTGCCTTCGCACCACATACGATACTTTTTACGATAAAGTACATACATAAGCGTTGCGAACAATGAATAGAACAACCATATCAGGAAGTTGGCAATCCAATGAGGATGCGCAGGTGTCTTGGGCACATAGTTGTTGACAAGTTTTATGAATGTAGGACGTGTGCGTTCAACCTCCATCTTTGCCATTTCGGCTTTCACTCCTGTTTCATTACGAATTTGCATCTTACGGTCGGCTTCAGCCTGTAATGCTTGTAATTTCAATGCAACCTCAGGACGCTCCACATCAAAATTGGCATCAGCAAACTCCGCTTGTCTTCTTATTGCCTCATGATATTCAGCCTCTGCCTTATCTCTCTCGGCAAGACGGTTGCGTAAGTCTACATTTGCCTTTTTCTGCATATAATCTGTCATATAGCCATGAAGGCGGTTGACGACTGAATCTACCATGACACAAGCCACAACACCGTCTTGCAGTTCCACCTGTATGGTGATGGTAAAGTTATGAGTGTTCATCTCATACTTCACACGGTCTTTTATTTTATCTGCCAGCAAATCTTCGCCTATACTCCACCATGGCCTTCGCTCGCGTTTGGCAAGATAATCTGAAAAAGTCATCCTTGCCCCATCTGCTGTTGCTATATTCACACCACCTAAAGATTTCATGAACATACCCGACTGCAACACCTTCATGTAAATACGAGGCTCGGTGAGCACATTACTCTCGGAGGAGGTGATCAAAGCCTTGATATTACTAAGCATATTACCCTTTTCAAGAGGGTCGTTGTCATTAGTGTCTATGGATATGCGTGCCCGTGAAGCGTAGGAAGCAGGGATGCTTGCCGACACGACACATGCCCCTATAAGCGCAACCAACACAGCCAAGGCAAAGAGTCGGCGATGGGCCACACATTCCTTCCATACAGAGAAATTCACATTCAGATTCATTTCAATTCAAAGAGTTGCTTTTTGTTTTTCCATACCAGCGTCGTTGCTCTGCACACAAAACCAAGGAACATGAAAACAATGAGATAAAGCACTTTGGGCTTGTTGCAATGCCTGATGGGAACTGATGCCGCCTGAATTACAGTGAATGCCGGTGTGCGCTCCTGCACCTTGGCACGTGCCATCTGCAGCTGTTGCTCAAGCTGCGTGTATATGTTATACTGAAGCTGCATGTCGTTCTCCAAATCCTCTTGCTTCAATCGCACGCTGGCAAGCACAACATCGGTGTTGGCATCGCTCAATGCGCCATAACGTTGGCGCGTCTTAATATATTTATCCTTGGCCTCTTCGCATAGCTTTTCCATGAACTTAAGGTCGTTGCGAGCTTTGGTGGTCTTGTAGTCGGTGATGAACCTCTGCAAAACATTCTTCACAGAATCAGCCATGGCAGCTGAAATATACGGATCTTGGTCAACCACATTGATAGCAATGACACTTGTCATCTTGTCTACACTACACGTTACATTCTTGCTTATCAATTTTGCAATACCTTGCTGTTCACGCGTAAGCCAAAACGCATCTACACCCTTCTTCTTTGAAGTTGGCTCTGACGACTTTAGACTGTTGATATATTTTCCTAAAGCAATAAAAGGATACGACCACCATGTATGTTTTTGGTCGTTCTTAAGATATTTGTAGTATGTTGTGGAAATCGTTCCATCCTTAGATACTACTTTTATATCAAAAAGACTTACCAGAAAATCAGTAGAAGACATTAAATCCGGATATATTTCCGGGTATATGGCATCGCCCGTAGGATTAGCATCATTGTAAAGTCCTACCATCGAGGCAAGTGAAGACACACTTGAAAGCATACTATTGCCAGAAATCTCAGGAGCCAGTGTTACAGTTGTAGAGTATTCCTTAGGGATACTAAAAGCAACAATAACACCAAACAGACCAAATCCACATATCCACATGGCAAACTTGCGTTTGTCTTTCTTAAGTATATCCACAAATGTCCACACATTGAAATTCAATGTTTTCTTATGATTTTCTATATTGCTCATTTTCTTTCTTTTCTTTTAATACATCACTTTATTCACTCTACCATCAGAATACTTTTCTATGTATATATAGTTCTTCTGTAGCTTATCCACTGGTACTGTAGTAAAATCATTACCTAACAAATCTGTACGAATCAACAACTGTACTTTTTGTGTTGACACTTCATGTACGGCTGTTGAACTCTCAAGAGTAGCAGTAAGTGTTTGCAGCGACTGCATACGAGACTTAAGATGTTCTAATACTTCATCCATCTGCTCATCAAAGGTATTCTTACATTCATTAGTGTATACCATGCGATGAAGTTGCATACTCTGTCTTGTAGCTTCGCCATAATCAGCTTTCAAATCATTGAAATAGCTTTCAACATAACTATATACCTTGTCCTTATATGCATTATATAGTTCAAGATATTTCTTAACAAACGCTTTATCCTTAAACAGTTGGGGATAATAGAATACCGAATGTATATGCTGGGCACTCCATTCTGTGGCTGAACGCTTAAACGATGTATCGAAATCCCAAAGAGTAGCCATCTTCAGTTTTGAACTAACCGGATTATTCTCTTCAAAAACTTCTTTATAGAGAAACATATTACTTCCAGCAGCATCTGATGAGCCAAGAATATCATGAACGAGAATCCATCTTGCAAACGACTCGTAATCTATATAATCTGCAGCACTTCCATCATTTTTGAATATCGCCTCTTCCACTGTATTCATATAGCTGCTTATAGACGACAACTGCTCATCTGTAATATCATCAGAATCAGGATACTTGAATGTAAAGCCCATACACTGATGCTGTTTGCCTGTCTTGAAAAACACTTCATTGGGTTTCCACCAATAAGCATCGTTCTCAATTACAAACCCTGATTTATCTGTCGCTATACGATTATCAGCACGCTCAACGGTCTCTATCAGATGATACAGACCTTTGTAATTGCCATTAATCAAAACATTCACAAACTTGGTATTTGGAGTCCAAGGAAAATCCAATGCTCTACACACACTGAGTCCAACAAGTGGTAATATGCCACACTCAGCATTGTTCATCGCAGTATTCCATACGTTCAATGAAAGTAAAGCCCAGTCCTTACTTTTAGCACTCTTGCCGAAGTTCAACAGATCAGCTTTTTTGGACAATTTAAGCTTATAAGGTTTCTGTTGAAGATTAGCACCAGAAGTGTTACCCCTAATCTTAATTCTTATACCCGATTCACCTTTCACATAGTCACCACTATCGTATAGGGATTCACCCTTTAGAGTTATCACGAGTCTTCCTGGTACATTCTCGCTAATTATACTCTCACCTACAGCTCCTTCAGGAGGATACACTTTAGTAAATGTAGGTTCTACTCCATCAACAGTTTCAATTGAAAGTAGCGGAATATCTGGCCACTCCACATTTTTCTGTGCATATGTAAGGAACGGGACAAATAAAAATACAGTAAAAAGCATTAAGCTTCTCACATAAACAGTTCTTATTGTTATGTCCTTTATATTATTCATTCAATTCTATTTTTATTGCTACCAAGTTCTCTTTCCCTTGCTTTCCCTTGCGCCAGTTATTACCTTTGCAATGCCCCGACGCGTTCTTTGGCTTGTTTACATACATTTAGTTGCATGCTACATAAGCGAAGAAACATCTATCCTCCTAATATGAAGTACGCAAATGTTCGGTTTTCATTGCTTCGAGTTTTTCTTCACTACATGAGCCAGAATCCCATAACTTGTCCATTTCCCTTTGCATACGCTCATTCATTGTATTCAATTTCTCTACCGACATAATAATGCAATTTTTATGGTTTCAATAAAAACATGCAGTTTCCTCATCTTATTTCCTCCTCCCTATCAAGCAAATAGTTGAATTTTTCGAATTGATAATCATAAGATTTCAACTCATCCTGCATATTCTTTCGTAACGTGAATATCTTGACATCACTCTGACATTCAGGCATTTCGCCTTCAAGCAAAGTGTTCAATGCATTTAGGGAGTCTACACTATGAGTAGAAAGGAATACCTGTATATCATATTCTTGCGACATCTTTAGTATTGATTTCCACAAGGATTTCATAGACTTATAATAAAGTCCATTGTCCACTTCATCAATTATAAGAATTCCATTCTTTGCATTATACAACGCTGTCACTATAGTAAACAACTTACGTGTACCATCACCCATAAGATTTATCGGTATAAGCTTGTCAAGACCAGTGTCAACCATAACATTGTGACCTATTACCGTTACGTCTTTTATTCTCGGCTCTATAGAATTCAACACTTCTACTACCTTGGCTTTTTCCTTGTCTGTTACAATTTGATTGAAATGGCTAATGTAGTCATTGAAGTTATAACGTGGTGCCATGTAGAATGCAGAAGGACACTTCGCATTTTCTTCAGCAGGAACAAAAGACAATTTAGAATCTTTAGCATTATACACCAATGCTGTACGATATTCTTTTGCGCCATATGTATATTTCTGATTGAGAGTGTATCTTTTCAACGTTTCAATCATACCATTCTGCATATCAGAAACGGGTATCTCATCAATCGCAGATTCCGAATACGTCATATCCAAACGCATAGATGTATTGTCAGCAAGGCATGCTTCTATATTTATGACATTAGCAACATCACAATTATGGAAGAACAAGGCAAAGTCGTTTTTGTCTACTGTTGAATAGTTTCTGTTCACGTTTACCACCAAGGGCAACGCAGGACTGTTTGCACCCAAAAGCATGAGCACAGACTCCAATACAGAAGATTTACCACAGTTGTTGTTACCGAGGAACACATTCACCCTCGCCATGCCATTCACTTCGGCATAGCGGATTCCGCGGTAATTTCTTATTGTTATGTCCTTTATATTGTTCATTCATTTCTATTTTTATTGCTACCACCTGCCCTTACTCAATAACCCACTGCTCTACACCACGTGTCTGGCTTGAGAAGTTGACACCTATTTTATATATACGGCGCTTATCCATTGCGAAGGGAGCAGCATAATTGGAGTCATTGATTTGGCGAAGAGCCTCGTCTGCCGTACGGTCGAGTTTGCACTCTATTATATAAATATAGTCGGGAGTCTGAATGACGGCATCGATACGACCGTCGCTTGTGGGACGCTCCACCTGAGTGTAGAATCCCATTATCTTGAAGACCAAATACATTGCATTCTGGAAGTAAAGCTCAGCATTGCCCACTACCTGATAGCTTGTATCGGCAAAGAACGCCTTCATGCGCTGCATAAAGCGTTCGGGATTGCCTGACTCTACATCCTGAACAAACTCGTCGACCATAAAAGGCGAATTATTGCCTGCCGATGTATATAACGGCAAAAGGAAATTGAGAAAACCTTCTTCTACTTCCTTGTTGGGAAAACCAAGCCGGTATTTCTTGAAACGCTCGTCGTAACCTTTTATAGTAAGGTAACCACTCTGATATATCATAGGAATAGGATTGGTAGACATCGAATCAACGCTGTTTATAACGTCGGCAGATATCTGCTCCTTTGTAAGGTTCTCCAATTCGTAATGATGAAGCTTTAAGAGTTCTACAAGGAATGTTGGTGTACCGGTTTCAAACCAATATGTATCATACTCCAACTTTGACATTGTGTTTAGAACACTATATGGGTTATATATTCCTATGCTGCCAGACTTAAAATGATACCCATCATAATTAATCCTCAGCTCTTCAAGTGTCTCCTCTTCGGTCTTACCGGTAGCATCGCTCAGTTCTGCTATTCCTTCTTTGAAATTAGCCTTCAGTTCCTTCTCCGTTATACCGCAGATACTGATAAAGCGGCTGTCCATAGAGATGTCCATAAGATTGTTAAGGTCGCTGAACACGCTCACCTTACCAAACTTAGTTACACCCGTAAGGAATGCAAATCGGATATATTTGTCCTGAGTTTTCAATACAGAGTAGAATGCCTTCAACTCGTTACGATAGTTCTCCTGCAATTCCTTATCGTGAAAGGTCTGCAAAATAGGTTTGTCGTATTCGTCGACAAGAATCACCACATTGCGTCCTTTCTTTTGGGCAGCACGCTCTACAACTCCCTTGAAGCGTAGAGCGAGTGTTGTTTCCGACTCAGACTTGCCATATTTCTTCTCCCAATTGCATAGATAATCGTTGAGTATTGCATACAGACTGCCACTTTCTCTGAAATTGGCTGTATTCAAGTCGATGTGAAGGATGGGATATTCGAACCAATCTTGCTCCAAATCGTATATAGCAAGCCCCTCGAAGAGTTCTTTCTTTCCGCTGAAGTAAGCTTCAAGAGTAGATATTAGCAGACTTTTACCAAATCTCCTTGGACGGCTAAGAAAATAATACTGTCCCTCGTCAACAAGACGATATATCAACTTCGTCTTATCGACATACAAGAACTTGTCTTTTCTCAGTTTCTCAAAATTCTGTATTCCTACTGGATATCTCATATTTATTCCTCCTTATAAAATAAGGTGCTTACTATGCTTATTAACCCTTTACTTCGTCAGATTGGCTATCGTAGCTATCATGGCGGCTATCGACGACATGCTTGTGCCGAGGCTCATAGTCTCTGCCATACTCATCTTGCGCTTCAGTTTGGCTGGAACCACTATCTCACAACCCGGCATTACGCGTGCACCATGGCTTACCTTTGCCACACAACCATTCATATATATAATGTAAGCATGACTCTTGACGGCATCTGTAGCATAGCCTCCTGCCTGATCGATATAGTAAGAGGCACGCTTGCCCTTCTCGTAGGCTACGGTATTGGCATACATAACAGCTCCATTCACCTTGACCGTTCCGTTGTACTTAGGCACGATGAGACGGTCGCCCTCGCGCAACACTACGTCGGCATCACTACCAGGATTCTTCAATGCCTTCTCAAGATCGATGCCTACGGGATATTCGTCGGGTACATTGAACTTGGCAAGTTCGGCATTCTTGGCTCCCTCAGCAGCCTGCTGCAGACCACCTGCATTGTTACTGCTTGCCGAAAGCTGTAGCAGATTTTTCTGCAACTGCTCCTGCTGCATACGCAATACAGCACGCATACGCTCCTTCTCGGTCTCGTTGGCACGACGCATAAGGCGTGCTCCCTTGATATAGGCAAGTCCGTTGGAACCGCCTGACTTGCGGAACAGCTCGCTCAATCGTACATTGTCCTTAGGCAAAGTGTACATTCCTGCAAACACTACTTCTCCCTCAACACTTACATTCTGCTGTTCGCTATAGGCTGGGCTGCGCATTACATACACTTCGTCGAATGGCATAAGCTTGAACTCAGGTCGTCCATCTACTGCAAACCCATCCTTCAACGATACGGTAAAGGTCTGGGCTATGACTGAGTCGGGACGCAAGGCTTTAGGATCGGTAACGCGTCGACTGATGTTTACATTTACAGACGATGCACGATCGGTCAATCCACCTGCCTGAAGCACGAAGTCTTCAACGGTCTCATTCTCGGCATAACGATATGTGCCGGGATAGTTTACCTCGCCACGTATGGTGATGGTACGCTCCTGTATTTCTTCAGAACGTGTAGGAATGAAGAGAACATCATTCTCCTTCAACGGTATATCGGCTACTCGTCCGCTCAAGATGCCTGCTACATCGACACGTATAGCCTCAAGAGTGCGGTCGGCCTTCATACGATGCATTACGGCACGAGCTGTAAAGGCTTTCTCGGTCACGCCCTCTGCCTGGGCAAGAAGAGTGCGCACGCTGTTGACCTGACCTCCAAGATTGTACTTGCCGGGGCGGAATACTGCGCCACGTACCTCTACGGTATTGGCAAAACGAGGCAGTATGGAGTCTACCTCTACCGAGTCGCCATCGGCTATCTGGAAACTTGAGAAGTCGAACTCGCCTACATTATAGACTGAATACTCGCGTCCGGTCTTGCGATTGACACGAACAGCCTTGGTGTAGGCATCGCCTGTGAACGAACCTGCATATTTGAGGAGTGAAGCTACCGATTCATTCTTCTTCATCTCGTAGAACATAGGACGCTTCACCTTGCCCGAAATATTGACAAGGCAGTCGTAGGGACCTACCACGATGACATCGCCTTCGGCAAGACGCACATTACCAGTAAGACGTCCGTTGAGAATATAGTCGTAGATGTCGACTACGGTAACGAGTCTACCGCTACGATAAACCTTTATGTTGCGCAATGTACCAAGGTCGTTGGTGCCTCCTGCCATGTATAGGGCGTGGAATACTGTGGCGAAAGCCGACAAAGTGTATGTGCCTGGCAGACGCACCTCGCCCATCACATTGACCATAATGGTGCGTGTCTGACCTACCGTAAGGCGTACACGGCTGCTTGTATAGCGACTGCCGAGCGTAGAACGCAGACGCGCATTGGCCTGTGCCACGGTGAGTCCTGACACCTGAACCGGTCCGTAGCCCTCGATTGTAACGTCGCCATCGGGCGATACGGTACATTGCTCGGTCTTCTGTGATGCTCCATAGATGTCGATAATTACGGCATCGCCAGGACCAAGACGATAGTTCTGGGGTGTGGCTATATTCATGTTGGGCTCGAACGAAAGGAGCTTGCTGTTGAATATATCACGACCGAACACACGGCTTGCGTTCTTCGACGTGCCGTCTGCCTTATTATCTATGTCGTTCTTAATCAATCCAGACATTTCTTTCTGAAAGTCGACATACTCCTCATCGTTATCGTCGTAGGTGTGAGTATAGCTGCGATCAGGTTGCGCTTTTACTCGCTGCGAAGAATATTCGGCAGCCTCAGCATCAACCTTCTTGCCATAGTCCTGACGTTTCTTGCCGTTGTTGGTGCGCATACGTGAAGCTTCACTTGCGCTCTTGCCTGACATAGAACTCATCGAACCTTGATTCATCTGGCTCTCGTACTTGGTGCGCACGCGACGTATCTGAGATATGTCAACTCCACGCTGCATGAGTTTGGTTACTATCTGGGCATTTGACGTGCCGGCTGCATGCTCCTTGGCTACAAATGCCATAACCTGATCGTCGGTCATCGACTGTGCTGCTGCCGCCAAAGGCATCAGAAGAGCGAGCAATATGTATACTATGTATCGTCTCATTATGAATTATTATGTGAATACGTTAAACTGTTATATCTATACATTATATAATATATATAACTGCAAAACGGCTTAATTGTTGTGTTCGTTGTCGACTTTTAGTGCTTTATCGCGAATATCGTTGAGCACCAATCCTGCAATGGTGAAGCCAAAGATGGCTGTAATGTGCGACATACTGCCGTTGGTCTGCTTCTTGGATTCAGGTTCGGGTTGCGGACCGACATTGTCAAGCAGTTCCTCGCTATACACACATTGGAACTTGTGGGCTGGCTTAAGTTGGGCCCGCTTCATACGCTTGCGTAAGGCTGAACCAAGCGGACAGCCACGCACTTTCCAAAACTCAGCAACACGTATTCTGGTGGGGTCCATCTTTAAGGCTGCTCCCATAGAAGAGAAGAATACGGCTGGGGTCTGACAAGCGCGCATAATGAGCGCCACCTTGTCCTTTAGCGAGTCAATGGCATCGATAATATAGTCATACTGGTCGAGACAGAACTCGTCGGCTGTTTCCTCGGTAAACACCTTCTGCAAGGCTGTCACCTCGCATTGGGGATTAATCTGGAGCAATCGCTCCTTTAACGCCTCCACCTTGACACGACCTATAGTGGCGGTTGTGGCCATAAGCTGACGGTTGACATTAGATGCACACACGCTGTCGAAGTCGACTATCGTAATGCGACGTATGCCCGAACGTACCAGACACTCTACACACCAACTGCCAACGCCTCCTACCCCAAACACGATGACACGCTTGGAGGCTATCTGATTCATCACATCGTTGCCCAAGAGCAATTCGGCTCTCTGGAATATATCATTTTCTTTTTCCATTGTCTCTCACTTTGTTTGCTATTTGCAAAGTTACGGAATTACAGAAAATAAACAATGGAAAAGAATGGGATTTTACACAATAACAATAGCGGAGGTCTTTCGGCCTCCGCTACTAAAGTTTGCTGTTTCAATATTCTTGCTGCGCGTCGGACGGGAGTCAGCCGTTCCTATATTATCTGCGACGCAGAGTCTTCGGGACATTATTTTCAACGCGCTTCAATGTGAATCCCTTGCCATACGACTTGCCTTGCGATGTAGTCTGTATAGAATCAGAACCAAGAGCACGTGTGCCACGACTTGTGACACGCTCGCAGTCGAACGTTATATTCTCGTCGACGTTGATGCCTTCCATTACTCCGTTGAACAGATCCTGCTTCTCTTTAGAATCCCATCCGAGGAAGAAACCGGATGTATCGGAATTGCCATTGGCATCGAGAAGGTATCGGGATCCGCTCGGGATGTACTCTATATTGATATTGCCCGTACGAGGGTCGATATACCACTTGAAACGTCTAACCTCAGAATAGCCCGTATCATCAGAATCCGTCTCGTAACCTGTACCGTTGCATGAAGAATAGGTGTACTGCGTGAAGGTGAATTCTACATCGAAATAAGCCGTATACCACTGACCATTATCTTCTTTATAATCGCTCTTGGCATTACCCGTCCATGTACCATTTAGGGTACGAGCCATCGATACCAATTGGTCGTTGCCATGGTCGAACGGGTCGTCATACCAGTTGTAGTCGTCATACCAGTCACCATAATAGTCGTCCCACCAATACTCATCATCAGTATCGCAACTTGTCATCATTGCCGGCATTAATGCCAACATGAACATTGTAAGGAAAGTATAAATTCGTTTCATAATGTATGTGTTTTAATTGTTTTCTGGTGCAAAGATAGAAAAACCAAACAATACGGCAATGTATAAAAACCATAATAGTAAGTAGGGAAATCCCTATTTGCTACTTTATCATACATAAAAACGACATTACTGTTGTCTATATAGATAATAATGTATAAATTTGCCATACACATTATTATTGTACACTATTTATTATTGTACTCTATCAAAAAAAGAAGAAGATATGAAAGTATTTCAAAGTTCTGTTGTGCGCGCTTTGTGCGCCATAATAGTAGGAGCGCTCATCGTAAAGTATCGTGAACTTACCGTAACGTGGATAACTATTGCTATCGGCGTGCTGTTTTTCCTGTCGGGAGTGTTCTCGTGCGTAACATATTTCATAGCACGAGGCAAGAAAAACGACATACAGGTGTTTGATGCCGACGGCAGACAGCTGACTGGCATGAAGCCTACGTTTCCAATCGTCGGACTGGGCAGCCTCATACTTGGACTCATCCTGGCTCTTATGCCCAACACATTCGTGCAGAGCCTGATGTACATTCTTGCAGCTATACTCATACTGGGAGCCGTAAGCCAAATGGCTAATCTTGTAGCAGCATCACGCATGGCACGCATCGGGTTCTACTATTGGATTATGCCGGCTCTTACTCTGCTTATAGGTATTGTAGCTATTGTTTCGCCATCGTCTATTGCATCGGCTCCATTATTCGTTATAGGCTGGACCATGATTGTCTATGGAGTTGTGGAACTGACCAACGCCATCAAGCTGCACCAGTTGCGTCGCAGCATAGAGCGTAGCGTAAGTACTGACGTAAAGGAAGACGAGCAACAAACAAAAGACCCGAACCAATAACCGTAAAGGTTTAAACCAACATTTCAAAAGGCTTAAACCTATATTATAAAAGACTGGAAACAACACAATAGGGATTTTCCCACAGGGGTTTAGGGAAAATCCTTTTGCCAGCCCATAATGTGTATGTACCTTTGCAAGTGTAAAAAGAAAACATTTGTCGAACAATATAAAACATATACATTATGAAAAAGCTGATTTCCATACTAATGCTTCTGATGGCGTTCACGATGTCGTCAAACGCCATGAGTTATGAACAGGCTCGCCAGCAAGCTTTGTTCCTGACGGACAAGATGGCTTATGAACTGAATCTGACCAACGACCAGTATGAGGCAGCATACGAGATAAACCTCGACTACCTTATGAGTGTAAATACCGTCGACGATCTGTATGGTGCCTATTGGCGCTACCGCAATCTCGACATGAGCTATGTTCTGCTCGACTGGCAGTATCGTGCATTCTGTGATGCAGCCTACTTCTATCGCCCGCTCTACTTCAACGCTGGCTACTGGCACTTCGGCATTTACGCACGCTATCCGCATCGCGACTACTTCTACTTCAATCGTCCTACTGTGTACGTAAGCTATTGTGGCGGACACTCATGGGGCATGAACCGTGGACGTTCTTGGTATCATGGACGTGACTATGGTCCGCGTCGTGGCGACAACCACTTTGGAATGCGCGACGGATTTGACCGTGGTGACTATGGACGTGGCAACAGACAGTCGTTCGGTTCACGCAATCCGCAACCTATAACAAACCGTCAGTACGGTTCGTTCGGCAACAATAACAACCGTCAGCAGAGTTCGTTCGGCAGCCGTGGCAGCAGCACACGTACTACAGTAAGACAGCAACTGAACGACAACAGCACTAATCGCGGACAGTTTGGTTCTCGACGTGGAGGTGACGACGTATATAGCACACCACGCAATACGTTCACACGTCCCAACTCTTCCAATCAGTCAAGACCTTCGTTCGGCAACAGCAACCGCAGCAACTCATCTTCATTCGGTAGCGGTTCACGTTCAAACGGGTATTCGTTCGGAAGCGGTTCGCGCTCCAACAACAGTTCTTCGTTCGGCTCACGTAGCTCATTCGGAGGTTCACGCAACAATGGAGGTTCTTCGTTTGGAGGCGGTTCGCGCTCAAATGGTGGAAGCAGAAGCAACAATAGTGGCGGAAGCCATGGCTCATTCGGAAGCCGTCGCTAAAACATAGTATACAATCATAGGACAACAACACTATATATAAAAGTCAATTGAAAATTGTGAGGGTGTCAAAACAATAAAGTTTTGAACACCCTCATTTTTTTTGTATTCACATTAGCGGCATTTCGAACTACTTTCGCTTGCGAAACTTAAATTAAAAAAGAATAAAATTCGATTACAAATATTCGTTTCTTGAAAATAAATGGTAATTTTGTAATGTTAAAGATAACAGAAAAGATTACTACTATATACTGCTTTTAATATTTCTATTACGATATGGAATCATTATTTACATTACAATACACATGCTTGCTTGTATTCGCAATGCTTATGCTGCAACTGCTTGTTTCGCGACTGTACCAGAATTCCACTACCCCGCAATACGAGAAGTCACGACTGCTGCTGGCTGCAACAATGCTGATACTGGTAGTTCACTACGCTCTGCAGATAAAGTTCAAGCTGAGAGCTAATGACGATAATGTCGGCACAGTATTCAATACTTTGTTCTATCCTATAGCCAACTATTTTCTGGCTTGTTCAATAATACAGCTACAAAGTTCGCGCTCAAAACCACACGTCGCTATGCCATAGTAGGCGCATTGGCTTGCTTATCCATAGTCGGGGTGTTTGCAATAGGATGGTATACAAGTGGCAATATGGCACTTGACGGAATGCGTGGTATATTATTCGCCATGTTCGCCTTGAGCATGGTGTACTTCATGACGTCGCCTACCATTATACTAAGACGCACACAACACCGCATCAACAACGACACCGGCGGCGACATATCAACATACGACCGCTACACAAAAGCAAGTTATCTATTGCTTTCCATGCTGTCGTCCACACTTATTTTTGCTGTAACTTGGCGACCGGCATTATATGTCGTCGGTCCGCTAATGCTGTTCACTATGTTTCTGTTCGTTTCAAGTTTTGTGGCGTTAGGCTTCAACATGGCTCCCGTTGAAGACGTGCTGACCGAAGACGAAACATACGGCAATGCATCAGACTACTACAATGAATTGGCTGACGATGACCCTACAACCATATCGACTGGACAAATCGAAAGAATAAGCAATATACTGGAACAATGGGTTGCAAATGGAGGATTCAGGGACAGCTCTGCCAACATAGGCAAGCTGTCGCAACAAACCGGCATTTCGCGCATACGACTGAGCCAATACTTCGACCAGTACCTTAACTCTACATTCAGAGTGTGGCTGTCGGGTATACGCTTTGCAGAAGCACAACGGCTTGTCAAGGCACATCCCGAATACAACAACGACACAATATCGGTATATTGCGGATTCTCATCGCGCAGCCAACTGTACAAGATTTTCAACGACAATACGGGCATGTCGCCACGCGAATGGCGCGAAATGCAGGGCTAAAGAGGTTCTATATAATTGTTGTTAAACTTGTTTTGTGTTATTTTGCCAATTAAATCGAAAATTGTAATTTTGCATATTGTATATAATAAGGTGACAATGTGTAAAGCATTGGGGAGCCTTTATGTCGCAAAACAATTCATTTATAAGATTTTATAATAATTATGGCAAAGAAAGCATTATTGATGATCCTCGACGGATGGGGCATCGGCCAGCATGGCAAGGGAGACGTTATCTACAACACACCTACTCCTTATCTCGACTATCTCACAGCTGTTAGTGCTCACTCACAGCTCCTCACCTGTGGCGAAGACGTTGGTCTGCCCGAAGGACAGATGGGTAACTCGGAGGTAGGTCACCTCAACATCGGTGCTGGTCGCATCGTTTATCAGGACCTCGTAAAGATCAACCGCGCATGCAAGGACGGTTCTATCCTCAAGAACAAGGAAATCATTAACGCTTACAGCTACGCTCAGAAGACTGGCAAGAAGCTCCACCTCATGGGTCTTACTTCTACTGGTGGCGTACACTCTTCACTCGACCACCTCTTCAAGTTCATCGAGATTGGTAAGGAGTACGGTCTGAAGGACGTATATGTACATTGCTTCATGGACGGCCGTGATACCGACCCGAAGTCTGGCAAGGGATTCATCGAGCAGGTACAGAAGTGCTGCTCTGACAACGGCGCACACATCGCAAGCATCGTAGGTCGTTTCTACGCTATGGACCGCGACAAGCGTTGGGAGCGTGTGAAGGAGGCTTACGACCTGCTCGTTGAAGGCAAGGGCAAGCAGTCGGCTGATATGGTTCAGGCTATGCAGGAGAGCTATGACGATGGCGTAACTGACGAGTTCATCCTCCCGATAAACAACTCTACCGTTGACGGTACAATCCAGGAGGGCGACGTTGTCATCTTCATCAACTATCGTAACGACCGTGCCAAGGAGCTTACTGAGGTGCTCACACAGAAGGACCACACCGAGGCTGGCATGCACACCATCAAGGATCTGCAGTACTACTGCATGACTCCGTACGACGCATCGTTTGAGGGTGTACACATCCTCTTCCCGAAGGAGAACGTAACAAATACTCTCGGCGAATACCTCGCTGCCAACGGCAAGCGTCAGCTCCATACAGCCGAGACAGAGAAGTATGCTCACGTAACATTCTTCTTCAACGGCGGACGTGAGACTCCGTATGAGGGTGAGGATCGTATCCTTGTTCCTTCACCAAAGGTTGCCACTTACGACTTGAAGCCGGAGATGAGCGCATATGAGGTTAAGGACAAGCTCGTTGGTGCTATCAAGACTCAGGAGTACGACTTCATCGTTGTCAACTTCGCCAACGGCGACATGGTAGGCCACACTGGTATCTACAACGCTATCGCCAAGGCTGTTCACGCTATCGACAACTGCGTTAAGGAGGTTGTTGAGACTGCTAAGGCCAACGACTACGAGACAATCATAATCGCCGACCACGGCAATGCTGACCACGCTCTCAACGAGGATGGCACTCCTAACACAGCCCATTCATTGAACCCGGTTCCGTTCATCTACGTTACTGACAACAACTCAGCAACTGTCAAGGACGGTCGTCTGGCTGACGTAGCTCCTTCTATTCTCCACATCATGGGACTGGAGCAGCCTGCCGATATGACTGGCGAGAACCTTATTGAGGACAACAAGTAATCAACGGATTAACCAAATAAACAAGTAATCAACGGATTTACTAAATATATAAAAAACTGGCAAGTTGACCAATTGGTCGACTTGCCAGTTTTTTTTGTATATAAATGTTTTGCCCTTACTTAACAATCAGTTTACCATTCACGCTGGTAACGCTGTATGTCTTGCCCTTTTGGGTCTTGAAGCGTACGGTCTGGTCGCCATAACGAACCTCGCACGGCTCGCCAGCACCTGAATAAACGGTAGCCTTAGTAAGCTTGCCACCATTCCATACGATGCCAACGGTGAAATTGCCACGAGCACGCAGTCCATCAACATTGCCTTCAGCCCAAGCATCGGGCAATGCAGGCAACAGATGTATGAATCCCATGTGACTCTGCATAAGCATTTCGGTCACACCTGCCGTTCCACCGAAGTTTCCGTCAATCTGGAATGGAGCGTGAGTGTCCCACAGATTGTCGAGTGTGCCATTCTTAAGCAGATTGCCATAAAGCTTGTATGCGTGGTTGCCGTCGTGCAGACGTGCCCACTGATTGAGCTTCCATCCCATCGACCATCCAGTAGCGCCGTCGCCACGATGCTCAAGCACTACACGCGAAGCCTTTGCAAGCTCGGGAGTAGTGACAGGCGAAACGGTGTGACCCGGATGCAAGCCGAACAGATGATTGACATGACGATGCTCGTCCTTAGGATCATCAATGTCGCGCGACCATTCCATAAGCTGTCCGTAACGACCTATCTGATAAGGAGCGATGTGCTTCAATGCATCTTCCCACACACGGCGGTCCTTGGAGTCGCGGCCGAGAATCTTGCTCGCCTCAATAGCATCCATAAGAATCTCGCGCACCACAGCGTGAGCAAACGTAGCACCCTCGTCTACCGGTCCGTGTTCGGGCGAAGTAGAAGGCGCAGCTGTATATACTCCATCCTTGCGGTGCCACAGATAGTCGGCAGCAAAGTCGGCACTACCCTTGATTATGTCGTAAGCCTCATTGGCAAGGAATCGGCGGTCGCGGGTGTAGTCATAATAGTTCCACATGTGTGTGGCAAGCCACGGACCTGCAAACGGTGAGAAGTTCCACGACATATCCTCGCTCGCCAAGGGCGAAGTGAATCCGAAGATGTTGGCAGATACGGATGTTGTCCATCCACGTGTACCGAAATATGCCTTGGCAGTAACCTCGCCCGGCTTGATGAGAGTACGTATGAAGTCGAACAACGGCTGCTCGCACTCGCTGAGGTTGGTCTGGCATGCCGGCCAGTAGTTCATCTGCACATTGATGTTGGTGTGATAGTCTACACGCCAAGGTCCGTCAACGTTGTTGTGCCATACCCCCTGGAGGTTGGCAGGCATATTGCCGGGACGCGACGAGGCGATGAGCAGATAGCGACCGAACTGATAGTAGAGCTGTTCGAGATAGAAGTCCTTCTGACCGCGACGATAGTTACTGAGTCGCTGGTTGATAGGCATGTCCTTAACGTTGGCTGTTGCGTTGTTGATGTTGAGCTTCACGCGGTTGAATAGACTGGCGTAGTCATTGTAATGCTCCTTGAACAGCGTCTCATAGCCCTTGGCTACAGCCTGGTCGACCCACTGGCGTGTTGTAGACTTGGGATTGACGCCTACATAAGCCTTAGCGTCGTCGAAGTCGGGATTGTAGTTGGGCTTGTAGTCGGTGTCGGCTGTGATGATGAACACCACCTCGTCGGCACCCTTAACGGTGATTTTTCCGTTATGATTGTCTACGGTACCGCCCTTTGCCACCGCCTTCATACGTATGCAATACTGCATATTATTATTGTCCAGACGAGCGTTCCACAGGAGTTCGTCGTTGCCTTCGGCTATCATCTTGCCCTCCGAAACGGGGTTCTTGGCATACGAAAGCACGAGATTCTGCATTCCCTTACGCGAAGCCTTGAAGCGTACAGCCATCACGTTGGCAGGATAGCTGACAAAGTATTCGCGTGTGTAGCCGACGCCATCCTTGGCAAACGACACCACAGCCAGAGCCGAGTCGATAGAGAGCGAGCGGCGATAGCCCGTCATGCCCACCTCGCTCAGTCCGGTCTCAATGTACAGTTCGCCTGCTGTAGTGAAGCTACCGAAGCGGAAAGGTTTCTCTGCATCTGCCTCGTAAGGCACAGGACTGTTGAAGTTCTTGCGTGTTAGCAACTCAGCCTTCTTCAGGTCGTTGTCGACAAAAGCCTGGCGGATGTCCTTGATGACACCAGCCGACTGCTTGTTGACGTCCCAATAGTAGCGTGCACCCTTGCTTGTGTTAGGTCCGCCACGCCATAGTGTCTTCTCGTTGAGTGTGATACGCTCGGCAGGAACCGAACCCATGATGTTGGCACCTATCGAGCCATTGCCTATAGGCAGCGACTGCGACTCCCATTCCTGGTCGGGATTCTTCACAGTATCGCCCGCTCTGTCAGGTTTGTTTTCGCCCTTCCACATTTGTGGATTACCGCCATACCACACGGCCTGTCCCCGCATTGTGGCCGGAGTGTCAAACCAATAGCTAAGGCCGTGCTGCGCCATGGCTGTTGTTGATGAAGTTGCAACGAGTGCAACGGTGTAGAGAATTTTTTTAAGCATTTGTATTTGGTTTATTAGTATCTTCCTGTCTCGTCGACGATATCCTTGATGCTGTTGACAAAGTCGCGGTCTGCCTTCAGCGACTCGATTGTCATAGGCATACGATAGCGCCAGTAATGGAACGGATTGGCAGGCACGTTGACACGTTCATCGGTATGATCGGCCTGGCGAATGCGTTCGTCTGTGGCAAGCCAGTCCTGCAACTGCACTATGCACAACATCGACGGGGTCTGCATCTGGCGCACTATTATCTCACGTGCCAGCCATCCCGGCAGCGGATGAGGTGCCGCGCCCGTATGATAGAGTACCGACTCGTAGTAGTCTTGTGCCACATCCTTGTCTTCGTCCCACCACAGACGGAGCGTAGGCATGTCGTGCGATGAGAAGAGGCAAACCGAGCGGTAGGGATATTTCGACAGATCGGCAAAGCGCACGCCATACTCCTTGGGCATGGTCTGGACGTTGAGCGAGAGAATGCGCAGGTCTTTCATGACCCAGTCTACACTCTCGGGCACCATACCGAGGTCTTCGGCACATACAAGCATGCGTGTAGCCTGCACCAGTCGGGGCAGTTTCTTCATAGCCTCGCGATACCAGAACATGTTGTGGCGACGATAATAGAAGTCGTCATAGAGTCGGTAGAAGCGCTGCTTGTCGTCGTCGCTGAGTGCAGCATAGGCGAAGGTGAGATGTGCCGTGATGCGCGGATGATAGAGATAGTTGCGCTTGCGGTCGCGCACGAACAGCACATTCTCGATGAGCTTGTACAATCCGTCGCGCAATGCCGTATCGGCAGCAGAGTTCTTACCGGCAAATGCAGCCTGCACCTTACGCTCCGTGTCGTATTCGGGACGCATGCTGAAGGTGCCGTCTTCAGCAATGGGCTGCAGATATTTTTCGGCTACATCCAAGGCACGTTCGCCGAAGATACGCTCCAGCACCCACTTGTTGATGAACGGACGTGTATGTCGTTCCTCGTCAAACTCAAATCCGTAGCTGCCTATCTCTGCCTTGGTCATGGGCAGAGCCGGCGAGAACTGTCCGAGCAGAGCATGTACGCAGTCCACCGGAATGTCCCATATACGGAAGAAACCGAGCACGTGGTCGATGCGGTAAGCATCGAAATACTTGGCCATATTGCGGAATCGGCGCACCCACCACTGACATCCGTCGGCAAGCATACGGTCCCAGTTGTATGTAGGGAATCCCCAGTTCTGTCCGTTGACAGAGAATGCGTCTGGCGGAGCACCTGCCTGTCCGTCAAGGTTGAAGTAGTGCGGTTCGAACCACACGTCGCATCCTGTACGGTCTACACCGATAGGGATGTCGCCCTTGAGTATCACGCCACGGGCCATGGCATGCTCGTGTGCGGCGCTCATCTGCTGGTCGAGCACGAACTGCAGATAGTAGAAGAAGGCGAGTTTCTTGTATGCCTTGGTGCGCGGATTTGACAGTTGTCCGCGCTCGGCTTCCGTCCATTCACGATGGCTGGGCCATGTGTTGAAGTCGGCTGTGCCGTATGCGTCGCGCAGATAGCTGTACTGTGCGTATGGCACGAGCCAGTATTCGTTGTCGCGGAAGAACTTCTTGAAGGCTGCCGAACGCATGGTGCGTTCGCTCTCCTGCTCAAACATGAGGTGCATGTACTGCTCCTTGGCGCGTATCACGCGCTCGTAGTCTACGGCCGGGAGTGCGTTGAGCTCCTGGCGCAACGCTTCAAACTCTGCCTGCTGCTTGGCATCTGCCAAAGGCGGCAACTGGCGCAGGTCGACGTATATCGGATTGAGCGCAAAGATGCTGATGCACGAATATGGATAGGAGTCGGTCCATCGGCGCGTCGTGGTAGTATCGTTGATGGGCAGCAGCTGCAGCACTCGCTGACCAGTGTCTGCCACGAGGTCGGTCATTGCGGCAAGGTCACCGAAGTCGCCTACGCCGAAGCTGCCTTCGGTGCGCAATGAGAACAGCGGCACGAGTGTTCCGGAGAGGCGGCGGTTGCACATAGCAAAGAACGACTGGTCTTCTTCGATTACACACACGTCGCCTGCAGCCATTGCATCGAGCTTCAGCGTGCGGTTGTCGCATGTCTCCCACATCACCTTGCCGTCGGTACTGACGGCTATGAACTTGTATTCCAATCCCTTCATTGGCACAGCCTCAGCGCCTTTATTGGCTGGTTGGGGCACACCGAGGGCGTTGGCGTTGAGGTCGATCTGCCATTCGTTGTAGTTATGCTCGTGCATCGGCAGGGCGTGGTCGGTGTTCCACTCGCCCATCGAGGCATGTTTGCCTACTATGGCAAGCCTTTCGCCCAGTCTGAGCTGAGGCGCACGCACTATCAGACGCACCGTACGGCTGTATGCTGAGCGTCCTACCGAGTGGCGCGGATGACGGTTGATGCAGTCGGTATATGCAGATGTATACAGATAGGAGTCGTGCGGAATCTCGTTCCAGCGGTTGTTTACTGTTATGTTTGTAGCCCCACCCATGTTGAGGTCGAGGCGGTGGGTCACGGTGATCCATTCCCGACTCAGTTCCTTACCGGCGTTGCTGAGCGAGAAATAATAGTCTATATGCGGATTGGCTGCAGCGTCAATGTTGTTCAGAGTGTACTGCCAGCGACGTCCGTCGGCAGTCGACATGCCGAATACGGCAGTCTTCTCCTGTCCGTCTTCGGTCGGCACAATGACGTTGAGCAACAATTCTTCGCCAAAAGAGGTGTTGTAATTAATATTAAATTGAATGGTCATTACAGTTAAGGTTCTTGTGCCGCGTGGACACTGGTTATAGTTTTAATTGGTTCAAAATTAGTAAAAAAATTGCATACTATAATAAAAAATCGGATTTTTTTCAACACAAACAAGGCCCGAATAGCACAATCGGTTATAAATTAATGCTATTCGGGCCTTTTATGTTTTCTATAAGAGTCGCTTGTGTCGGAGTATTATCCACGACATGGCGGAGATGACAACGGAGATGAGCAGCGCTATGAGGAATCCGAAACGGCTGTCCTCCATACCATTTATAAGGTTCATTCCGAAGAACGAAGATATAAGCGTAGGCAACATCATGATGATTGACACGGACGTAAGCGTACGCATCACGGTGTTCATGTTGTTGTTGATGATGCTGGAATAGGTATCCATCGTCGACTCAAGAATGTTCGAGTAGATGTTGGTAGTCTCGCGTGCCTGCGACATCTCGATGTTAACGTCTTCGATAAGGTCGGCATCAAGCTCGTCCACTTGCAGCTTGAACTTCAGCTTCGATAGCAGCGTTTCGTTGCCACGGATTGACGTGACGAAGTATGTGAGCGAGTCTTGCAGACGCGACAGGGCGATGAGCGACTCGTTGTTGACGTTATGGTCGAGATTGTGCTTTGCCTTTTCGATGAGGGTGTTTATCTGCTTCAGCCGCTTCAGATACCATACTGCCGACGAAAGGAAGAGTCGGAAAATCATGTCGACATAGTCGGTGAATCCCTCGCCGCGCTTCTGCTGGTACGACACAAAGTCAATCATCATGTTTGTCTCGTAATAGCATACGGTGATGGTAACGTCGCGCTTGTGTATGATACCGAGCGGCACGGTGGTGTATGGCGTACGCGAACGTATCTCCTTGACATACGGTATACGAAGGATAATAAGCATCCATCCGTCGTCATACTCGTAGCGTGCACGTTCGTCGGCATCGCTAATGTCGGACAGGAAATAGTCGGGTATGTTGAATTTGTCTTCCAGAAATTGCTGGTCTTCGTCTGTCGGACACGTTACCTGTATCCAGCAGTTGGGCTGCCATTCGTCGATGGTCTTAAGTGTAGAGTTTGTATTCCAAAATGTTCTCATAAAGATAGGTCTCCATGGGTTAAAACAATATGTGGGAGACCAGCCGTTATGAGTTGCTGTCCTCCTGCACTACAAATTCATATTTTCCGCGTGATAGTCGTCCATATATTGCGTATATATTGATTTTCGGCTGCAAAGGTATATAAAAATGGCGAATAAGCACGCTTAACTTCTACTTTATTTGCACCGGGACGGGCTTTTTTTTAATGCAAATGAAACATTGCTTAAACATTTTCGGCTGCCTCGCTGTGTTATCTGAGATTTTTCTAATACCTTTATCGCATTATACTACAAATGGGGATATAACGAAACATTGAATACTAAAAGGAACGCAGGTAAAACAAAAGTTTCTATTGTAAAACACGTTAGTACCCGAAAAAAGTAGTATCTTTGCAATATGAATAGGTATCTACGTATTGTTTTAGCGATATTGTTAACATTGTTATGTATCGCTCTATTTTGGTCTAAGTTCGGACCTTTTATCTGTTCGTGGTTTTTATTTAACTTTTAAACTCGCGCGCTCGTGTGCAATTTATATATGAAAAAGAAAATTCTGCTGACAGCGGCTGCAGTCGTTGTGCTGCTCGTGGCTGCGGGTTCGTTCTATCTGGTCAACTTTGCGCTGGTGGATGCGCCGCGCCATCGTGACAGCAGTTTCAATCGTGCCATAGCCAACTATCCCGAACTGCGCTCGTGGATTGACAGCTTGCAGGCTGAGGGTGCCCTGCGCGACACCTTCGTGGTGATGCCTACGGGCGAAAGGGCGCACGCTATCTTTGCACGTTCGTCCAAGGCGCATGGCGCAACGGCTGTACTGGTGCACGGATATACCGACAACGCCACTTCGATGCTTATGATTGCACGCATCTACAACCATTTCCTCAACTACAACATCCTGCTGCCCGACCTGCACGCTCACGGTCAAAGCTACGGCAAGGACATTCAGATGGGATGGAAGGACCGCCTCGACGTGATGCACTGGATTGGTCTGGCACCCAGCATGTTCCGTACGCCTGCCGACTCGATGCGCCTCGTGGTGCATGGCATATCGATGGGTGCAGCCACTACAATGTGTGTCAGCGGCGAGCACACGCCCGATTATGTGAAGTGCTTTGTTGAGGATTGCGGATACACAAGCGTATGGGACGAGTTTGCGCACGAGCTGAGCGGACGTTTCTCGCTGCCCGAATTCCCGCTGCTCTATACCGCGTCGTGGGTGGTAAGGATGAAGTACGGATGGTCGTTCGGCGAGGCTTCGCCGCTCAAGCAGGTGGCTAAGTGCCGCAAACCGATGTTCTTCATCCATGGTGACAACGACACTTACGTGCCTACGGCTATGGTCTATCCGCTCTACGAGGCCAAGCCTCAACCCAAACAGCTGTGGATTGCGCCCGGCAGCAAGCATGCCCTCTCCTATCGCGACCACAAAGCGGAATACATAAGGAAGGTCACGGAGTTTGTAAGCAAGTGGAACGGGGCGGAGAATTGATGGCAGCCATGCTTAATACAGGCTGTGCGTGATGTTCATTTCAGTCACGAATCATCACGAATCGACTATGAATACCAGCCACGTGTCTGTCATTTTAGCATCAATCGCAAGTCTAACTATAGGAGGCTATGGCGTCCTCGCCATAGCCTTAGCAGTAGACATTGACGAACCTAAAAGCTCAAAATCCGCTATGCAAATATTGTACTGACGGTAAGAAATTGTTACAAACAAAAATCTGATTTTAGAGATTTCACGGGCGTTTTTTATCGTCCACGAAAGCGTTTAAGTCACCTCAAAACATAAAAAGGGGCTTCTTTGCACTCCTGAAGTTATCGTTAAGGAGGGCAAAGAAGCCCCTTTTGCATTGCAATTAAGCCCCTTTTGCGTTATTACTGTACCCCTTTTGCATTACAAAACGACTCCTTTTGGAGTGCAAAAGGAGTCGTTTTGCTACGAAATGTTGTTCTTTTGGCATTCCGCTGATTGCACATTCGCGACACAAATCATTGTATTCGTCTGTATATCAGCAATATCCGTGCTGCACGCGCAAAACTCAAGAATTTCGCACCAAACGTCGTCTTGCTCGTTCAGCAGGCAGTTTTGAGCGGTCAGAAATGCAAATATCGTACTTGAAACTGCGTTTCAGTTGAGGTGGGAAGATAGCTTTATTCTTATCTTTTCGACTTTTTGTACCAAAGACTATTACTCGGCAAGCATAAACTTCCGTGCATCCTCACCCTC
>ULYE01009217.1_pt1 | contig 38495 bp, 40 predicted proteins | sample 1961921 | NCBI WGS metagenome assembly ULYE01 (sample SAMEA4835856, study PRJEB28245) | human gut metagenome | biome: gut microbiome; material: fecal sample | place: Denmark | collected 2008 | reverse complement strand
ATCCTTGTGTCCCCGGTTCGATTCCTGGTGGCACCACAACAAACGACTCAGGTGAATAACCTGGGTCGTTTCCGTTAAGTGGAACTTTATTGTTATTCATTGACTATAAGTTCCTTAGTTGAGGTCGCAAGACCACGGAAACCATTAAGTTGAAATTTTTGGAGTGTGCCTGTTTAAGCAGAATTACAACTCTACTTGCACGTTGGTGTGCTATTGTTGCACATACCCTAAATGCCAATTCACTGGTTTCACATATTCTAAATGTTCAACCTCAACAAAGGAACCGATTATGGTGAAACTAAAATTCATTATCCGCAATGGTGTGCTTGCCCTAAGAATCTCTGCTGGCAAGGAACGTTACTACAAACGCGTCACCCATCTAATGCAAGGTCAACCTGACTTGAAGCATTGGAAACAAGACAAAGAAATGTTTTCCGGTTATGCGGAGTTCTACAAGGAAAACAATCAAATCCTCAAAGATTTCAAAGCTATTTATTGGAAACTCGTACAAGAGCACCCAGAGCTAAATGCGAAGCAAGTTGCAAATTTCTATAAGGCACAACAATCGCATCATACGGGGTCCAAGCCAGTACAATTGGCAGACTGGGATGTCAGTGAGTATTGCAACTCTGTAGCAAAGTATCTGGAGGTCGTTGTTACTCGTGAAAGAGCCAAGCAGGGATGTAACTATGAATCGTATTATAAACTTCTTGCCAGATGCCGACGCGATATTGTAGGCTTTGATGATATGCCGTTCTCAACCATTGACTACAATCAAATGGTGACTATCGCATACATATTCGCGCGTGAGCCAAGTTACAAGAACATCTCCAAGACTTTCAGAGCATTGCTTGGAAAGGCGCATAAGGATCCAGACGTTATGTTTCGTCTTAACCAGATTGGCGACTTCAGATTCTGCGATTATAGCCCAAGCAAGTATGAGGTCGAAGTTAAACACCCCGATATTCTTGATTCTGGGCAGCTCAGAGCCTTTCTAAACGCTGACCCTTACTACTTGACCCCAGACTATAAAAACAGGGCAGAAATCGAATTGTATTACGACTTCTGCGTGTTCATGTTCCACTCATTCTTTTCTCCATGTGATGTGATTAAAGCAAAGCTGAAGGACATAACGAATCGCCAGACAATCATGGTTCGTCGTAAGAAAACGCATCGTCCTGTAGAAATCCCTATAACTCCAGCGATGAAGCGAATTATCAACAAATACAGAGGACAATCAAAGGATGGGTATATATTCCCGATTATGGATGACAAGAAGGAGCGTATGTACAAAACCAAAGATTATACCTTTAAGAATTTCAGGGAAAAACTGAATAACTGGTTGAAGCACGTTGGAAAAACTTTGGAACTTGACTACAATCTATACGCATACGTGTTTAGACATACAGCAATTACCGTAGCTATTGACAGCGGACTTCCAGTGTCATATATCTCCAACGCTGCCGGTACTAATGTTGAAATGATCCAGGAACATTATTACAATGGCGATAATGTTCGCAACAGAGATATGCTGACATCTGCGTTTATGAATGCAAGTAAATAACAAATGTTGCGCATCAAACCTCGATTTTTGTGAAAAACCTACATATTTCTTGGTTTGATGCGCAATTACATTCGCAACAATAAAATGACGGTAAGAATGTTTCACAACAGCCTTACCGTCCAAAACAGCTAAAAAACAACAAAAGCAGTAACCCACTTGTATATTATATCTGCCACGGATTCTTGTTCGGGTCGTAATCGCGCATAAAGGTGGCGATTGCATATTCCGCAACAGGTTTGTTCTCGAAATCGAGCTTTCTTGGAATCTGAGGGTTGATTTTGCATCTGTTCGCATCCCTCAGCCACATTATTGAAGCCTCATAGTCTGTAATTCTTGCAGAGCTTACATTGTTAGGCGATATTAGCTTGTGCAACTCATACAGTGCAAGGCGTACCAGATGCTTTTTAATGTTCGAGTTGCGAGGGTCATGGAGACGTATGTTATAGCCCTCTTTCAATTCGTCGGCAGTTGGTTTCATTGTCGGTACATAAACTTGACCGTTATATACGACATACTCTGTCTCTTTGAACTCATACGGATAATCCTGAACGTAATCACCTATCAGGCCCCAGTTATTTGAGTCAAATGGATTTACGGTCAAATCCAAATCATCCATTGTCACCAAAGCGTAGAACTTGTCCTCGTATGATACTACAGACCAAAGATGGTAACCGTCATAATTTGCAACCCATTCATTTACATTTTCAACTGGCTCCCAAGCATTGATTCCTGGAATGCGGATGTCATGGAAATCATACCCATTTGGCTCAACACATTCATAATGCGTATTTGCGTATGAAACAACATCTCCAGGTTGCCAGTTTAATAGTTGAAGGTATGGAACTGCCTTCTCTATTTTTGAGGCATCATAGCCATCAAGTTCCACCCAATATACTTTGTCTGTTGGTGTCTTTACACCAGCAATAGAGCGCAAGGCTTCGTATATCTTGCCGTCCTTATAGAAATGAACGCCTACCGGATATGTTATTGTTGGCGTATATTCTACAAGCATTTTCCCCTTCATCAATTCTTTTTCTACCTCATAGTTGTCTGTGAGGTATTCAACAATGGAGGCTTCTGCGGCCTCCTCAGCTTGCGATATTCGATCCTCGTTATTACGGATAAGCTGTTTCATAGCCTCTTCCGTAATGATTCCGAGGTAATCGTGGTTGTTCAAAAATCTCTTATACATATCAATATTCGCTAAATGCACCGTAAATTGGCCCTACGGTGGTAGTTACACCAGATGATTTAGACTGGAAGTTGCCCCATGATTCACTAAGGAACTTGCACATAAAATAGTCGAAACAGTCCGAAAGGTGACCATACTTCTCGTATTTTACGCCCAACTTAGGGTCTTGCACTTTAGCCTTTGACTTTGTACCGTCCTCGTTCTTCTTCTGATAGATCAAGTCCTCAGTAAATCTACGGCACCTCATATCAATTAATACCTCCCATCCGTCATATCCGTTCAATACGGAATTGATGAACTCCAAACGAGTCATTTGTGGAGGTTGCTTTTTGAAGAGCTTGCGTTTTGTTTGGATTCGTGCGGATTTGAGGGTGTTCTCAATGATTGTATAATTATTTTCACCATCCTCTGTCTGTGTTGAACGGGCCAAACCAGCAGGGTCTCCAGTTACGAATAGTCCTCCAGTGTGTTGTTCGTTTAAGTATTTGTCTCTTATCTTTTGAGCAAACTTTGGAGTGTTGTTTTCCTTTTCCTCTGGCTTACCCAATATTTCTTCCAGGACATACACCTTTTTATATTCATAGTCTATCTGGAAGGCAAGACACGACATAAACGGCATCACGTTAAAGTCAAAGCTAAGTACTATCGGTTTCATTGGGTCGTACACCTGTTCCTTCAATTCTGAAACAAGGTGCTTCTCACCATTGAATTGCCAGTAAGCAGCAGCTTCATTAGTGTCAACAAAATCCCAGTTTCCGTACAACAGACGCTCTTTCGTAGCGCGGTCGGTCAATTTATCCAGTGCTGCTCGATATGTTGCCACAAACTCCTTATTTGGGTTGTCGAACACTGAGAATGGGACATACGCTTCACCTTCTTTCAATACAGCAGGGTTGCCGTCCTTGTCTTGTACAAAACGGTCACGAATCCATGTAATACAAGGGTTCGTAGTCATCAGCAAACGTGGAATTTTGAATGTGTTTTCCAGATTATAGCGCAAACGTGAGAACAAAACCTCAACAGCTCGTTCCGAGACCTCTGAAGCCTCATCGATCATGCCGATAGTCCATTCGTTAGAACCAAGACGCTGGAAATCTGGATCGCTTGGAATTTGCTCCAACTCTGCCAATGTTACTTCCGAACCATTCCAAAAGGTAAGAATGCCTTCCAGATTGTTGATTTTGTAATTCACGCCTTCTTTCAGACCCCAGTCGCGCAATACATTGCGCATAGTCTTAAAGGTAGAGCCTTTCAATGATTTGATGGTTTTACGAGCGATAACTGCTCGCAAATCTGGAAAGGTCATGCAATTAATCACGATCCAGCAGCTACCGATATACGACTTTCCTCCACCGGCAGCTCCACCGCCTAAAATAATCTGAGGCAAGTCCATTGAACCACAGCTCATACAGCATGGTCTGTAAGTAGGATTACCATGCTTATCATACCCTACCATTTTTTGTGAGATATGACCACCACAGTACGGACAGGAGTTTGGCTGTAACAGTTTCCATAGTTCGTATTGACGTACCGATGGGGCAAAGTTTACAACCAGTTTGTTAGGGGCTACAAGTCCTGCCATTACATAACAGCTTCCAAATATTTCTCTTCGTTGATAATGAATCGCTGTGTGCGTTTTCCGCGATTCTCAATTTGTATATAGCCATTTTCTTCAAGTTCCAGAAGGTACGCTCGTACCGTTCCGTAATTGCATTGGCTGTAATTTTGTGCAATCTGCATATAGGTATCTAAGGTTGAGTCCTTATAGAACTTTCTGAACCATATCAAGAACCCCAATGCTCTGCAACTTGTCTTTACATCTATCATCTTTCTACTTATTTTGTTTGAATAAGAATAGAAATATGGCTTTTCAATTGTTTGAAATTTTAGGCAAATAAAAATAGCAGCCTTTTGAGCTGCTATTTTGGCGATATATAAAACGGAGCAAGAAAGTTAGTCGGCTGCGTCGTAGATTTTCTCAACCAGTGCCCAGAAATCGTCTGGTGCCGGTGTTTCTTTTTCTGTGAACTGCTCACAACCTTTACGAATCAGAGCAAGCTCTTCAGGTGTAAAGTCAACCATGAGAGGCTGAGAGAAGTCCTTATTGCTATCCCATGTAACACGGCCATTCTCCTTATCCTCCTGAATGTTATACTCTGTACGGTCATTGTCGTTAATAACAACCTTCTTTAGGATTGATCGTTTGAGATTGAACTCCATGAAGTTTCCCTGCTGAGGAAGTAACTGAGGGAAATAAATACGGTCTTTAATGTGTAGTTCCATACTGCTATATGTTTTAATGTTTTTGTCTAAGAATAGACGATGTTTTTTTGAATAGTTTGAAAATTCTTCATGTTTTTACCATGTAACAATATTATAAGACACTCCTATTCCGATATATGGCGATATTTTGTTTGGAGCAACACCTGCACCAACTTGTATTCCCAACCCCCAGCGTTTTGGTTTTGATGGAATGTACGTAGGCTGGAATATTGTTTCTATGTGTGTTTTTTGATACACGTTAATGCTATCCAGAGTTGCTGCATACCCACTTATCCACGCGGTAAACGTGGAGTCATTATATTGCTTTTGGGTTATAGGAATTGTTACAGGCAGCGTGTCTCCAGGACGGAGAATAACACTATCTTTTATGGTGTCAGTTACCGGTAATGTTTTGGTAATATACCGTATGACCGCACTATCATAAGGTACGGGCATACGGTATGGGATTGTGTCATAAATGGTATCGCGGATAATAGAAGGCTCAGGTTTCTCTATATGACTCTGACGGTATTCGTCAAAGCCAAAATAGAGACCTAAACCAAAGTAAACACCAATTATGAATGCTGTAGTCTTTTTCATACGATTTCAATTGTTATTGGTTCACCACTTTTTCTTGCTGGCCAGAAATAATGTTCCATAAGGCTGCACCATACTTCTGTAGATTCAACTACTTGGCCAACAATTTTGTTTTTTCCAACGATTATACAACCAGCTGAACTGCGTGCTGAACGGCCTGGGTGGATAAGAATGCCATCAAAGTGATTGACGTTCAGCAAACGTGGCATATAACCTTGGTACTTACGCGCGTAAGGGTATTTTGTGAAATTGGAGAACTTTGGTGATACCACATTCATTGTGATTTTATATGTACCATAAGGAATAGCTGTTTCGCCATACACCTTCTTCTCACCATTGTCAAACACACCGTTCTTGTTTAGGTCACGGTTCTTGTCCTCAATGGTATCACAAAGATAAACCCACTGGCCGTCTTTCCACGCTTCCAGTTTTCCGATTGTGTACGTCTCTTTGAGAGCGATTCGTCTTAATCTTAGTTTCATTGTCCGATTGAACTATAAGGGATAAACCATTCATCTTCACCTAAGTACTTACCAGACAATTTTACCCAGCATCCACGTACTTGGTCGGCATGGCTTATCACTTCCACAACTTTGGCCTTAATGCCAGCCAACTCTTCCATGTGCATATCCTGTAAAGCGCATGAAGGTAGAATTAGAATAGTGTCTCCGATTTTCATTATATTGTTTATTTATTTGTATTCTGGAAGGAGATACTGAATGTTGATTGCAGCGTTGTGCATAATCTTTTTAGCTTCCTCTTCCTGAACGTCAATTGGATGTGTAAATTCACAGAAAATACTTCCAACCCAGTCATGCTTGTTGTCATTCATGCGCTTGATAATTGCTGCTTGACAACCGTAGCTTGATAAGATTGATTTTGCATACTTGTCGCTAACCTGCTCGTCAATATCTGTTATATACATGAACAGGTTTTTTACCATATCACTTGCAAACTTGGCAATCTCAGAAATATGTAAATTCTGAACGTGCGGCTTCATTGGTTCTACACCCTTACGCTTTACTTCATAGTAAATCGAAATGAAGCTTTCATTGCCAAGTGGATGAGGCTGGACGATGTACACTCTGTCTGCCCCAAGCTCATGCAAAATATTCCATAACTCACCAAATACGAGTGAAGAATTGTCAGCTCTCCGAAGGCTTTTTGCCGTTTCTTCTTTTTTGAACTGTTCTATCTTCATGTCGGTTAATTTATTCTTCGTGTACTGGTTGTAAGCGAAGAATGCGGCCACTATTGTTCCAAGAGCACTAATAATAGCCGGTAGATTAGTGAAAATTGCTTCAATCATTAGTCTTTTGTATCTTCTTTTTGTTGTTCCGGCATGATAAGGTTGAAAGTGATACCGCCACCTTCATCGCCACCTTCAATATTGAGTCTCTGTGCCTCCTTAACTGGGTACATATCCATTAAGGCTTTAGACGCGCTCACAGCAACGCTACGTAAAGGAGCTGGTGAAATCAATGCGCCTTTGCGATTTACATATTGGGTGGTCGAACACTCTTCTACTATCTTTGATAAACTTTGAGTCAGGAATTTCTTCATGTACTTTGCCTCCTCAAATGTCAATTTATCCAGTTCGTTCAAGTATTCCTGGATGTCATTACGCGCAAGGAAGCGTATAGCCTTTGCACGTATATTGCCGCCAGACACATTGAAGGCTTCTTCGTAGCATTTGGCGGCATTTCCTGCAAACGGTGCATCACCATTTGCATATAGCTCACAAAAGAGCTGTTCTTCTCTTGTTAATTTTACCTCCATTGTTATATTCTTAAAAAGGCACTACGTAACAAGTAGTGCCTTTGTTCATATACGAATAGAGGAAGTTGGACGTTATTGTTTGCGATACTCCAGCAACTTTTCCATAATCAGCTCTTTAAAGAGATCTGAGATGCCTTTACAGGCCGCATCAATGTCCTCTACAGATTTGAGATACTGCATATTGAACTTTATATCGAGGCCATATCCCGAAATTTCAACTAACGCTTCTTTGATGTCAGCATTTATTATGTTGTAAACCGTTCTGTCAGAGACAAGCTTAAACGTAACGGTAGGTTCTTCAACATCTGGTAATTTGATGGTTGTATCTTCCATAACATTATATTTTGAAATGTTTTCTACTCTTTTCTGCCTTTGACATTTCCAAAGGTCCTCCTTCAACTTCTCCTCCAACACTACGCATACGCTGTGTCAATACTGCCGCTACGTTAGTGGTAGCAGATACGTCGGCATCAGCATCGTGAGCATCATCAAGCTCAATGCCAAGACGCTCACACATGATTTCCAGCTTATATGAATTGACGTTCGGCAAATGGCATAATGCTAATTGACCCAATAATATCGTATCGAGACACAATGGATGCCAATGACCATAAAAGTCCTCGTGTCCTCTGAGGTATTTCTTCACCTCGCCAATCAGTCCTGCGTATTCCATCAACTGACAGAAAAAGCCTTCGTCAAATCCGATGTTTTGTCCTATAAGGAAAGGCTTCATGTTCTTCGGACACTTGGGTGTCATATCAATGATGAATTGCAACACCTCTTTGGCTACTTGCTCAATAGGCAAACCCTGAGAATAAAGCATATCCATTGTGATTGCAGAGTACTCCAACGCTTTCCGAGAATAGGTCATAGGAGTTGCTTCTGGTTCATCAAACTTGCTTTTTAGTACCTTACGTTTTTTACCAACGCCTTCAACTGTTTTTTGGTCGTATGGGTATATGTAGCTTGTATAGCTTCCCAGTTTCTCGAATGTGTCGAGACGTGTAGCGTGTATCGAAATCTGAGTACAAGCACTGGTTTGGCACTTCAAGTCACCTGTCTCAAAGTCCAATGTAAATGCTACTAATACTGTTTTATCGTCTTGTGGTGCTGCCATTTTCTCTTTGTTTTTGAATTATACATTGTGCTGTTAAATATAGCTTTGTGCGAAGCTGTTCAATCGAACCGTTGTTGTCAATTATGTAATCATACAGCTCATCTGGGATGTGTATGCGATCATTGTCTCTTGCCTTACGTTGCTCGTCAATACCATCCAAATTATCACGTTTAATTTTAATGGTAATCAACGTAAATGGGAATGGCGTAGTTTCCTTGCTCTGAAGGTTTGCTATCCCCTTCTCGTCTATTACATATACGCTTGGAAAAAGACTTAGAAATTGATTCCACGTGGTCCAATATTCGTAACCACCAAATTGTGTATAGGCACACATTTTACTTTGTGGCGGAACTTGATTTTTCTTAACAAACCAATGGTCCAAGCCGTTCTTTTCACCCTTTCTCATAGGCCGAGTGGTATAGGAAACAATTGTGTTCCAACCAAATTGGCTCTGAAGAATCATGGAAGCGGTTGTCTTTCCGCTTCCAGATGCCCCAACAATACAAATTATCAATGGCTTCATATTATCTCAATTAAATTGTTTCGTGTAAGCTGAAGATTGTTCTGTCCAGCATAATCGCTATATTTAATCATAGCCATGCAGACTATCAATTTGTTTTTGGCATTCACAAGTTTTTCTCGTGCCGTTCGATATTCTTCTGGCCAGATTACTAATTCCGACATATCGTTGTTTTGCTGAAGTGTTATCTTGCAGAACGTCTCTATGTCACCTGTCTTTTTGCTTGTGAATTTCTTTTCTTCCATTTCTACAATTGTAGCACTAATTGCAGCTTTCTTGCCGTCCTTGTCAGGATCCGCAATGTCTTTCAAGCTGTTGTAAGAAGCACGGCCCTTAATCTCCAGCTTGATGTCTGAATTGTCGTAGATACGCTTGTAATCAATTGCGCCAAGTCCCGACACCTTGATTTGCTGTTGGCTCCAGAAATAGTGTTTGCAAATCAAATCTTCAGGAAAGTCCTTCGCTTTAATTTCAAACCCAAGTTCTTCTGCGGCCTTTTCAATTATTGCATAACGCTCTACAACAGAATCAGCGTGCTCAACCTTATCGAAGCATCCAGCCAATATAAGATTCAATACATGACGGGCATTGACAGGGCATCTTGTAGCTTCTTCTTCGTTGTCCGGATCATCCCAGTACTGATACTTTTTCAACTTGTATTTAAAAATACGATGTATAAAGTTTACAATACTGGTAAACTCTCCATTCTTTGTGCGCTCATTGATTATCCAATCTACTGCTTTAGCACCAACCATTTTGATACGTGACAATGACCAGAAAATTGAATCAGTTGAATAGTCTGTGTAGAAAGAATCACCACTATGATTGATGTCTGGAGAAACAACTTTAGCCTTGCTACAAGCTTCCATTTCTGACATCAAAGGCACCAATTCCTTGTCATCAGCCCATTCCAATGCTACTGTATAGAATGCGGTTGGATAGTTTGCTTTCAGCCATGCTCCTACATAACTTGTAACGGCATAAGCAGTAGCGTGTGATTTATTGAAGAGGTATTTTCCGCCTTCTTCAATCATTGACCAAATCTTATCGATCTCTTCCTGGGGGCACCCTTTCTTTGCTGCTCCTTCTTTGAATTTGGTTTCAAAGTTCTTGATTTTATCTATTTTCTTTTTAGAGATAAACTTCACCAGCTTTACGCCATCGCCCAAAGACAAACCTCCAACCTCACGTGCGATTTGCACCATTTGTTCCTGGTAAACCATTTGAGCATAGGTTTCTTTCAGAGCATTATGAGTACCCCAAAGATAAACTGGAGCAACAAGTCCGTTTTTACAATTGGCGTATGTTTCTGTAGCTCCGTTCTCCAAGGTGGCAGGACGATAAAGCGCATTTGCAGCAATAAGGTCGTTGATGCACGATGGCTTCATTTCTATCAAGAACTTCGTGATACCTCTTGAAGCAAACTGGAATACATTTTGTGTATAACCTTGACGTAATAGCTCGTAAACATGAGGGTCATCGAGGTTTCCTTCAACCACGCTTTCTAATGAAACATTGGCGTGGTAGTGTTCATTGACAAGATTAAATGTGTCATGTAACTTTGATAACTCTTTGGTGGCCAAACAGTCATTCTTCAACAGACCAAGCTCATCAAGTGAATATCCATCATCCTCAGAAACAAGAATGTCATCCACTTTCTTGATAGGCACAAAATCAAAGCACTCTACTTCTTCACCATCCATTGTGTCTGGTGTTACCAATAGTGCTGAAGCATGAACGGAACTTGAACGAGGCTGGAACATCAATGTGCGAATATCCTCAAACAGCATTGGATAATCATGGATAAACTTGGCCACCTTCTTGTTCTGAGCAGCTAATTTGAACACTCCTGTGTAATCACACTTGTCATCTTCAAAAATGGCCGTAAGATAATTAACCAGAGACGGACTGATACGCATTGTTCTTGCAACGTCTTTTATAACAGCCTTCACCTTCAATGTTGTGAATGTGCCGGCAGAGAAAACACGCTGTTTGCCATCGTGGTTATAACGCTTCTCGTAATACTCCTTCACCTGTTGTCGTTTGGTGCTCTCGAAGTCATTATCAACGTCCGGCAATGAACCATGCGCGGTTTTAAGATAACCGTCGCCTACAAAGCAGTCCAGTACAGTATCAGGACTGCTTGTAGTGATTTGTTTTATTGACTTTACCTTCATTTCAACCTTAGTGAGCGATATGTGTTACGGTCAAATATATTATTGCAAGCTTTAACTGCTTGCTCAAATGCCAACAATTCTCTATCTGGAATGATATGCTTGTTGTTGATGAAGGACTCCGATATGATTCCTTCCATTGAACGACATCTACTCAACGCAACATATAATTGTCCTGGAGCAAAAATTCCTTGTGCGTGAATAGAAACCTTGTCAAACGTGAGCCCCTGACTCTTATGGATAGTAATAGCCCAGGCCAATGTGAGTGGGAACTGGGTGCAACTTCCTTTATCGATAGTTTCAATCTTATCATCCTTGACTTGATACTCTTTTGCTTCCCATTTGTATGGTGTTACCATAATGATATATCCGCTATCAAGACGAACCTTGATGTTGGTATCGCTTATATCAGCCACAACTCCCATTGAACCGTTGCAGTACAAATGATTTGGATCATTTGCTATCATCATTATCCTTGCGCCAACTCTCAGTTCCAAAACGCTATCACAAGGAGCCGAACTTACGGGGAAGTCTCCTTCAAATTGGGCATGGAATGAGTGTGTTGCTGTTCCAAGCATTTCAGAATTGATTTTCTGAACGTCTCTTTTGTATGTGCAAATATGAATATGCTCGTTGTTGTAATTGTGACTTTCACGACGGTCACGTAACACATCCAGGTCGTTGATGTCCCTTGCTGTCAATTTGTAGTTGCGAATATTGTTTAGAATCTCAACGAAACGACTGTCAGATTGTCTGAACACATGATTCAATTCAACTACCCTAAAACCACACTCTCTAAACACATGGGCATAAAAGAAATATACGCCACGGTATAATTGTAGAAGGACATTCTTTTCGTCATTCTTGACAACCGGTGGTAACTGGTATAGGTCTCCGAACATTACGATTTGCACTCCTCCAAAAGGCTCGTCCTGCATACGGTAGAGCCTAAGCTTGCGGTCAATGTAGTCCAATGTGTCTGGGCGGACCATGCTTATCTCGTCGATAATAAGTGTGTCGAGCTTTTTATACATCTCAACCTTCTCTTTGTAGAATTTGCCTCTCAGTACATCATTTGGGTTTTGGATGCTTAGTGGAATATTGAACAAACTATGTAACGTCACGCCTCCAGCATTTATAGCTGCGATACCAGTGGATGCAGCTACCATGATGTTTTTATGCGTGTTTTCAACTATGAACTTCAGGAACGTGGTTTTACCAGTTCCAGCCTTTCCTGTGATATAGAGACAACCAGTGGTCTCCTCGATTAACTGGAAGGCGGTTGCCATTTCTTCTGTAAGCGTCATATTACAACTCGTTTAATGTGAATAGTATATCTTTGTTGTCAAAAAGAATGTCATCTTCATCTTCTAATTCATCAGCGTAAATTCTGATTGGTTGTTCTTCTCCTTCGCGCTTTACTATCAATTCTGCATCCTTGTCGATATTAATAGTATTCCCGTTCTCCAACGTAACCTGGACGTACTCACAAGAGTCGATGTCCTCTCCGATGATGGTAGTGTCAGCTGGTGATAACCCAGCTCGTTCTGGAAGCAGAAAACGCTCAAAGATGAGGTCATACTTGATAGGGTCAATAAGCGTTATGCCAAGTAAGTACAGAAGCAATGATCCAGCTGCCGAACCACGACCACAACCAACCAGTATATTATTGCGTCTCGCCCAGTTGCACGTATCATATTGAACAAGCAAATAATCCACGTTGTCGGTGCTTTCGATAATGTACTTTTCGTATTCCATTTGCTTACGATACTGGTCAATTTTGTCTTTTGGGGCAAGCTTTTCAAGACCTTCCTCCAACAGCTTATTGAACATATTATGAACTGTGCCATACTTCTGTTGCTCCTCTGGTGTCATGTCGTATTTGGGCATATAGTTGCGAGTTACATCCATTCTTGCCTTAGCATTTTCAGCTATTACAACTGTGTTCTCGCAACATTCCTCAAACACCGCTTGTACATCCCAGGAATCACTGAAGGTCTGTTTGAATATCGCAAAGTGTTCATCAATATCTTTGAAATATTGGTCATTACTTTGTTCATGCGCTGCACCTTCAGCGATTTTGTTGAGGATAATTTTGTTTTTAGCATCATCCTTATCCAAATAATAGCAGTCACTAATCAATATTGGTCGTGGGAATCTTGCACTTCTGTATTGTTTAGTGAAATATTGTTTGGTAGCCTCTAATACTCGTATGTCTATTCGCTCAGCTTTATACTCTGAAAGGTCCACCTGGTAGTATATGCCATCAAACGCCTTGGTTAGCTGGCTTACAACTTCTGGATGTTCTTCCATGTACTGAGGTGTGTATTTATCCATCACAAGAACATTGCCTTCACCACGTTTCAATAGCTCTTCCAGACCAATTGTTTTATTCTCCACATTGTCAACCATAATAGCTTTCTGAATGCGAAGCAAATTGCGATAGCCCTTCTGAGTTTGCACATACACCTTGACTCCAAACTTTGCTTCATCATCCTCTACAGTCATTGAATAACCAAAAATAGGAGTAATGCCGTATGCGTCGCAGTCTTTCTGGAGCGTGAAGCAAGCAGCCATTGTATTTGCGTCACAGATGCCGATAGCTTTATGACCTAAATACTTTGATTTTTTTACCCACATATTTGGCATGAAGCTACCATTTAACAACTCAAATGGAGTGTGAACGCCAAGATTAACAAATTCTATATTACAATCAGTAGGAGTGCGAATACCAACATACTTTAAAATGTTAAGAGCAAATTCATTGCGCAAGTCATAGTAATAAAAGTTATCACCAAACTTGAACACGATATAGTTAATGCCTTCATTCATCAACACTCCAGGATCTTCCATGCTGTTGAATATCAGCTCGCCATCCTTATCTTTACGAAATATGGAGTTGTAGCTTGATTTCTCTGTGTTCTGAAAGAATGCCTTACCGAACCCCGGAATGTCAATAACATCAGGGTCAACAATCGAATACTGGATTTTGTTTGACTCCAGCCATTCATACAGTTCCTCTATTTTATTTGATTTTTTCATCGAGGGTATTCAATTTGAACTCTATAGGTGTGCTAAGATTAAAAGCGAATACATCGTAAATTGACCAAAAATCCATTTCGTCGAAATCTTTTCCGCCTTCTGTAATTTTGGCAATCATTACATCAAAGTATTCGTTCAATTGATCAGCTGCTCTGTTGATAGCCTCTGTTGCATCTGAATCATAAGCAAGGATAATGTTTCTTACGCCTTTACTTTGTAACTTGTATATTTGTGCATCCGACACCTTTTTCCCGAATGTCGCACAAGCAGCAACTCTTTTGTTTTCGTATAGTTCAAGCTTTCTGGTGAGGGCTATTACGTCAAATATTCCCTCAACCAAAATAACTGTATCTGTTTCATCCTCAATTACTGCATCGTAGTTATAGAGCAATTTAACGAAATCATTGTCTAAGCTATTGTTGTAGCGTCGTATCTGGTACTTGCCATTACGCTTGGCGGTTTGATTGTATTCGTCTATTGCATCTTTACCCCATGTATGTCTGGAAACGTAGCCAACAATATCGCCATTGTCTATTACTGGGAAAATGACATAATCATCGAATTTCCAGTTGAGTCCTCTTGTTGTGCCTACGGGGAAATACTCATAATCATCAAACACAAATCCTCGTGATTTAAGATACTGATTCCTGTAGCACCTCTTCCAGGACTCTGGCATTTCAACGATTTGCAATTCATCGTCAATCTCCTCTTCTTCAATTTTGAAAAACTCTGGAATTTTTACCGGCTCAAAGCTGGCTGTTTCCATGAGCTTTAGGTCGGACCTGCCAATGTCATCTAACAGTTGGTTAATGTCCTTCGTTGTATGTCCGCACGAGAAACAATGCGACATGAATAGTTTTTTCTTGTCTGTTTCTTTGCCGACATAAATTCCAAACTTGCCACCTGTTTTCCCACAATAGGGGCAAGTTGGAACTATAAGGTTTTTGCGACCGCCATCTAATTTCGCGTGCAACTCTGTAGTAAGCTCGCGAATCAGATAATCCTTCTCTTCCTTGCTTATATACGCCATATCACTTAACCTTATTGATGTTCATTGTTCTCATTCTATCATAGAACACTTCGTTCTCGTAATCTGTAGCTATCTTAAAGACTTCTCCACGTTCAAAGAAACGGCTTTTAGCCACATTAATACGCATGGTGTGCTCGCGACGCTCGTTAGATGACTGGTTGAGAGTCAAGAGGTGAGTTAATGGTCTGGAAAGACCTTTGGCCTCTGCTGTGTTGTATTCTGTCAGCACGTTCTTTTCGTCATTCAACCATTCTTGATTTTCAATTGTGGACTGATATGTCACTACCATCCACACATTTTCATCACCAGCCAAATCCTTTAGGTCATTTGCTACCGCAATACGTCTATGACGCTCACCATTTTCACCGTATTTACGTCCTGAAGCGTCAGTTAACAAGTCCATCGAGTCAATAATGATAACGTCTGGCTTGATATTGTAACGCTCCTTAAACTCAGCAATAGCATCTTTTATCTGGATGGTGGAAACGTGAGAGTTGAACTTTGGGTATGTTCTTACATACAACTTGCCAGAAATGTTTTCAATCTCTTGCACCATACGTTCAACATCCGCGTCTCTTAATGTGCCATGCTCATACCGGAATGAATTACACATTACCAGTGAAGCCGAATAAGCGTTTTCAACTTCTTCTTTACTTCCCTCCAACTGGATGTGCAAGACATTTAGACCGTCTAAACAAGCATTGCGCCCAATCCAACGTGCTGCATGGGTTTTACCTACGCCAGTGGAAGCCAAAATACAAGTAAGCTGAGTACGCAAATCTCGTCCACCGTTACGAACGTCCAGCTCATCAATGTAGAACCTTGTAATAGGTCTGTATGCTCCTTGTGCATTGTTCTTCATACGATTCTTCTGGAAGCGGTCTGCAAACGTCTGAACGATGTTTGTGTACTCAGCATCAGACAACGAAAACGAACGAGACCATTCGGTGTATTCATTGAGAATCCTGGAAGCCTCTTCATAGCCATCTTTGTTGTAAGCCTCACCAGCTTGTTTATATGCTTTCTGGAAGTTGACACGTTTGAGGTATTCCTCAATCAATTTGACACATTCTTTCGTTTCGAGTCCATCGGTACTTTCGTAGATGTCGTTTAGCAAATGAATGGCATTGCGATTGCCGCTTATTGCTTCACGGATGGCTGAAAACGATGGGATTTGTTTATACTCACCATAATATCTTTTCAACGCCTTAAAGAGGGCTATAGAGTCTCTGTCTGGAAGGTGCTCAGATTGGAGATTTGAATACACTATAGACAAGACATAGCTATCATTCATACACGTTCTAAACAAGTCCATCAAGAACTCTTCAGACAAGACATTGGTGCTACTCTTTGATGCCATTTTCCAACCGTAATCTGTATATTTCAGGATATTTTCTGCTTGTTTCAATTTTACATTCTTCAGAGAACTTGCACATACAGCAACATTCAGATTCTGGAGACCAGCCGAGCGTCGATGATTGGCAGATTAAATACCCAGCGTCATGGTTTAACATTCGTCTTTTGGTAGGTTCTTCCATCGGTAAGTAAATATATCGTGCTTGCGGATGTTCGCTCCTATCAGCAATCAGAGAAATTAAATCTTCACGCGTGACATTTGCAGTTGCCAACCACCTGTTCTCGTAATATCTCAACCCCTTATCTGTTCCAAATCGTTGTATTGACTTTGGGCCAAATACTTGGTTGATTTTCCATTCAGAGCCTCTGTTCTTGAACGCATAGGCAGAAGAAACACAGTAGTCCACGATACGTTCCCTGGAGAGACCACCACATTTCTGTTCCAATCTCTCCAGGGCCTGTGTAACGACACGAATGGAAGCACCTCCGTTAGAAAAACGGAAGCCTGGATTTATCAAATTAACAGCAATCTGAGTAAATATCCTCATCGTCTGCTTCACAAGATATTCGTTTGCCATCACGTGTCAAATGCTTCTTTAGATACTGCCGAGCCAAGAATAAACGGCTCTTGACGGTTTCAATGTTCTTTGACTTTAGCGTACCTTTACGGTGCTCTATTTCAACTATTTCTTTGAGAGAATATCCTGCCTCCTGGAGTAGGAAAGCATCACGGTGTATAGGCTTCATCTCATCGAGAACGGACAAGATTTCGTCGCTGTATAACTCACGATAGTTATCTATGCCCATTACATTGCCCCTGATTTCATCGTCATATAGAATTTCATCACTGAAGGTTTCGATACCGTTATCGTCACAAACTGGTATGTCTTGTGCGAGTCTCTTGCGCTCCAGGGCAAAAACATGACGCTTAGTACATATATGTAACCATGTACGAATAGGGCGATTTGGATCATAAGTTTCAATTCTGCGGAAGAAATTTACAAGAACTTCGGTATAATTCTCTTCTACGTTTTGAGGACTATAGCTATATTTAATGCAAAGCTTATAGATCATGTTGTAGAATGGAGTCACATACTTCTTGAACAGCTCATTTCTTCTTGCAGCGACTTTCGGGTCCAGTTCCTTGTCTATATGTTGCTCTTCTTGACATACTTGCGCTCCCATTCATAAGACACCTTGGCGTTAAACATCAATGATGTCCGAATGTCGAGTTTGTTCTGGACGCAATATGCCTTCCAGTCCATTTCGCTTTTCTTAAATTCGGTGCGAACCTCTTCGTCTGAAGGCTTTGGTTTCTTGTCGAGAAACGCAAAGAACGACGCAAGAATGGCTTTCAATTTCTTTTCGTGCTTTTTGCTTGCACTTTTATCAACTATAAGATTACGATTGGTTGCGCTCATATCTATAAATTAAAGCGTTTGATGTAACAAAAGAAGATATGAATAGCATCCGAATGGTTGTCATCAATCGGGTCAATTTTCCAACGTAGCTTACAAAACTCTATCATTTTGGCTTTGTTAGCGTTGCCGTCTCCAGTAGCGAATTTCTTGATGGTCTTAGGATTCAAGAAAACAGGCTCTGGCAAATCCAAGGTGTCACATACCTCGAACAAAATGCCTCTAAATTCTGATAGTTTACGAGTATCTGTGAAATGGTTATTAACACTTACGTCCTCTGCAACTATCTGTTTGATACCGTTGCGCTGTATGAAGTCCATCAGCGTATCTCTGAAGGCTTTGTGTTGTTTGTTGTTGTTTCTACGCATGGACTCTGTAAAATCCCAGGTTCCTCCTTCTGCAAGGCAATAGAAGCCTGTATGCGTAGCGATGTCAAGTGCAGCAACGTTGTTGCGTGTCAACTGGGAATCATTACTCTGGTTTTTCATTAATATTTGATACACCATTTTGTTTTGTTACCACAAGACGATTTGGGTAGTTTTCGGCAATGTTGCCATGACTTACCACTAATGCAGTAACCTGTGTATCGTTCAGAGCTTTGAACACATTGGCAAGACCAGCTTCGTCAGTGCAATCGAGTATTTCATCTATCACCAATAAATTCAGTCCTTTGCCATCTTCACAGTTTACGTTGCTCAACTTATGAAGGGCGAGAACACTGGCAAGTTCTACACGGCATTTTTCTCCGGCACTAAACTTGTCAAATGAACCGCAATCTACTCCGTCACGAATCAACGAAACGGATATTTTATCTCGTACCTTACCAGACTTTAAGATTGTATAGCCAGATAAGCACACTCTTATGTCGCTGCCTATAGCTTCCAAGAAATCATTGGTAATTTGAGAAATTGCGTTGATTTTAGCATTTGCCAAATATGTTTTAAACTCTACGAAAGTTGACTCCTGGAGTTTTAACTGATTCAGCTCTGCTTCTACAGCTTCTTTATCTGTTTCTGCTTTACTTAAATCTTTTTCATACTTAGCCTTGCTGAGTTTAAGGTTGGTCAACACGTCACCGTCAGTCGCATTCTCCAACTCTGTAATCTGTTCCTCGTATGTCTTAATACTTGCGTTCGTCATCGAGATTTCATTGTCGATGTCTGACAAACGCTTTTCGCCTTTTGTGGTAGCTGTGTCAATAGCTTCAAACACTTCGTCGAACATTGTCTTTCGCATATTGGCAGTTACACCCTGGAGGCTTTTCAATTGGGCTTTGACGGACTCGATATTGCTTGCAAGTGTTGCATGGTTTGCCTTTGCCTCTTCCAGCTTTGCCTTTGCCTCAGAATGTTGCTTTTGCAATGGCAATTTTAAACCATACAATTTTGACTGCTCATCACGCTTTGATTTGTCGTCCGCCATGCAGTTATCATAGTCTGTCTCAGACTTGCTGATAGATTTCTCGATATTTGACAATTTGGCGTTATATTCCGCTAACTCGTTACGAGACTTGTCTATATCAACATCATCAGCTAATGTGAACTCATGGTTACACTTAGGACATTGAATAACACCAGCCAACTGCTTTTCTAAGCTTGCTATAGATGTGTTAAGCGAGCTTCGCTGTTCCGTCAACTTCTGACTATCTATTTTCAGCTGCTGTGCCTGGGCTTGCAGTTTCGTAATTTCTTCTGCAAGCTTAGCGTGCTTTTTGTCAATCTTGTCAAACTCAGTTTTGTTAGATTTCTCGATTTTTTCTACAGACTTGACAAGTGAATCGACATTATCTGAAGATGTCTTTGATTGTTTGTTGAGGTCCTTCAACTTTTTTTCGATGTCCTGTAACTTAACCTTGTTGTCAGCTATTTTGCTCGTACAATCAGAAATAGCAGGAAGCTTCAACTTGTCAAACTCGCTCTTGATAGTCTTGTATGCCGCTGTTGTGTCCGCATCCGACTCTTCGAGCGTTTGCATTTCCTCGTCTAATACATCAAGATCATCTAACTGCTTGTTGATAGATTCTTGTTCATCATTAAGAGAACGAATACTACCACGCTTTTCAGATATAGTGTTTTTAATACCGTCAATACGAGCTTTGCGATTAGCCTTGCGGTCTGCGGACTCATTGATGTTTCTCTCAATTTCATCTGCCAATGCCGAAACACGACCATTACATTCTGCCACCTTCTTTTCTGCTTCCAACAATTTTTGCTGCAAAGGTTCCATGTCAATATGCAATGCTTCTATTGATTCGTCAACTATCACTCCATTGCTGAAACGATTGATTATTTCCTTTTTCTCTTTGTCTGAGCTGGAAAGGAACGACTGGTATTTACGAGCTGTCAGAATAAAGTTGCGAAGAATTTCGTCTTTACTGAGACCTATTTGTTCAAGCACATATCTGTTATAGTCAGATACGGTAGCCTGTTTAATTTCCTCTTCTTCATCCGAGGTGGGGCCGTATTGCATCAGAATTTGAATATCCTGGGGTGATTTGCGTGACAGTTTGCGATTTACTGTCAACTGCTTGTTTGCTTCGTTGTTGATGAGCGTAATTGAAACCGTCGCTTCATCAAAGCGGTCGTTGATGATTTCATCCACATTCACCTTACGCAATGGTTCACCGGTAACACCAATGGCCAAAGCTTCAATTAAAGCGGATTTGCCTGAACCGTTTGAGTTTTGAGATTCATTATCCAGGTTGTTGCCAAATATTAATGTAGCTTGATGCTGAATTGGACTATAGTCCAAGTGCTCAAAAGCACAGATGTTTGTTGCTGACAGTCTTGTTAATTGCCACATGATGCGTTGATTTTATCGAGGTATGATAAACCCAATTCTACATTACTGATTGCTTTGTCAGAGCAGAAGTTGGTGTACTCTTGCTTAATGCCATTCTTGTCGTATTTCTTGGACAAATCCTGGCCTTCAGCTAAACGAACTTGCGTCTGTTCTGTCACCAATTCAATTTTTGTAGCACCACATTCAGAGAGCTTTTGCTTATCAATAGATGTGGCTTGCTTAGATTGACATTTGACACGCACTTTAACCTTGTAACGACCATCGTTTTTTATTTTTTGGAGGTTTTGTAAAAATGATTCGTCTATATTGTCAAAGTCAATATCAACAACCTTATAGCGAGTGTTAGCTTCATTTTTAACAAACTCATAGCTTCCGTCTGTATAAAGGATTGTATAGCCTTTCTCTTCGTCCTCACCAAAATTGTGTTGACGAGAAGAACCGATGTATTCAATAGAAGTACCTGGTACCAACTTGCGGTTATGGTAATGGCCAACTAACACATGATCAAACTTAGCAAATAAATTAGCTGGAAGCTCGTCATCACTTGGCGTTGCCAACCCACCTCGAATACCTTGATGAATATAAAGGACTGACTTTCTGCCTTCAACAATTTCATTGGCCATTTCTTCAAACCTATCTGTAAAAGACCCGTTTTCTGGGAAATAGCTCATAACGAATAAATCTGTAAATGAATTGCCATCTTTCATTTCGTAAATAGCAAAATCATCTATGATTTCAACGCCTGGGTATTCAGAAAAAACAAGACTATAACCATCAAGTGACTCCTGGTCCACCTTATCGTGATTGCCCTCTGCTATAATCACCGTAATATCTTGACGTGTAGCCTTAATTACAGCCGACCTAACAGCCAATATGGTTGAGAGTGTTTGTGCGCTACGTGATAGCCACAAGTCTCCTCCAACAATGATTTGATTGATGTTATGCTTATTGCAGACATCCAATGCTTCATTCCAGTTTGATGTAAATTCTGGGATGTTGTCTTTGCTAACGTGAATGTCGTTAATCAATAAGGCATACGGTATTTTCTTGCTCATAAACCGTTCTTTGTTTAGATGCGCACGCCAACTTAATGACGTGCGCATTTGTTATTTTATTGATTAGCGACGACGCTGTGGGCGAGCTGAACGACGTGATGTGCGTACAGCAGGTTCGCTCGTGTCATCATTACGTTCACGTACTCTGCGTGCCGGTGCTGGCTCTGGCTCAGGTTCGGGTTCATCCTCTGGCTCGTCAGCAGGAGCAGCTGGCTCGTCACCATCGTCCTCGTAATTCTCGTCATTGCGAGTAGCGGTGGTTTCTTTACGCTTAGGTTCATCTACAGGAGCATCGTCTGTCTCCTCTGTACCTTCGCCTTCTGCAAGCGCATCTTCGATTTCCTGAAGAAGGTCGATATTAGACTTGGTGTGACTGATACGAATGCTAAGCTTGTTGGCATCAATATACTCCTTGATAGAAGTACGGAGTTCCTGACCCTCTGCTGACTTGTCATCAAGACCAGCCTCATCAATGCGGTCGTAGAGATCCCACAAAGAGTCAATGTCTGCAACAGAGTCGCAGCCTTCGGTATTCTCGCTACCCTTGCCACGGCCCAAGACGAAATGAGACTGGTCGTCAGCAGGAAGCAGACATTTAATCTGCTCGATGCAGTTCTGAACCTCTTCATCATTTACCATGTCAATGTCGTGCTGCTCGTCAAGCTGTGTAAGGTAAGCGATGGTTGCTTCCAGATGATAGCGAGTATAGCGGTACAACACCTCTGGTAAACGAGGCTTGTCAAGCAACTTCTGGCAAGCATCCTCGTCGAGAGCGTTAATACCAGACAATGTGTCGATGTTGAATGAATATGAAGCCTTGCCGTTCTCTGTCTTGCGGATAATCTCGACCGGATATGCGTTAGAAATAGAAGAGATAGGACATGGGACGTTCTTTCCACCCTTGTTAAGCTTGTTCCACACGTTGAGTTTACGCTCTTCGAGGTCTTTGTACTGTGCGTATGAAAGCTGAAGAATCTGGATGCCATCGCCAGGGTTATCCACATCAATCACATACATACAACGCTTTGAATCCCAACGGAGACCACCATTGAAGCTGCCTTCACGGAGTTTCTTACACAACGCTGCGTCATCCGCATGAACCTCGCAAACACGATTTACGTATGTGTCGATAAGGTCGGATTTAAGCTTGTCCTTGAATGCGTGTGTTGCATTGCATACGCTAACGTAGTTGATTTTAGGCTTGCCCTTACTGTCAGTCTGAGGCTCAACAATTTTGAGCATAAGTGAACGCAACGGGTACTCATAGCCCTTGCGCTCCATCGGCAATACCTCGCCTTCAGCATTAACAACTGGAGCCAAAGGAAGAATGCGGATGTTGTAAGTACCGTCGTTCTTGATACGGAGATAGGTCGCACGACTCTTGCTCTCTTCACTGCTCTTTTTCTTAGCCTCTTCAAATGTTTCCTGGGTGGAAGCAAAAATGTCTAATGCAGACATCTGAATGTTTTTTTCTTGATCCGTCATGGGGAAGAATGATTAAATTTTTCTTGATAGATTTTTCCATGTCTCAGCGTAAGCACCTGCATAAGGCTCTGCGGCCTCTGCTGCTTTAAGCAGGTCTCTTGACAGCAGGTCAATTCCCCACTCAGACTTGGCATGATGGATAATCTTCTCTATGACGAAATCCATCTCAGTTGTAGATTCATTTTTGAGGTCAAAATATTCAAAGGTATTTTGCTCTCCTGGAATATTACAGGTATGAATCGGAGCATATAGCTCTTCAAAATATCTGTATAAGGCTTCTGGTTCTGGATGTTCCTCTAACTTTTCACTCAAAGTCTTTAAGAGGTAGCCAAATAGAAACTTCAACTGAGGTAGCGAGCGATTCTTGTTTTTGTCAAACAGTAAGTAGCCATACTCACCATTAGGCAATAAGTCCACTGAATCCAAAAGCTCGTCTGTATCAGCATAGCCTTCGCGGACTTCGACTATGCCTTTTGCTCTAATCATCGTTACATAAGCGATTTGGTTTAAGATTCTGTTGCAAAGGTAGGTATATTTTTTCAAACTACCAAATTTTCAAACAAATAAAATTTCAAAATTTTCAAAATACATTTGTTTACCTCTGTATATCAGCTATTTGTGAGTTTCACTATTACAAAAGGATAGATTACTGAAATATGCTTGCAACATCTATCACATTTTGATTTGTGCTTCCACGCCACGGTAAATTGGGGTCTGCAAGCGACTGTACGAATGGGCCGTCCACTAATACATTAACATATTGTAGAATATCGGGGTAGTGCTCCAATATGTAATCCAAAGTATAACCAGACCACAACCAAATAGTTTTAGGTGTGCGCTCTTTGATCATCTTACATAATTCCATAACGGCTTCATACTGCAACAAAGGCTCACCGCCAAGTATAGAAATATTGCAATCATCTTGATTCAATTCGGCAAACACATCCTCTATTGTTCGTTCAGTTCCACTTGATATATCCCAGAACTGGGAGTTGTGACAATTTTCACATCGTAACGGACAACCTGCCACATAAAGGGAATTACGTAGCCCGACCCCATCAACAGAGGTCGAGCATACGATTTTTGCAACTGATATTTTCATATTAGTCATGTGTTACACGGTCATTTAGTTCAGCCAATTTACCAGAGTTCCAGCGGTCTGTAGTTCCTACAAGATAACCGGTAATGCGCTGAAGTTTATCAATATGGTTGCCACCACAACAAGGGCATACCTCCAGATTTTTAGAAGCGTCCTCATATCCGCAATCCAAACATCTGTTGCGATTGTGATTGACACTGCCATATCCAACATTGTACTTGTCCATTAAAGCAACAATATCCTTGACAGCCTGTACGTTATGTGTAGCATCACCATCAAGCTCTACATAGAAGATATGACCGCCACGTGTCAAATCATGGTAAGGTGCTTCTACTCGTGCCTTATGAGATGCACTGCAATGATAATATACAGGAACATGGTTTGAGTTGGTATAATAATCCTTATCCGTAACACCCTTGACAATACCATACTTCACCTTGTCTTTCTTGGTGAATTTGCCTGATAGTCCTTCTGCTGGTGTGGCAAGTACAGAAAAGTTCAAGTCGTAATGGTCAGCTAATTTTTTAACCTCGTCGCGAATAAACGTAACGATTTTTAAGCCAAGTGCCTGTGCTTTGTCGGATTCGCCATGATGTTTGCCAACAAGTGCAATAAGACATTCGGCAAGACCAATAAAGCCAACACCAAGAGTGCCGTGCTTCAAAACAGAACGCACCTCATCTTCTGGCTTTAGTTTTTCTGAACCAATCCACATACCAGACATTAGTAATGGAAATTGTTTGGCCATTGCAGTACACTGGAATTGATAGCGGTCATACAGCTGTCTGCCTGTAATAGCTACCAAATCATAGAGTTTGTCGAAGAATATCTTGATACGTTTTTCTTCATTTTTCTCATCCATTACGCTCAATGCGAGTCCTGGCAGATTGATTGTTGAAAACGACAGGTTTCCACGTCCAATAGAAGTACTCTCACCAAAACGGTTTTCAAAAACACGTGTACGGCACCCCATTGTTGCAACCTCGTATTTATAACGCATTGGATCGTCTGCGTTCCATTGTTCACTCTGATTGAATGGTGCATCCAGATTCAAGAAGTTAGGGAAGAAACGCTTTGCAGACACTACACACGCCATTTCATACAAGTCATAGTTCGGATCACCTGGCAAGAAATTCACGCCACGCTTCTTCTTCCAAATTTGAATGGGGAAGATGGCTGTTGAGCCATTGCCAACACCGCGATACGTGGTTTTCAACAGTTCTCGGATAATACAACGACCTTCTGCACTTGTGTCTGTTCCGTAGTTGATAGAGGAGAACACCACCTGATTTCCGCCACGTGAGTGTATGGTATTCATATTATGAATAAACGCCTCCATAGCTTGATGCACACGACCTATTGTCATGTTAATAGCATGACGCTTAACGTGTTCGCGGCTATTAAACGACTCACTCTTGTCAGCTTCTTCATAAATGTAATCTTTGATGTATGCGGTTTTAAGACCAGAAAAATCTGTACCGGTAAATTCTTCGATTTTCTCTATTTCCTCCACATACGTTTTACGTACATAAGGTGCCAAATAATAATCGAATGCAGGAATTGCTTGGCCACCGTGCATCTCGTTCTGCACAGTTTCCATACTGATACAGCCAAGGATCGATGCTGTCTCAATACGCTTGGCTGGTCGGCTTTCACCATGACCAGCGCGGAAGCCGCCACTTAACAAAATATCAATTGGATGCTGCAAACACGTCAGACTTTTAGTTGGATAATAGTCTTTGTCATGCACATGAAGGAGGTTGTCTTGAACAGCCTCTTCTGCTTCTTCGCTCATCAAGTGCATATCGGTAAATTCACGACCTCTTTCACTCGCGAACTTCATCATCATGCCAGCTGGAGTGTTTGAGTCAGAGTTGGCATTTTCACGAGTCACATCGTTTCGTTCTGCGTTGATAATACTGTTAATCACGGTATCTCCGTAACGTGCGCGTGCCTTGTTACGTTCGTTACGATAAAGAATATACGCCTTTGCTACATTTGCAGCACCAACAGCAACTAACTCTTTTTCAACAAAATTTTGGATTGCTTCAACATCAATGCCATCATAACACTTGTTGGTTACATTGTCGGCAATTGCTTCAACCGACCAGCTATCAGACTCTCCAACAGCTTCACAAGCTTTCTTTACGGCATTTACAATAAACGATTTGTCAAATGGCACAAATCTGCCATCTCTTTTTTTAATCTCCATGCTCCTGTGATTTCACATGAGACTCCACTGTACCACATTGTTTCTTAGAATAATTAGAACAATAATTGGCTAATTCAATTTGGAACGCCTGGGTATTGTTGAACCCACAGCAACGCATTTCACCACACAAACCACCTCGATACACACACTTGCGTACCATCATTGCAGCCAATGAAGGATCTACCTTGGCGATTTCTTTTTTAATCTCGTTAAATACAGCTCTTGTTTCAGCATGGGCCTGAACACACAAACGCAACTTAGCCATATCAATCAATGACTGAGCGTTGACGAGTAAAGAAAGGTTGACTGGAGTGTTACGGTCTGTGTTGTCTTTCATCCATTCCAACTGTTCAATAGAACTTACAACAATGCTTTTAACACCATCAATTTCCTGGTTATCAAGCATTGATGAAACATTTTGAAGATTGCCAACAAGCTCGTTACACTTATTGACCACCCCAGGATTTCCGCCTTTGCGGTCATCTCTACATGTTAATTGGAATGGTACAGAACCTACATGATGACGTAGTAGGTGTGTACTAATAAACAACTTCACGTTCTTCAGGGTTACCCAAAACATCTGGGTACGTACTGGAGAGTGTTCGGCTTTGTACAAATCCAGTAAGGTAGCCTTACTCTTGCCCAAGAATGTGGATTCGCACGCTTCTCGCATCAATTCTTCATCCGTCAACTTTTTGACAGATACTTGTAAATCGTTCATATAGAAGATTTTTAAGAATGTAAAATGGGGAAGATGTAGTATTTCAACTTAAAGTATTGGCAAAGGTACGGATAAATTTTCAAATAAATAAAAATTGCGCCATAAATTTTAGCTTAATGGCGCAATTTTCTGATTATAGGCCGTACATTTGCTTTCTTCTTGCTTGTAATGCCCGAATTTTCATATCAACAGAAGGAGGAGGCAAAGGTCGTAGCTGAGTGCATCCATTTTGCCGGTACTTGATAAGCAATCGTCGAAATATCTTCGTCCGAAAATACGGATTCATGGAAGAATAGCTTACTTGCTCCACAAATTCGGCCTCTGGAGGCTCACCTCCAGTTGCTTCCATTATCATATTGTATTCTAATGGAGCGTGCAACTGGAGATTGCGACCAAATGTTGTGGACTCAAAGCTTCTTATCAACTTTTTTCTTCCGCGTCTTTTGGGCGGACGTTTTGGTTTCTTCTTGCGATGCGGTCTCTTCGGTTTCGGAGCATCCACTGCTGGAAGATTCGGATTCCATTCGCTCATGTTCTGTTTGCTTTACAGAGGCTTCGTAAGCCTGTTTTTCGTTTAATTCAAGAGCCTTGCGGTCTCTTGGGTTATTAAAAATTCTCATTGCTATACCATATAAGTGATTGAAAAATCAGTTGTGTTGCCGCAACTACCATCACAATACAGAACCTTACATTCTCTGCTATTACCTTTGATAGAAACAGTCCAGTTCCTCTTGTTACTGAAAGAGAAAGACTGATATACGGCATAAGTTGGCGGATCAATTGTATTTGGCACATTAAATATTGTGCCACTATGAACAGTTCTTAATGAACCCTGAATGCTTACGATATTGCCGATTTGACGAGCATAGAGACCATCTTTAATCTCGACCCATCCAGTATCTTTCAATTTGGCTTGGAAATCTCCAGTACCAGCAGCACCAATGTTGTCACGTATCTTTTTCTTATTGGCTTCAGAAGTGCCCATATCCGCTAAATACTGGTCTTTCTTGACATAACCAGATAAGTCTCCAGTTCCAATTGCACCAATTTGTGCCCGCAACTGTGCCTGGGTTTTGCCATAAGAAATATAGTCTGCAAAACCATTAGAAAGCTGTGCATACCGTGCATCAGATTGAGTTTTGCTAAACACATCTGCATTTTTTGCTGTATCAGACATCGCTGTGTTAAAGCTTGATTTCAACACGTATTTCTCTGATAGGAGTTGGCCATTTTCCTTAATGGCTGGTCCTAAATCAACAAAACTGTTTGAAGCACCATATATAAAGACACTGGAGAGGTTGTTGGTGATTCGGAACGACATATCTGTGCTTTCCGAAAAACCGACCAAGCCCATAGTAGCTTTATTTGAATCTTTCCAGATAATTGACTTCTGAAGGTCTGTATTGGTTTTTGCTTTGTCGAGCAAAAATACAAGTCCTTCATTTGTGGCACCAGAAACCACGTTCAACACTCCAGCTATATTTACATCTTTGGATTGTCCGTTAATTGCTATAATAGCAACGCCCTTGCCGTCACCAATATTTGTGTTTCTGAAATATTGAGCACCACCATTAAGACCAACCATATTAATATTGACAGAAGCAGTGTTACTGGCTTCTGTGTGGTTATATATATGGTTCGCGTTTGTACCCACATTGCCAAAGATGCCTTTAGATGCTTGAATACGTCCTGGAAGCACAATTCCATCACTGTCTATTTTTGCAATTTGGGTATCGTTGATATACGCAACAATGCCAGTACCGTTTTCCATAGAAATTGCATAACGATTGTTGCTCGTGTCAAATTTGGTGGCCAATACCAAATTGCCGTTGTTAAAACGCATGTCAAAAGATGAATTGACACCTGCTATCTGATATGCGTTTGCCAGACTCTTGATAACACCAGCGACTTCCAAATCTCCAGCGATTTTCAAAGAGCCGTTGAGAACCTGAATAAGGTTTGCAGGGTTTAGAATGAGAGAGTACTTGCCAAAGAAAGCGTCCTTCATTAGCGTACCACCAGTTTGATTTATCACCATTGAGACAGGAGTCTTATTGGTGATTGAATCAAGAGAAGCTGGAACAGATGAACCAACTGCGACACCGTATAAGTTACGTCCAACCTTTGTGTCACCGCTTGCGTAATGAACACTGTCGGTTGTATTTTTCTCATACAAATATTGTGGCCATTTGTTGATACCACTTGCACCTGAGAAATAACGCAACTTACCGTTCAAATATATGTAGCCAGCACCAATTGAGTTGCCAGACACCTTACAGCCACTAACAATGAAGTTGTCGCACTCATCAAATATATGACCAAATGCAAGCGCAAGGTCTTGTAAGTTGAGTACGTCATCTACATATACATAGCGGCCACCTGTTTGAGCGTTAAATTCATTCATTGCTTGTATATTTGATTATATATGTTTTACCTGATATACGATACTTGTTTATATAATGTCTAAGCATCGCCTCGTACTGAGCCGTGGTAATTTTTGAAGTATTAATAGCTGGACTGGTGACAACAAAGCTCACCGTATTTTCATCAGTCTTTTCATCTTGATAATGAAGTTTAACTGTATTTTCCGCCCCTTCGCTTACGTATCGCATCACCATGTGGTCAGACAACGGAACGCTTGCATTACCGTAATAGATTGGCGCACCAAGATGTTCGCTATTCTTAATGATGATTTTGCCGCCTTTAGCAAAATATTTGCTAAAACGTCTGTTCAAAAACCATTCAAATTTGAATATCTGAGAAGTCATGGACGCTTCGATTCTCGTTTCTTTAGCGTAATCCACAAACTCGTCATTCAAAAATTGCATAGGCTTTAAGATGGCTTGTAGATACAGTATTAGTTTGCGTCCACCTATATAGTAAGGCACAAACCGATTTACCAATTTGTCGAAATTGACCGCGTATCTCATTACTTATCCTCCAGCTTTAAGATGATTGCCTGTCTCCAAGTAGGAAGGTCTGATTCGTCACCTTCGCCTGTGCTTTCTTTTACATAACCGCTATTCGGCACAAAATAACGCCCAACCTTTTGCAACTTTTGACCATCAGTGCCTACAATAAGATTGTTATCATCATTATACTGTGCAACAAAAATGCCTTGATGATCGCTATTCTCATTGTCGATTTGAACATCTGTAACGTGTTCTGCGCTCTGTATGGCATCGATGATTTTCTGAGTATAAATGGCACCATCAAAGCTAATATTGGCAATGAAATTATTCAGAGCATTTTCAATGTTCTGATACACTTCGCTTGCTTCTACCGCACCATCATAATATACCGTCACCTTTGGTACAAGCACATCACCATTGCGACTTACAACCAAAGCGTGTTGACCGGCAAATAAAAGGTTGTTTAGGTACGCACGAATTTTCAACAATTCATCATCGTCGATACGCTTGTAGCCACCAGGTTCACCAGTAGCGATTTTTAGAAGCAACATTTTGTCATTGAAATTTTCTTCCGTGACCTCCGAATAGGACACTTTAGAAATTATACGCTTTGTTGCATCGATGTTCGCATACGAACAAACTGTTCCTTCCTCATTGATTATCAAGTCATCACCAGATTGATATTTAAGAAGTGCATTTGCAAAATAGGCTGGTGTGCCATTTATGCGATTCTGCAAATCTGAAGCCAAGTCAACCTTAAACACATCCATAACATTTTCATGCGCCCAAATACAGGCAGATGTAACCCATGTGAAGGCATCAAGTATTGACATCTTGGAGCCGTTTTGAAATTCAGTCAGCTCCAAGTATTTATTTCTGGTTTCTTTTGCAATTGTGTATATTTCACTTAAAGTTCTTGCCATTATGCTGAATATATATGTGTTACACCATTTATGATAAATTTCCAAGACACTGGAGTATTCCATTCTGCTTCTCCAAGTATTTTTCGGATAGCATTCCATCCAGTTTCTGACGGTTCTGTAGTTAAACGCACAGTACAACCTCTACGTGTTCCGTAATTTGCCACTATGTGTTGTAGATACTCGTCCAACACGTCAATACTTGTGAAATGTACATCTGTAAGATTTAGTTCCTGTAAATCCATGTCTGCTATTGGAAGCAAACTTGAAATTGTGCATCGCTGTAAATCTACAGAATATGTACCTTCAAACAAGAATAGGCCAGACAGGACAAATCCGTTTGCATAACTCACATATTCATCAACTGTTACTGGATGTGCAACAAGAAGGCTACCTCCAAGTTCAGTGGTGTTTAGATATGTAAGTTTCATTGTTATTGTATTGCCGTAGAACCGAATGCGTCTGTGCTCTACAACATTATCAAAATAATGCGCAACGGTCTGGTTGGCATGAGAAAGCTGTATGTGTTCAAGAGGGCTGTTGTCACCCCAATCAACAATCATAGTGCCTTCTCCGCCTACAACAATACTCGCCATTGGCAAAGCTGCGCCTATATCACATACAGCAACAAGCTCTTCAGTTGGTTCTTTATGATAGACATGACGTTCGCCATTTGAAGGAATGACATTATCCTCAGCAAGTCTATTGACAACTGATTCATTGATAACAAATGCTTCGTGATATTCAAGCTCTGTGCCGGTGGCTAAGTCTGTGTTCATATTTAGCCATGTGTTAGTTATCAGCAAATCAAACACGCCCTCTACTGTGCCGTACAAGTGTAGCGCGATGTCAAAAATGTTCTGATTTGGTTTTACTATATACTTTGCCATTACTATTCTGCATTTGAAGAATCTAAATCTAATTGACTCATTGACTTGGTGTCATAGTCATATTTGGCGTTTTTTACAGTCACACCATCTTCCGAAAACTCGCGCTGCAACACGTCTGCAAGCTCTCCTGAATTGATATGACCAGAATTAACCCAGCGAACCATTCCAACTCCTATTAAGGGATAACGATAATTGTTAGAAGGATTACAAGCCAACAAACAATTTGCATTCTGACGGTCGGCAGATACAATGTTGAAATCACTTTGACTGGCAGAATACAGCTCCACACAATTGTCTCCAATCTTGCCATAAAACGAGCCATCTGATATTTTCATTAACTGGGAGGCAAAAGCATTCGTAGGCTTGCCACCATACAATCCGACCTTGACTAAGAACCATTCATTACCGCTATCTAAATTAGTTACGTATGAAAACGAACCTCCTTCATAGACGCGACAGATTCTAACCATAAATTCTTTATAGCGAGGGGTGTATGGTATGTTAAAGAACACGCCATTGTTACGAATCGATGCTTCTGTAACCGTACTGGGAATATCGATTTCACCATAAATGTAGCGAGATAGTCCCGTTGGGTTAGACACCCAACGGAAATCTCTCAACTGATAATTGTTCTTGGATGGCAATGTTATATCGCCTGTTCCAATATGTATTTCTATATCTTTGCGCATTAATTTTGCGTATTAAGAATTTGTATATAATACCCTGTACTTGGGGTGTATATTAATGCAAAAGACCATGAATCTCCTGCACCTAATGCCATGCGGTTAGCACCATAATGTTTGTTATTTTTATAATCCCAATTGCCATTATTGTCAACTATTGAGCCGCCTTCTTCTCTCCCAGGACTATTTGACGCTGCGGACGCTGCTGATATACAACAATCAGATGACCCACTTCCACATATAACCCTAACTGGAACACAAAACGACTTTGTTTTGTCGCTTATGCCCAACTGCTCTCTTATTTGTGATAACTTTGGGAAAAAGAAGTCATATGATTCGCTTGCTCTATTGAACAGCAAAAACGTGGTGCCAAAACTAACATCCAAAACTGTTGCGTCACCAGATTTTGTGTGTTCCATCACATACCCAGACTCAATTATTCCTCCATGAACTTGCAATCCACCAACAACTCTAAGTCCAATATTGCGATTAGCCACATTATCAGATATAATTTGCGCTGCTGGGAAATACATATCTGATATGGAGTTCATTTTTCGATATATATATAATGCAGAACCACAATATTTATCGCTCTTATAATCTTGCGTAGGATCTGAGCCAGCACCAAGACCTATTTTTTGATAAGCAATATCGCCAGCGGAAAAATACCCAACTTGCTGCTCCATGCGAACAAAGTTGGGGCCGATTTGTGACATGTTGGTTTTTTCAGTTGAAGTCCATTTGCTTATGTTTCCATAATACAAGCCATCACTGTTGATACTAAAATCACCAATTTTACCACTGCTTGCTGTTATTTCTCCACTCATAGTCAAAGAACCATCAGTTTTCCAACTGATATTTCTATTAGCCAAATATCCAGAACCATCTGGATTAAGTTTCCATGTTGGATTGTCAGTGCTACTTTGAATTGTGCAAGCAGATATAGTTCCAGCTGTAATGTTATCAGCAGACACCTTTGCCTTAAAGTCAACTTTCCCAGAAGCGTTCCATGAAATCATATCACCAGCCAGAGAACCAGAGCCATCAGCTTCAAGCCTCCATTTATTGCTGCGAATACCAGTCTCACTTAATGTTATGCTTCCTGCTGCATCTGTGAATGAACCAGCACCCACTTTCTTAGAACCCACAAACAAAGCGTCATTCTCAATATTCCATTTCGCAATGGAGCTTACTCCATTACTTCTTAACTTGAATATCTTATATCCGTTCTGGTCGTATGCGGCAAATGAGACCCCATCTGTTTTGGTTTTCATATAGATACCACCATGAACATCTATATAATCAGTCAAACTGGATGATGCAAAGTTGTTAAAGTCCGTACCGTCAGCGACCGACATAAAGATTCCTGCATTTGCCGTATCGGAAACGATTGCCACGTTAGGGTTAGATAGCCTTTTTGCATTAAGCTTCCAACCAACAATTTCGCCACCATTATTATCAGTAGAAAATGAGATAAGACCGCCCATAAATGAGACATTACCATTGGTATCAATATACCACTTCTTGCCACGAATACCATTTGCGCCAAGTGTAATGCCGTCTGTAGTATATGCGCCTACTGTATCATTTTTGATTCCAGACCATAAAGCGGACTGGTCAAAGCTCCAACCTGCAATAGAATTGGCTGCTCCTAATTCAAACACGCAAGTTGGTCTTCCTAATGACGAGGGTTTATATCCTATTAAACCCCAATTTGTTTCAGAACCATAGAATATTGCAACACCACCAGCATTCTTAACGCTTGAAAGCAAACAAGGCTCATTTGTGATAGCATTGAATACAATATTGGCTTTTGCAACTCCAATTGCATTCTCACGACAATCAAGTCCCAAATTACCCTTCCAGATTTGATTCTGGGTTATTGACCAACCACCTATGCTACCTTCTGTAGATGTAATCTTACCCTTGAAATCAGCATTGCCGTTAGCGTAAAAATTTACGTTACCTTTTGCGAAACTTGCGGCTCCATCTTGGTTGATTTCCCACATAGTATAGCCATTGTCGTTAGAAGCTTTAATAGCTCCATCTCCAAGAATCTGAAGCAAGCCATTACGACTTGTGAGACCTGTTTCTGTAATGGCCCAGCCACCAATCATTCCGCCTTTGTCATTAAGACGGAATATTTCTTTGCTATTGCTATAGCCATAAAGACCAGTACTGCTTGCGTCTGGTCCAATATAAACTCCCGTTAATCCTGGAACAGCCATTATGTCAGACTGCGGACTTGAACCGCCTTCAGCATACTCGGCAAAATTTTCCTTTTTGCCAATAAACAACTTCGGTGTCATAATATATGTTCCACCAATTTTTGTTTTACCGCCTTCCCAATCCTTAATCCAATCAAGCATTGTGGATTCACGAACAATGGTGTATGCAAGTCTTATATCTGTATTCCAACCATCATCAGTGCGTATATGCAAACCAACGCTACCCTCCAATGAATTAGAAGGTACACTGGTAAGTCTAACGATGTATGACATACGATTATCGGTGGTGATCTTCACTTCTGGACGATTTGTCTCTTCTATCTTTGTACAATCAAAAGCCATTCGCTTGTCACCACGGCAAACTGTAATTTGGGTCCAAGCATCATCCAGCTGGGGATTAGAACCATCGAAGTCTGCATGAATAACGCATGACGATTTTGTGAGCGACACTGTATAAGCATCGTTCACTGTATCAAGCGTTATTGTTCCTTTAGCTATATATCCCATATTCAAAGTCTTTATAAACGAATAGTCGGACGGCAACTTTTACGTTTGCCGTCCGACCCTTTTTAGAACTCTATGACAATTAGTTGTGGGTAACCGTCTGTGATGTTGAAATCCCGTAACACATTTATGTCATTTGTTTTTCGTGCGTTCTCAATTGCAACCAAATGTCGTTGCGTTATTGAATAACATTGTAATGCGTATTGCTCAATCTTCGCAAGCAACTCCAGTGCTTTTTCAGATGAGCCGACATCTACTGGGGTGCTTCCTATCCACAACGGAGGAACTTCGTCTTTATTCCATTGTGAACTTAGACGGTACATATTCGCAAGTCCAACACGAGTGTCCTTGTCAAGCCAATACTTCTGTTTGTTGAACATAAAGCCATTGACACAATCGCTACGGTCGTATGCGTTAATCTGGAGTGTTCTCAAAGCACACCACGCATCGATATTGTCATCTGCTTTAAAGATACGCATCAAGTCAGCAAGTTCTTCTTCAGATGCCATCAATATGTATTCTGGTTCTATCTGTTGAAAAAGTTCCTGAATGTCAAGTGCAATGAGTTCAAACTTGGCTCCATATCCTTCATATTGCCGGTCAGCACCCTCGCCTTCACATACCTTAATTCCAAAAGTTGTAAAGACAACATACTTGCCTCTACGATTGGCTCCTATGAGCGCAACAGTCGGCTTTGAATTGTAATAGTTCAATGTCATTATAGAAATGCCTTTTATTTATAAATAGGGCGATACTTCCTTCTCAGTTTAATTGTTCTGCTACGTGAATTGCGATAAAAATACTTTTGTGACTGTTCAACAAACTCATGCAACAAGCGTTTTCTGAATTTATATGTCTGGCGACCCTTGCAGAATCCAAGATAAGAATTGAGTGTATCGCGAATATGTGAAAGCTCAACCAACGTGATTTCTTCTTCTGGTTTCTTTAAATATTCGATAAAGCCATGAATACGTTCCTCAAATCGTCCAAGTGTACGGTTGCTCAAATACAAACGATTGTTATGTATATATGAACCGACAAACATAATGCCGTGTTTAGCTGGCTGAATGTATCGTTTATCGGAATGTAACTGTAATCCCATTTCTTGTAATTTCACATCGCATTCTTTTATCAAGTTCATCAGGAATTTCTTATCGTTGCAAACAATGGCAAAATCATCAACGAACCTATTGTATGACCAACGAAACTTCTTGCGTCTGCGTCGGAGAAACTTTCTGTGTTCTTTTAATTTAGCTATCACAAATCCGTCAAATTCTGTCATATAAAAGTTGGCAAATTGCTGAGTGGTTAAGTTTCCAATAGGCATTCCCTTGCCTTCGCCACAACGAAAGAGAGATTTGTTAGACGCTAAGCCAATCCATTCTTCTGGACGTGAATTAAACATACAGTTTTGTTCTGGATGGTGCATTACCACAACTTCAATAAGCCATAACAACAGTTCTTTGTCAGGCCCTTGATATTTAGCTCTGGTAAACTCCAAAAGCTTGTCGCACATTCGTCTTTTGGGAATCGACATAAAGAAGCCAACCAAATCACCTCTAAAAATGGTTGCGTCTTGCTGGTAGTTCTCTGTCACTCGTTTGATGCCAGCTTCAACTGATTCAACAGCTGTCTTGGTGCCAAATCCTTTTCTACAATTATGTGTGACGTTACCCTGGGAATGATAAAGCTGCTCAAATAGCGGCTCCATCCTAAGAACAATAAAATGATGGATAATACGGTCTCGAAAGGCTGCTGCAAATACCTCACGTAGCTTGGGATATTTGACCAGAAAACAAGTAGAAACACTGGGTGTGTAAGTCCTTGAAATCAACTCGTCTGTCAAATCATCAAGATCCTCATCGGCATGAGCAAGGTAATCTTGGCATTGCCTACTACTCGACTTGCCTTTCAGACAATCTTTGTAGGCAAACTGTACCTTTGCTCTCAAAGCTAACCATTCTGAATCATGCGCTACAGCAGGACGCACCGTTAAGTTGTTATACTTGTTGTTGTTGTTGGTGTTACCACTGTTGAAGTTCACGTTCCACGCGTTGTTGCTACTGTTCTCAGTGCTACTCCAATGGTTACCTGCTGTTGTCTGCGGCATTGCAACTTCGTAACTCCTAACGACACCCATATTGTGCCACGGAGTATGCCGCCCGTATGGAAACAGAAGCCCAGACCTTCCGCTAATGTGACTATTCATCTTCATTATCGCCCTGGTCTTTGATAGAACTTCTCCAAGCTACTAATTGACGCATTATCGTCTCAATAGCATGGCTCATTTGCTCGGTTTTGCTCTTGCCGATGAGGTCTATACTTGATGACGAGTTGACACAGACTTTCACTGTGTACATTAAAGAAATAGCTTCACACAATGAATTATGTTTTAAGAAAGCGTCATTTTGTTCATAGGCAGCTGCCGACCAACGGATAGCTTCTGTTAATTTCTCCAGTATAATATCGCTGATTTTAACAGTTTTCTTAGGCATGATTTGAATAATCTGCATAGTCAAACTTACAGCTGTGTGGAATGAACGGTATATAGGTGTGTTTGCAAAAGTTTTCACCTTTTCACGTGCAACTCGCTTGTTATTACGACCTTGCGAAACTTCCTTTCTTGTTAGTCGCACAGCTTTATCATATCCTTCTTTGGATGTGTCATCAAGTAAATTCATCACATCCTCAAAAGATGCGTGAGTTTCTTTATACAATTCTGATTGTGTTTTATTTATGTCGATGCTCATGTGGTTTTTAACTTATTTTAATAATTATAGGTGAGCTGCCAGAGGCAGCTCACCAGAAAAGAATAAAGATTAAAGACTAAACTCAAACGCTACAGCAGGACGCACCGCAAAGCCGACAGACTTGTAGGTGCCGTAGGTGCCACCACTGTAGAAGTACACGTACCACGCGTAGGTGCCACTGCT
>ULYE01006970.1_pt1 | contig 38926 bp, 25 predicted proteins | sample 1961921 | NCBI WGS metagenome assembly ULYE01 (sample SAMEA4835856, study PRJEB28245) | human gut metagenome | biome: gut microbiome; material: fecal sample | place: Denmark | collected 2008 | reverse complement strand
TTGCAGGGCGCTTTGTTTTGAATGCAATAAACCCAGGGCGCAGCCCTGGGCTAGGCGCTTCTGCCCCTTCGGGGCGTATCTCTTGCGACTTTTGACACACTCTCTTTTCTTGTTCGTATAATGGGCGTTAATCTTTTAAGGCGAAGCCTATTTACGTCAATTATACGATAAAAGAATTAACGTCCATTACACGATACAAGACAAGTGACTATTCGGCAGCCGGCTTGAAGCGCAGCATCACAACGTGCTCACCAGTAGGTGTGAGGAACTGTGGCAGACACGAGTCGCCTCCGCAAGAGCGGTTGCCTATACCACGCTGCCAGAAGTCGAAGTGGGCGAACACCTGAGGCTTGCGTACAAGGTCGTAAGGATGCTTGCCACCATAGAACACGTCGTAGTCGAGCTGGGCGTCGTCGATATGCGAGAGTGAGAAGGCAAGCTGACCTTCTGTCTGTACACCAAGCTTGATGCCATTGCCTGCGAGCTGCAAGAAGCGCAAACCCTGGCGGTCGCCCATAATCTGCGGAGCGCTAAACTCCTCGAACATACCATCGACAGTGGTGTGATAGAGTCCGAGCAACGAGCCACGCTGACGGTCGATATAATTAGACCAAGGACCCTTGGCATAATAGTCGACCTTCTCCATACCCGGTGCAAACTGCATTGTTACACCCACACGACGGTTGTCGGAGTTAGAGTTGTTGAAGACTATGCGCATATCCACAGTGCCGTCAGGATAGATGGTGTAGCGGATGGCGTGAGTGTCGACACCATTAGACAGGGCTGTCTCAACCACCACATTCTTGCCCTCCTTGCGAGGAGCCTTAACCATCGACTTCTGTCCTGTGAGAGCGCCACCTACAAGGTCGTCGTTCTTAGCCACACCACCTGTCGCGCCAAGCGAGACGTTGTCGTTGGCAATACGACGGAAGCCGCAGAAGTCGGGTCCGGTAGAAGGCACGACAATCTCGGTGCCGTTAAACTTCCAGTCGGCAATAGAACCGTCAGCATCGAACGAGATGCTGAAGTTGTTGCCGGTAACGGTGTTGCCCTTAACCTTAAGCTTGCCCTTTGCGCTTACTGCCGGCAGAGCGGCACGTGGCTGCTGAACAAAGGTTGGGTCGGCTACCGACTTGGCTACGCCGCCTTCGGCATTGATGGCAAACTGCTGTGCCGCCATCTCGTATCCGCGCTCAGCCCATGTTGTAGCGTTCTTAAGGCGAAGACTAAGCGTAACGACATACTCCTTGCCGTCGTTGGGCACATCCTTATAAGGAATGTTCATGAATATAGAGTCGCCGGGAGCACAGTTGGGCAGCTCCAAGTCGCCGCTCTCTACCTCCGAGCCATTTGCAAGCACAGTGTACTTAAGGTAGTAGAGGTCGGCAAGGTCGGTGAAGCAGAACTTGTTGCGCAGAGTCAAAGTATGTCCGTCGAGCTTCTCAAAGTTCACATAGCGGTAAACATACTTCACCTCGGTAAGCTTGGCGGTCCACTCTCTACCCGGTGTTATGATGCCGTTGCTCATAAAGTCGCCCTGGAAACCACGATATCCCTTGTTCATCTTGGTATAGTCGTAGCCAGAGGTATAATAGTGCAGACCTGTCTTAGGGTCGACAAGAGGCTGTCCAGCCTTGATGCGGCGAGTGTCGTAGATGCCCTGGTCTACCCAGTCCCATATACATCCGCCTATGATGCCGGTGCTGCCCTCTATAAGATCCCAGTACTCCTGGAGGTTGCCCACAGCCTGTCCCATAGCGTGTGCATACTCGCAGAGGAAGTAAGGCTTGCCGTGCAAGCCGTTGCGAAGCCCCTTTACCACCTCTATCTTGCGGTACATGCTTGTTCCGAGGTCGGAGCACTTCTCGCCTTGGTTGCTTCCCTCGTAGTGTACGATGGCGTCGCGACCCGGCAACAGCTTCTTCACACAATCGTAGGTAGCCTCAAAGTTGCATCCGCCGCCAGACTCGTTGCCAAGCGACCAGAACACAACACTTGGATGATTGCGGTCGCGCAGCACCATACGCTCGGTGCGGTCCACATAAGCCGCACGCCAAGACGGTATGTTAGAAATCTTCTGATAGCCGTGGCACTCGATGTCTGCCTCGTCCATGCAGTAGAGTCCGTAGTAGTCGAACATATCGTACATCTTTGCCTGACGTGGATAGTGGGATGTGCGCACGGTGTTGATATTGGCGCGCTTCATCAGCTCGACGTCCTTAAGCATTGTTGGCACGTCGATGGCATGACCGTAGAGAGGGTGTATATCCTGTGTGTTCACGCCCTTGAAGTACTCGCGCTTGCCGTTGACATAGATAAGGTTGCCACGACGCTCCACCTCGCGGAATCCGTAACGTGTAGAGAACACCATCTCCTCGGCATTGCCATTGAGCTGGCGCACGATGACGGTATACAGCGACGGCGACTCCGGCGACCATGCCTTGAGGTCCTTAAGATTGTCGAAGCTAATGGTGAGCTTGCGTGAAAGGTCGGCAGGGGTCATGGCTACAGACACCTGCTTTGAAGCCACACGCACGTTGTTGGGGTCGAGAAGCTCCACCTCAACCTGCTTGGTTGTCTTCTGTGCAAGAGTGTTGTCCATGGTAAGCTCTACCGCCATAGAGCCAGCCTGGTATGTATCGTCGAGCTTGGAGGTGATGTAATGGTCGGCGATGTAGGTCTGCGGAGTGGCCACGAGATACACGTCGCGGTGTATTCCGGCAAGATGCCACATGTCCTGACCCTCAAGATACGAGCCGTCGCACCAGCGGTATACACGTACCGACACATTGTTCTCGCCACGACGAACAAGCGACGTAACGTCAAACTCGGCGTCGGTGTTGGCACCCTGCGAGTAGCCGGCATACTTGCCGTTGACCCAAACCACGATGGCGCTGCACGCTCCGTCGAAGTGGAGGAACACGCGCTTGCCCTGGTTCCAGCCCTCTGGCAGTGTGAATGTACGGCGATACGAGCCTACAGGGTTCTTGTCGTAGTTGTCGTCGAAAGCCTCGATGTGCGGAGGATTGGCCTTGAAGGGGAATCCCACATTATTATATACAGGCACATCATAGCCCGCCATCTCCCAGTTGAGAGGCACCTTGATGTTGTCCCAGCCGCTTACATCGGCATTGTCGGCATAAAAGTCCTTTTCCTCGGGCTTGCCCTTACGCCAGTCGGGGGTGTAATGGAACTTCCAGTCGCCGTTGAGCAGCAGATAGTCGGCATACAATGGTGTAGCCCACGCAAGACGATAGCGTTCGTCCTTCTGCATAAGCTTGGTAGACGAGTAAGGTATGAATGTGGCGCGAGCCTTAAGCTTGCGGTCCTCAAACTTGGTTTCGTCCTCCAACCAAGCGTCGGTGAAGACGGGAGCCTCCTGTGTAACGACACGTGCCTTTGCCGCCTTGCGCTGCGGCTTGACAACCTTAGATGCCCCAAATGCCGATGTGCTTACAACAAGTGCAGCTGCGGCAATAAACAATACTAATGGGTTTCTCTTCATTTTAATTTAGGTCTTTATATGATTTGTTTTAGTTCGGAGTTGTAGTGCATTGGCTGTCAAAGCTTTTCCTCAACCTTGCTTGCATGCAGCCATATCCTTTGCAAAGTTAGTGCAAATCGAAGACAATACAAAACAAACTCGTTTGTTTTTATTGTTTGAATGCCGCCTAACGCATAATATATCACGTATCATACATCGAATAAGCCATAAAATCATCATATTTTAGAAAATAATTAGGCAAAAATGTTGTAGTTTAAAATAAAATAACTATCTTTGCACTCGCTTTAAAAGAGCAACGGGTGGTTACCAGAGTGGCCAAATGGGGCAGACTGTAAATCTGCTGGCTATGCCTTCGGTGGTTCGAATCCATCACCACCCACAAATTTAAAGGATAGTGAGAGAATTGAGAGAGGTGTGTCATTAGCGTGGCGCACCTTTTTTCGTATTATCCCCAATCATCTTCAAATATAACCTTTGGATTGTACTACAACTAATAATTAAAACAAAATGAACAGACTACAGACAACGCTCGCGGCGCTCGCCATATCGTTTGCCGCATCTCTAACAACAATGGCGCAGGCCGTGTACACACAACCCTGCAACGACAAGAAGCTCGAGAAGAAGGCCACCAAGTGGGTTGAATCGGGCAAGTGGCGCAACGGATTCAATGCCGCATCGCCCGACGCTACCGTCAACGCACCCGAGTTTTATACACAATACAAGAAGAATCCGCAGTGGAAGCAGCTCTTTGCATGGCTTGCCAAGACCGACCTCCTGGCTCTGCCTGCAGGACAGCACCCTATACCTGGCACCAACATGAAGGCCAACGTTGAGGACGGCGAGAACGGCGACCTTGAGAAGAGGGGCACAGAGAGCCACCGACAGTACGTCGACTTCCAGTATGTGGTTAAGGGCAGCGAGCGCTTCGGACTGCTCGACCACGTTACAAGCAAGCCAAAGGCACCCTACCGCCCCGACATCATCAACTATACATACGAGGTGGACAAGACCAAGTTTGTAGACTCCGAACCCGACAAGTTCTTCATCTTCTTCCCGGGCGACTGGCACATTGCCAAGATAAAGACCGACAAGGAAGACCAGAACATACGCGTTGTCGTGGTTAAGGTGGAGTATAAGCAATAACAACTTATCAAGGTTTCAGCATGCCACCGGCATGCCTATACATTACAATTATGACATTAGACAGATTTAGCCGCAAGTGCATCAATATGGTTATAGCCCTTATAACCGTATTGGGCATGTGGGCATGTGTCGACGAACACGAGTATGCCGACAATCCGCGGGGCAACTTCGAGGCTCTGTGGAAGATTATAGACGAGCACTACTGCTTCTTCGACTACAAGCAAGCCGAGTACGGACTCGACTGGAACGCCGTGCACGACAAGTACTCTAAGCAGATAGCAGACGACATGACCGAAACACAGCTGTTCGAGGTATTGGGCAACATGCTTGCCGAGCTGCGCGACGGACACGTCAATATGTACTCGTCGTGGGACATAGCACGCAACTGGTCGTGGCACGAGGACTATCCGTCTAATGTGAGCGACACGCTGCTGCGGCGCTATCTCGGCACCGACTACCGCATCACGTCGGGCATGAAGTATCGCCGCCTGGACGACAACACAGGCTACATACAGTGCCCGTCGTTTGCCAACGGCATCGGAGCGGGCAACCTGGACGACATACTCTTCTACCTCGCTCCGTGCAACGGACTGATTATAGACCTGCGCGACAACACGGGCGGCATGCTCTCGTCTGCCGAACAATTAGCGGCAAGGTTCACCAACGAGAAGCGTCTTGTGGGATATATGCAGCACAAGACGGGCAAGGCACACGCCGACTTCTCACCTCTTGAGGAGCAATGGCTCAAGCCGGGCAAGGGCGTTCGCTGGCAGAAGCACACCGTTGTGCTTACCAACCGCTCGGTATACAGCGCCGCCAACGAGTTTGTAAAGTACATGAAGTGCTGCCCCAACGTCACCATCGTTGGCGACCGCACTGGCGGCGGGGCTGGTATGCCCTACTCGTCCGAACTGCCTAACGGCTGGGGCATACGTTTCTCGGCATGCCCTATGTACAACCGCGACAAGCAATCTACCGAGTTTGGCATAGACCCCGACCACAATGTGGCCCTGTCGCAAGCCGACTTGCTACGTGGGAAGGACACTATTATAGAATATGCCCGCAAGCTATTGAGGGAGAATTAAGGCTTAGTTGGTCGGTCATCAAGGCTTAGTTGGTCAGTCATTAAGGCTTAATTGGTCGGTCATCAAGGCTTAATTGGTCGGTCGTTAAGGCTTAATTGGTAGGTCATTAAGGCCTAATTGGTCAGTCATCAAGGCTTTGTTGTATACCACTCTATATTAATGTTTTGTTTTTATAACCCCTCATTCTATCATTATTTAGGGTATTTACACACATAACTCATTGAAAGACAACGCATAGCAAGAGTGTTAGGTTGCGAGTCAAGGGGCTTACCTATCACGCTTCTATCACTAAGGCATCACAAGCCACAAAAGCCAAATGTGCTGTGATACCTTAGTGATAGAACCGTGATAGATAACCACCTCCATCCCCAACCCATCACTCGCATATATCGTTGTGTATCTGCAACTTACAGAGTTTCAGCCTCTAAATAGTGATAGAATGAGAGGTTGAAAAAGAAAAAAGATATAGTAGATACATGGAGTACTTTATACTTCAGCCTAATCCTGCTTGATATTGCGGCCCGCATCTATCCTCAGGAAGATGAACATCAGTATGGTGAAGCCCCACAACGACGAACCTCCATAACTGAAGAATGGCAGCGGGATGCCGATAACCGGCGTCAAGCCCAACACCATACCCACATTGATGAACACGTGGAACAGGAAGACCGACGCCACACTATACCCATACACCCTGCCAAAGATGAACGGCTGGCGCTCGGCAAGCTTCATAAGCCTCAATATCAAGGCAAGGAACAGCAGCAGCACACTTGCCGAACCCACGAATCCTTCCTCCTCGCCAACGGTACAGAAGATAAAGTCGGTGTCCTGCTCAGGCACAAACTTTAGCTTGGTCTGTGTTCCGTTGAGAAATCCCTTGCCCTTAAGACCACCCGAACCGATGGCTATCTCGCTCTGATGCACGTTGTATCCGGCACCGGCAAGGTCCTCGTCCAGACCCAACAGCACGTTGATGCGCACACGCTGGTGCGGCTCCATGACGTTGTTGAGCACATAGTCGGCCGAATAGAAGAACACCACCGAGCCTATGGCGAACGCAAGAATCATGAAATAGCTCTTAAGCCTGGTGCGCAGAGCGTTGAGCAGCAGGTACACAAACATCAAGACGCACACGCCAAGCTGAACCCACGTAACGTCGAAGGGGATGACAAACAGCGAGAAGAGCATGGCTATAAGCGTGAAGCCGATGCTGTAGCAAACGATGGTCAATGCCTGTCGGCGCTCGCGTGTGTACATATCCACCATACAAGCCGTGAATATCTGCACAAACAGCAGCACCACAAACTTGCCCACCGACGTGGGCGTGTCCATAAACAGCACACTCTCGTACTTGATGCCGACGACAAAATAGAACACCATCGCCACGCCCGTAAAGAGTATGCTGCCCGGCATTCCCTCGCGATAGAGCACGAGGAAGAAGGTGAGGTACACCAGTGCCGAACCCGTCTCGCGCTGCCCCACAATGCAGAGCATAGGGATGAAGATTACGGCACAGGCTGCCACAAAGTCCTTCGTGCGGTGTATGGAGAAGCCGTAGGCACTCATAAGCTTGGCGAGAGCCAAGGCGGTTGCAAACTTGCCAAACTCGGCTGGCTGCAGACGTATAGGTCCGATGACGAGCCACGAGTGCGAGCCCTTGATGTCGTGCGGATTGAAGATGGTGGCAAAGAGCAGCAACAGCAGCATGCCGAATATGATATACGCGAATGTGTCGAAGAACTTGACGTCCATCATCAGTATGACAAAGCCCAGACATATACTCGTGCCTATCCACACTATCTGCATACCCGAACGTGTACTGAGGCTGAAGATGTCGTTGTCGCCAAATGTATAGCTGGCGCCACAGATGCTTAGCCATCCGAATATCATCAGGGCTATGTAGATGCCTATGGTTATCCAGTCTACCTGCGACCAGATGCTTTGCGGTTTATTGGTTGGCATAATAATCTGAGTTATTGTTTATCCGGGGCAGCTTTAGCCTCCGGCACATTCTTTTCTTCTTTCTTGTTCTTATTCTTTAGGGCAGCCTTACGCCTGGCCTCAGCCTCCTTCTTGGCTCTCTCCAATGCCGGATATCGCGGTCCGTAAGACAGGTGTCGATGCTGCATAGCCTCTGCCTGTTTCTCAGACGAGGGCGACAGCTTGCCCATGATGTATTGCTCCATCATCAGTCCGCCAATAGGCACACCAAAGTCGGCACCCCATCCGCCATTCTCCACATACACGGCAATGGCTATCTTGGGGTTTTTCATCGGGGCAAAGCCCATAAATACGGAGTGGTCGCGGCCGTGGTTCTGCGCCGTACCCGTCTTGCCGCATGCCTCGAAGGGCAGACGCGAGAGCATCTTGCACGTACCCTTCAATGCCGACGACCTCATGCCTGCCACAACATAGTCGTATGCACGGCGCGAGGCCTTGGTGTAGTGGCGGTGCCTATAGAGCGTGTCGAGGGGCAGACCCTCCACCTTGCGCACAACATGAGGCACATAGTAGTAGCCACGGTTGGCTATGGTAGCGCCAAGATTGGCTATCTGCAAAGGCGTAAGCGTAACCTCGCCCTGTCCGATGGAGATGGAGATGATGGTAAGTCCGTTCCAGGAACCGTGGTAGTTGCGGTTGTAGTAGTCGGCATTAGGTATCATGCCGCGCTTCTCGCCGGGCAGGTCGATGCCTAAGCGGTAGCCAAAGCCCATGCTCACCATATAGTCGCGCCAGACGTTCATGCCGTCGTACGGACTCTTGTATTTTGCCCTGTTGCCCATCATATAGTACAAGCCCCAACAGAAGTAGGCGTTGCACGATGTTGATATGGCGTCTACCAGGGCTATCGGAGCCGCATGCGAGTGGCAGCCAACGTGCAGTCCGCGGCAGTAGAAGCCACGATTGCACGGAAAAGCCGTAGAGGGCGTGATGATACCCTCGGTCATATAGGTTAGCGCCTGCGACGTCTTGAAGGTAGAGCCAGGCGGATACATACCCATTATCGAACGGTTGAGCAATGGTTTCCAGGCGTCGCGCGACAGCAGGCGGTGGTTCTTGGAGCGCGAGCGGCCCACCATTATGCGCGGGTCGTAGCTCGGTGCGCTTACCATGGCAAGCACCTCGCCGGTCTGCGGGTCAAGCGCTACGATAGAACCCATCTTTCCCTCCATAAGCCTCTCGCCCAAAGCTTGCAGCTTCTCGTCGATGCCGAGTGTAAGGTCGCGGCCCGCCACGGGCTTGCGGTCGTACTTGCCGTCCATATACTTGCCCTGGATGCGGCCGCGTGCGTCGCGCAGAAGTATCTGTACACCCTTCTCGCCACGCAGCTCCTTCTCGTACGACTTCTCCAGACCGAGCTTTCCGATGTAGTCGCCCGGACGATAGTAGTCGTCCTCCTCTATGTCGGACGGCGACACCTCTGCCACATCTCCCAGGACGTGTGCACCCACACCCGTTTGATACTGGCGTATGCTGCGGCGCTGAACGTAGAATCCGGGGAAGCGGAACATCTTCTCCTGAAACACCGAGAACTCCTCGTTGCTGAGCTGGCTCATAAACATCTGCTGCGTAAAACGCGAGTAGCCGGGGTTCTTCGAGTAGTCCTTTATATCGTTCATGCGCTTTATAAAGAACTCCTTGGTTATGCCGAGCGTCTGGCAGAAGTCGGTGGTGTCGATGCGTCCCTTAGCCTCGTTCATAACAACCATAATGTCGTAAGCCGGCTGGTTGTACACCATCAGGCGGCCATGGCGGTCGTATATGGCGCCACGCGACGGAAACTCCACCTTCATCAGGAAAGCGTTGGAGTCGGCGTTCTTCTTATAGTCGTCGCTCATCAGCTGCAGTGTGAAGAGGCGTATGATGTACACCGTGATGATGGCAACAGCCACTCCACTCAACACATAGCGGCGCTTTTCGAGATTAAAGTCGCTCATCTTCTATTTCTCACGTTTTCTATTACCAATATCAAGACCACTGTGAGCACGGTGCTGCCCAATATGCTCGTTATCAGCTGTATCCAGTTGTACAGGTTGAAAGCCTCAAGCGAGAAGAAGGCGAGGCACATCAACAACACCAGTATAACGGTATAGCTTACATACTTGGACACGCCGAGCGTGCGGAACGACGGTATAAGGTCGTCGGCGCTGTCGCGTGGCACAAACAGCTCAAGCAGATACGGCTGCACGAGGCCCACAAACGTCATCGAGGCAGAAGCCACACCGGGTGTGTTAGAGAAGATGTCGACGGCAAGACCTATGGCAAAACACCACAACAGCGTTGCCCACTTGGCCTGTCCGCGCTGCATAGGCAGCACAAAGTAGGCGTAGAGCAAGGGTGTGGCGCACCCAAGCAGGCGTATATGGTTGAGCACAAGTGCCTGTACTACGACCAGTATGATGAAGAAAACGATGTTTCTGATGAAGTTCAAGTTCATATATCTATTTGAATTGAATAAGACATTGGCGGCTCCACACGTCTTGGGCAGGAGCCGTTGTACGGTCTATTGACGAGCCTTGAGCGAGTCTTCGGCTGCACGCAGAATCTCAAGCTTCTTGTCCATCTCGGTGTCGTTGATAACGCATACGTCGCGCAGACGCGCAAAGTCGGTAGACAGCGAAATCTTCAGACGGTACGACATGCCGTTGTCCGAGTTGTACACGTGCTTGATGCGTCCCACCACAATGCCGGCAGGGAACACCGACGAGTAGCCGGACGTGATGATATAGTCGCCCAACTTGAAGTGGGCATGACGTGGAATGTCATCGATATAGGCATACTCGGGCGAGCCGCCGGTCCAGTGCAGGTAGCCAAAGTAGCCGCGCCCCTTGATAGAGCAGCTAATATTAGACTGCTGGCTTAGCACGGGTATCACCACCGAGTAGTGTTCGCCGGTTAGATATACAATGCCCACGACACCTGTTCCGCAAACCACACCCATATCCTTCTTTACGCCGTCGGCAGAGCCACGGTTTATGGTAATAAAGTTGTTGGCCTTGTCGAGCGACGAGCTGACAACCTGTGCGGGTATTGTTTGGAAGCCTTGCATCACCGTCTTTTGCATACGCTCTATCTGCGTACTGTCTTTGCTGGTCTTGCGTATCTGCTCGGTAAGCATTGCCACCTCTCTTTCGAGGTAGAGGTTGCGCTGTGTGAGCTGTTGGTTTACGTCGGTAAGGTGGAAGTATTGCGTCACGGCAGAGTTCCACTCGAACACCTTTCCGCTAACGGCATTGGCAGACGAGAACCATACGCTGCCCTGATAGCTGTTGTAATGGAACAGCAGCACAAAGCTAAGCACCTCGAGCAGCAGGAAGACAAACCAGTGGTTGTGGCGTGCAAGAAAATCTAATAGGTTGCGCATTTTTTAAAAGTAAAAGGGTAAAAAAGTAAAAAAGTAAAAAGGTAAAAGAGTAAGCAAGCTTTCGCCGAGCCAGACCATGCCTCACCAAGCCACAGCTATAAGCCATCGCCAAGCAAGACCAAACCTCACAAAGCCACAGCATAAGCCATCGCCAAGCAAGACCATAAAGCCCAGCCCTTTTTACTTTTTTACTTTTTTACTTTTTTACTTTTATATTATCTCATCAAGAATGAGAAGCGGTCGATGTTCTTCAGAGCCACACCAGCACCCTTAGCCACACTGTGCAATGGGTCCTCGGCTATGTGGAACGGAATGTTGATCTTGTCGGCAAGGCGCTTGTCAAGACCACGCAGCAGAGCACCGCCACCCGAGAGGTAGATACCATTCTTAACGATGTCGGCATAAAGCTCTGGCGGTGTGTTCTCAAGAGCAGAGAGCACAGCGTTCTCAATCTTAGCCACGGTCTTGTCGATGCAGTGGGCTATCTCCTGATAGCATACAGGCACCTCCATAGGCAGTGCTGTTATGCGGTTAGGTCCGTGTACAACGAAGTCTTCTGGAGCCTCGTCGCCAAGCTCGGTAAGAGCCGAACCCACATGAATCTTGATACGCTCTGCCATACGCTCCGACACCTTTACGTTGTGCTGGCGCGACATATACTCCTGAATGTCGGCTGTAAGGTCGTCGCCTGCGGTGCGTATTGAGTTGTTCGACACGATGCCGCCCAATGAGATAACGGCTATCTCGGTAGAACCACCACCTATATCAACAATCATATTGCCCTCCGGGGCCTCAACGTCAATGCCTATACCAATGGCTGCAGCCATAGGCTCGAAGATAAGATATACATCGCGTCCATCGGCATGCTCGGCGCTGTCGCGCACAGCGCGAAGCTCCACCTCGGTAGAACCCGAAGGAACACCGATAACCATACGGAGCGAAGGAGAGAAGAAGCGGCTTCCGGTGTGAACCATCTTGATAAGGCCGCGCATCATTTGTTCGCAAGCAGTAAAGTCGGCAATCACTCCATCACGGAGTGGTCGAATGGTGCGGATGTTGTCGTGAGTCTTCTCATACATCATCTTTGCCTTCGAACCGACAGCAATCATTTTGTCGGTGCGACGGTCGAGGGCTACCACCGAAGGCTCGTCAACAACGATCTTGTCGTCGCTGATGATAATGGTGTTGGCAGTGCCAAGGTCCATCGCAATGTCCTGTACGAAAGAAAAAAATCCCATTTAATGAATTTTGAATTGTGAGTTGTGAATTTATGTGTTATCGGCAGAGCCGATTGTGAATTGTGAGTTTTGAGCCAAAACTCCTAATTCTATTTACCTGCAAACCACTCGTGTATTGCTGTGTCGTAGTGGCTGCTTACACCAAAGGCGCGCTCGGCAAACATCTTGCGGTCGGCAAGGTCGGTAGCGGCACCCTTCTTGTTGAGGATGTCGAGCAATACAGGATATTCGGCTTTGCTCGGAACGATAACAACGTCGTTGAAGTTCTTGGCTCCGGCACGGATGAGCGAGATGCCGCCTATATCAATCTTCTCAATGATGTCGGCTTCGCTTGCACCGCTTGCCACGGTCTGCTCGAATGGATAGAGGTCTACTATAACAAGGTCGATCTCGGGGATGGCATACTCAGCCATCTGCTGAATGTCGCCCTCGTTGTCGCGGCGTGCAAGGATGCCGCCGAAGATACGTGGATGAAGTGTCTTGACACGACCGCCAAGAATTGACGGATAAGAAGTGACGCTTTCTACAGCCTGGCACTCATAGCCAAGCGACTCGATGAAAGCCTGTGTGCCACCAGTAGAGAGGAACTTAACTCCTTCTTCGTTGAGCTTCTTCAAGAGCTCGTCGAGGCCGTCCTTGTGGAATACCGATACAAGCGCGGTCTTGATTTTCTTTGTTTCAGCCATAAAACTTTTACTATAATCTTTTACCTTTAAACAAGTTTCATTATTTTAAAGTGCAAAGGTAGCAAAAACCACGGATATAACATATTAATTAAAGTGAAAATAATTGGGCAAAGTCTTTTTGTTGACATAAAATACCCTAATAGCCTATAGACATTACTTATTTTCCAATTTTTTATTGTATCTTTGCAGAATTCGATAACTTTTTTCATCAGATATATAGACAATAATGGCAGAATCAAATTTCGTTGACTATGTGAAGATATATTGTCGCTCGGGCAAGGGCGGCCGTGGCTCTATGCACTTGCGCCACGTTAAGTACAACCCTAACGGAGGTCCCGACGGTGGCGACGGCGGACACGGAGGCAGCATATACCTGCGTGGCAACCACAACTACTGGACCCTGTTGCACCTCAAGTTTCAGCGACACGTCTTCGCTGAGCATGGTGGCAACGGCGGACGCGACAAGTGTCATGGCAAGGACGGCAAGGACATCTACATCGACGTGCCATGCGGCACCGTGGTGTACAACGCCGAGACGGGCAAGTATGTGTGCGACGTGACATACGACGGACAAGAGGTGCTGCTGCTTAAGGGCGGTCGTGGCGGATTGGGCAACTTCCAGTTCCGGTCGGCTACCAACCAGACTCCACGCTATGCACAGCCGGGCGAGCCTATGGAGGAGATGACTATCATCCTCGAGCTTAAGCTCCTTGCCGACGTGGGTCTTGTAGGACTGCCCAACGCGGGCAAGTCGACATTGCTCTCGGCTGTGTCGAGCGCACGTCCAAAGATAGCCAACTATCCCTTTACCACCCTCGAGCCATCACTCGGCATCGTCGACTACCGCGACCACAAGTCGTTCGTAATGGCAGATATCCCGGGCATTATAGAGGGCGCAAGCGAGGGCAAGGGCCTCGGTCTGCGATTCCTCCGACACATCGAGCGCAACTCGCTGTTGCTCTTCATGGTACCAGGCGACACCGACGACATCAAGCGCGAATACGAGCTGCTGCTCAACGAGCTGCAACAGTTCAACCCCGATATGCTTAGCAAGCACCGCGTGCTTGCCATTACCAAGTGCGACTTGCTGGACGAGGAGCTTATGGAGATGCTTAAGGAGACTCTGCCCGACGACCTGCCCGTGGTGTTCATATCATCTGTTACGGGCTTGGGCATACAGGAACTTAAGGACGTGCTGTGGCGCGAGCTGAACTCGGAGAGCAACAAGCTGCAGATTATAACATCCGAGGAGGCGCTTGTTCACCGCGACAAGGATATGACCCGATTTGCCGAGGAGCTTATGGCTGAGGGCGAGGACGATATTATCTACCTCGAAGACGAAGACATAGAGGACATCGACGACATTGAGGACCTTGACGACTTTGAGTACGAGGAGGACCCTAAGAATGAATAACGCGCAACCTGTCCTTAACTATTACAACCTGTCGGACGACGTCAAGGCGTTCTCCACAACCCGTCATGGCGGTGTGAGCGAGGGCAACTATGCCTCGCTCAACATCAACGAGTATTGCGGAGACAGCAAGGCCAACACCGACGCCAACCGCCTGTTGCTTGCCAACGAGCTTGGCATAGACGCCAACCACATCATCATGCCGCACCAGACACATGGTGTAGAGAGCCGCATCATTGGCGAGGAGTTCGCCACCCTACCCGACGGTGTCAAGAAGATGTTGCTCGAGGGTGTCGACGCCGTTATGACCAACATCCCAGGTATGTGCATCGGAGTGTCTACAGCCGACTGCATCCCGGTGCTTCTGTACGACGAGGAGCATCATGCGGCTGCCGCCATACATGCCGGTTGGCGCGGAACACAGGCCCGCATCGTGCACAAGGCGGTGCAAGAGATGCGCATGGCCTACAAAACCGACCCTACCAAGCTTAAGGCCGTCATTGGTCCGGGCATATCGCTCGACAACTTTGAGGTGGGCGACGAGGTGTACGCTGCCTTCGAGCAGGCTGCCTTCGACATGAGCACCATAGCCGAGGAGCGCATCAAGCGCAACCCCAATGCCGAAGACCCAGCCAAGGCGTTTGAGCGGAAGTGGCACATCAACCTGCCGCTTGCCAACATCCAAATGCTAACCCACAACGGCGTAGACGAGGCAAACATCATCAACACCGGCATCTGCACCTTCGACAACGCCGACAACTACTTCTCGGCACGCAGGCTCGGCATAGAGTCGGGACGCATATACACAGGTATAATAATAAGATAGGAATAAAGACAGGAATATGAATATAAGCAAACTACTATTGTTGCTCGCTCTGCCCGTGGTGCTTACAACCACGGCATCGGCTCCGGTCAAACACCAGTTTACAGCCGCCGAGCAACAGCAAATAAGCATTGCAACACCAGGATTGTTCACCCAATCGGACGCCTTCAACGTCGACTTCAGCCTTTTGAAGGCTTCCGAATACTCGTTCCCTTTGCCTGTGGGCAAGGCGGTTATGCGCAAGAACAACTATATGGAGATAACAACCACTGAGGGCGACGCCGTCAAGTCGATGTTCGACGGTACGGTACGTCTTGCCCGCAAGCAGTCGGAGCTGGGCAACGTCATCGTTATCCGACACCGCAACGGATTGGAGACTGTATACGGCAACAACGCACAGAACCTCGTGAACGTTGGCGACCGCGTACGTGCCGGACAGACAGTGGCTATCGCCGGAAGCAAGGAAGGAAAGATATTCTGCAACTTTGCCATTATGGTAAACGGCTGCCGCATCAACCCCTCTACCATTATCGACATCAAGAGCCACCGCTTGCGACGCCAGACTGTGCTGTGCGAGAAGAACGGCGAGTTTGTAAACGTAAGCATCCTCGGCGACAGAGTAGACATCGAGGAGAGCAAAAGCGAGATGCTGCAGGACGATGTCTTTGCCCGGTCATCTACCTTCAAGTGGAATCTTGAGAAGATGGAGAATCAACGTTGGGCTTATCCGCTGCCCGGCGCAAAGGTCATAAGCCCCTACGGCGGCAAGCGACGCCATGCCGGTGTAGACCTCAAGACAAAGCCTAACGACGAGATTATGGCTGCATTTGACGGTGTGGTAACACGCTCTTCGCGCTACTCGGCATACGGCAACTGCATCATCATACGCCATGCCAACGGCTTGGAGACTCTCTACTCGCACCAGTCGAAGAACCTCGTTAAGGTGGGCGACAAGGTTAAGGCAGGTCAGGTTATAGGTCTTACGGGACGCACCGGACGCGCCACGACAGAGCATCTGCACTTTGAGACGCACTTCAAGGGACGCCGCTTCAACCCAAACCTCATCTTCGACCACACATCACGCAAGCTGCAACAATCGACACTTACACTGACAAAGAACGGTGGCATAACATCGAAGAAAAACAAATAAAGACACAAAAAGGGACTCTGCATAATGCAAAGTCCCTTTTTATGTCTTTTACGTTTGGTTCTACTTAAGCAAGTATTACTCGCCAGTAACAACGCGACGCTCAGCGATACGAGCCTTCTTACCAGTGAGCTTGCGGAGGTAGTAAAGCTTAGCGCGACGTACCTTACCGTGCTTGTTGACCTCGATGCTGTCGATGTTAGGCGACTCGATTGGGAAGATACGCTCTACACCTACAGTACCAGACATCTTGCGAACGGTGAAGCGCTTCTTGTCTCCGTGACCAGAGATCTTGATAACTACACCACGATAGAGCTGAATACGCTCCTTAGAACCCTCGATAATTTTGTAAGCGACTGTGATTGTGTCACCAGAACGGAACTCTGGGAACTTCTTGCCGGTTGCAAATGCTTCCTCAGCAACTTTAATTAAATCCATTGTAAATTTGATAATTAAATTTGTTTATCGTTCTCGCGCAACATAACTGGGCAACTCTTCTTCCCGTCATCGGTTACGCCGAAAAGCGGGTGCAAAGTTACCACTTTTTTATATAACCGACAAATATTTAACGAGTTAAGTGGTTTGAGAGCATAAAAATAATCGTCTTTTGGCGCTTATGAGCAAAAATTTAATAACTTTGCAGTAAAAATAAACATCCAAACAATGAACAAACAAACCGTTATACTATCGCTTGCCACGGCCTCGCTCATAGCTACGTCGTGCGCACAGCACCAATACTCGGTGGCTGACGTGCAGCGCACACGCATCGTTATCGACCAGCGCTACGACGCCAACCCCGACAGTGACGCCACCGCTTTTCTTGCTCCATACAAGCAGAAGGTAGACGACATCATGTCGCCCGTTATGGGTGTGGCAGCCTGCGATATGCCACGATTCCGCCCGGAGAGTCCGCTGTCCAACCTTCTTGCCGACATCCTTGTATACAGCAGCGCCCGATTTGGCGAGCATCCCGACTTTGCCGTGTACAACATGGGCGGCATACGCGCCTCGCTGAGCAAGGGCAACGTCACACGCGGTGACATATTGGACATCGCTCCGTTTGAGAACAAGATTTGCTTCCTTACACTTAGCGGCGCCGACGTCATGCAGCTGTTCGGCGAGATGGCCATGGTTGGAGGCGAGGGCGTTAGCCACAGCATACGTCTTGAGATTAGCAAGGACGGCAAGCTGCTGTCGGCTGCCATCAACGGCAAGCCTGTCGACCCCAACGCCTCTTACCGCATAACCACCATCGACTACCTGGCTCAGGGCAACGACCACCTCGACGCCTTCAAGAAGAAGACCAACTTTGTGTCGCCACAGAGCGAGGACAACAACGCACGATTCCTTATCGAGAACTATTTTAAAGCTATGCACGCCGAGGGCAAGGCCGTAGAGGCTAAGGTTGAGGGACGTGTAAGCGTTAAGAAATAATACGACCGAAATTATATGAAGAAGCTATTACTTATCATATCGCTCTTCTGCATCGCCACTACAATGTCGGCTCAGAAGACCAAGACGTTGGAGATACTGCACACCAACGACACACACAGTTGCATACTGCCGCTCAACCCTAACCTTGCCGACACCGTCGTGGCTGGACGAGGAGGATTCTTGCGCCGCATAGCCATGCTCAACGAGGAACGCAAGCAGAACCCCGACTTGCTGCTGTTCGACTCGGGCGACTTCTCTCAAGGCTCGCCTTTCTACACCATGTTCAAGGGCGATGTGGAGATTGGACTGATGAACCGCATGCGATACGACGCCGTGACAATAGGCAACCACGAGTTCGACTTTGGCTTGGAGAATATGGCTCGACTCTTCCGCATGGCTGAGTTCCCCATCGTTTGCTCCAACTACGACTTTACTGGCACACCTGTTGAGGGCACCGTCAAGCCTTACATCATCATCAAGCGTGCCGGTGTGCGCATCGGCGTGCTGGGCATCTGCCCACAGTTGGAGGGTTTGGTGGATGCCACCAAGTGCGAGGGCGTTAAGTATCTCGACCCTATAAAGACTGCCAACGACGTTGCCCACATGCTTAAGCATAAGGAGAAGTGCGACCTCGTGATTTGCCTCTCACACCTCGGATGGATTATGAACCAGAATGTGGACGACCATAAGATGATTGCCGCCAACCGCGATATCGACATCGTTCTTGGCGGACACTCGCACACCTTCTTCAAGACTCTGCAGTATATAGACAATGCCGACGGCAAGAAGATACCCGACGACCAGAATGGCAAGAGCGCCATATTCGTGGGTAAACTGCTGGTTAAGTTGGCCAAATAACAAATAATAAGCAGCGTTAAAGCATCTGCTGCTACCATAATGACAAAAGGCTATGGCGCAAACGCCATAGCCTTTTGTCATTTCATACCTTTTTATTCTACCTCAATCGGCAGCTTTGCTGTAGGCAAACCATCTGCCGACACACTAAGCATGGCTGTGCCACGCTTCAATCCTTCTACAACCACTACCAACTCGCCACTGAAGAGCGGCATCTCCGTAGAGTTGAAAGCCACAAGCGAGGTTGCGTCGCCGTTGCAGGCTGCACGATACTTGCCCGCTCCCGACACCTCAAACTTCATCTTGTTGGTTGCTGTTGGACACGGGGTGCCATTCTTGTCAACCACCGATACGGTGACAAACGAGAGGTCTTCGCCCTTTGACGATATCCTGTTGCGGTCGGCTTTCAGCACAATGCGTGCCGGAGCGCCTGCCGTGCGTACTATCTTCTCGCCACGTGGAGTGCCATCGTAATCGTAAGCCACTACCTTTATCTCGCCCGGTTCATACTTGACGTTGTTCCAACGCAAGCGGTAGCGGTCGAGACGGGTACCTGGATTCTTCACTATTCTGCCTTGACTCTTGCCGTTGACAAACAGCTCTGCCGATGGCCACGATGTATAGCAGTAGACGGGGGTTGTCTCTCCCACTCTTTCGGGGAACGTCCAGTGAGGCAACACGTGCAGCGTAGCATCGTCCTTGCGCCAATGAGAGCGGTACAACCAGTAGCGGTCTTTTGGCAATCCGGCAAGATCGCAGATGCCGAAGTAGCTCGAACGCGACGGCCAGTACTCGTCGTATGGCGACGGTTCGCCAAGATAATCGTAGCCAGTCCATACAAACTCGCCGATGGTATAGTCGCGGTCGTCCTGCATGCACCAGTCGTCGTCGGGCAGATTGCTCCACGGACAATACTCCACATCGTAGCTTGAGCACTGCCCGTCGGCGTAGGTCTTGGAGCTGGAAGCCTCAACGGGGAACTTATAAACACCACGCGAGCTTACGGTTGACGCCGTCTCAGAGCCCAAGAGGAATCCCTTTGGCAACTGACGGATATTCTTGTCGTACTTGTGTACACGGTAGTTGAAGCCCGGAACATCCATAACCTGTGCAAAACCCGACTTCAATGCTTCCTCGGCACGGTCCATACCCTGTGTCACTGGACGTGTGGGGTCGAACTTATGGCAGAGGTTCTGCAAGTGCTCGGAGATGCGTCTGCCCTCCTCGCTCCACTGTTCCGGAATCTCGTTGCCAATGCTCCACATTACGATAGAGGGATGATTGCGGTGGTTGAGCACCAGATTCTCTATGTCCTTGTCTGCCCACTCCTTGAAGTTGAGGGCATATCCATTCTTGCATTTAGGATAGATCCACATGTCGAAGCTCTCTGCCATAACCATCATACCCATCGAGTCGCATATCTCCATCTGCCAAGTAGACGGCATATTGTGCGCCGTGCGGATGGCGTCGCAACCCATCTCCTTCATCGTGCGAACCTGGCGGATAAGGGCAGCCTTGTTGACGGCGGCTCCAAGCGGACCGAGGTCGTGGTGCAAGCACACTCCCTTAATCTTCCTTGTCACGCCGTTAAGCTGAAAACCGTCATACTGCGCCACACGCACCGTGCGTATACCAACCTTCTGCTGCACCTGGTCAACAAGCTTGTTGTTGCGGTACAGACGTGTTACGAGCTTGTAGAGATATGGCGATTCGGGCGACCATAGCTGCGCGTTGTCAACGGTCAGCTTCTTCTGTACATTGCCCTGGGCGTCGAAGTCGCCGTACTTGTACTGTGCAACAACCTTTCCTGTAGCGTCAACAAGCTGGTTTTCTACCGAGAGCGTCTTGTCTACATTATTAATATTGGTGCAGATGCTTATCTCTGCCTTGCCGTCGGCTATCGACTCTGTGCGGAAATAGCATCCCCACTGATTGATTGTAGCAGCGTCGGCATTGGTTACAAGCTGCACCGGACGGTACAGGCCGCCACCCGGATACCAACGCGAACTCTCCTCGCGATTGTCAAGACTTACGCTTATCTCGTTCTTTCCTTTCTTGAGATAAGGCGCTGCGTCCACTCGGAAGGCGTTGTAGCCGTATGCCCAATGACCTGCAAGCTTGCCGTTGATATAGACATGAGGGTCTGACATAGCACCGTCAAACTCAAGAACAGCCGTCTTTGGCAACTTCTTAAGGTCCACAGTGGTCTTGTAGAAGCCACGTCCTATCCATGGCAAGGCACCCGAACGTCCCGACTTCTCGGTCTTCTCGGTCTCGCCGTTCTGCACGATGGCAACATTCTGGAGGTCCCACTTCTTGTCGAAGGGGCCGTTGATAGCCCAGTCGTGCGGAACAGTGACTGGAGAGTAGTTGATACTATCGCGAGAGAACTGCCAGGTCTTAAGATTCAAGGTGGTGCGCTGGGCAGATGCCGAGAGGGCATTTGCCGCAAGCGCAACACTCAGTAACGTTAGTTTATTCATACATTTATACTATTTAAAAGGTGGTCTTTATTCTGCGCCAAAGGCATTAAGTGCTGCTGTAGGCTTGCCGTTGTTGTCGAACGCTCCCTTAGTGTAAGCGTCCCAACCCAACGTCTCGTAGTTGGCTGGTCGCCATCCGTTGTATACCTCCGGCTCCCAATAGAACACGCCCTCACAGGTAGAGATTGCCTTGCAGCCTTTCACCATCTTCTTCATCATTGGCTCAGCCTGATCCGAGTTCCAAGCCATACCAATCTCCGAGATTACGACGTTGCAGTTGTACTGTTTCGACAATGCCTTGATGTTTGCAAGGCAGTTGTCGGTCAACTCCTTCCAGTTGTCATCCTCCGGATAAAGCGACATGCCGATAACGTCCCACTTGCCGTTGTTGTTCTTCAACTCGTTGAATATCCATGTATAGCGACCTATGTTGTTGCCCTCGTCGATATGCACCACAACCTTAGCCTGTGGGTATACAGCCTTCACTGCATCATAGCCTGCATTGACATAAGCGGCAAAGTTGGCTGCGTTCTTTGACACTCTACCCGTTACCGCTGTGTTGGCATCGTTCCAAAGCATACCGTCACGAGTCTCGTTGCCTATCTGAACCCACTCCACATTTGTTACACCTTTTGCCTTCAATGCCTCAAGCACGTCGGTAGTATGGGCAGATACAGCCTGCTTCATCTCGTCAAAGGTATAGTTGGTCCACGCTGCAGGCACTGTCTGATGGGCTGGGTCAGCCCATGTGTCAGAGTAGTGGAAGTCTATCATGATGCGATAGCCAAGCTGCTGAGCTCGCCATGCCTTTGCCACAACGTCGTCCTTGCCACACCATCCGCCATCCGGATTAACCCAGACACGCAGTCGGATGGAGTTTGTACCGATGCTACGCAGAAGCTTCATACACTCGGTAGCCTTTCCGTTGGCATCGTAGAACTTGATTCCGCCCCGCTCCATCTCGGTAAGCCAGCTAACGTCGGCACCCTTGGCAAATCCCGTCATATCGTATGTCTGCTCCTGTTCGGGAGTAGCGTTGTTGTCGTCGCTGCAACTTGTACCTGTTACTGAGAACAGTAAGGCTGATGCCAGCAACACAGCCTTTCCTATAATATTCTTCATTGTTTTATTCGTTATTTAGTTATTCGTATTTCCAAGTCATGTTGTTGATGTCGGCAGTAACAGTAACCTCACCGCCATTTACATCATTCTTGAACCAAAGGTCCCAGCAATCGGCAGCTGTAGACAACTTGAAGAGCTCGTCTGGAACAGAGCCATACCATGTCTGCTTGTCGTCCTTGTTCTCGCCTACCATAATAAAGCGGAAGTTCTCCCAAGCTGTCGGCTTGTACTTGCAAGTGTATACGCCATCGCTTACCTTGCTCATAACAGCAAGAAGCGTCTTGCCGTCTTTGCTGAACACGCAGAGTGTGTTGTTTGCCTCAAGCTCTGGTGTTGGGTCGGGTACCACCGTTGTCTGGTCGCCCGACTCGATGGTGTATACAAGGTTGCTCTTCTCGCCTACCTTTACGGTGATGGTGTAAGTGCCTGCCGTAGCAATGTTCACACTACCTGGCTCTGAAGAATCAGTAAGCTTGCCGTCTGCTAAAGTATAATTCATAGTCTTTGCGATAGGTGTACCCTGGTCGCCTGTACTCTTATTATACTCGCCACCAAGGGCAACAATACTGATAGGTGTATTGTCGGCAGTTGTAGTAACAACCTTAACCCAAGCATAGTTAGAGGCGTCGTATGTCATATCCTCACCATTCAGCTGCATCGACTGAATCAGTGTAGCCTTAAACAGCTTCTCTTCCGACTTGGTGTCAATTACAGTATAATATATGCCCGCTGTAGCCGGGAACCATATATTACATTCACCCGTATTGTCCAACACTGCATAAGGAGCGTCGCCAGCCTGCGTATTACCCCAAATGGTTCCGTCGTTCTCCATACCCCAGCAGTTAAGCCAAGAAGAAACATTCATATAACCAGAATAAACTCCATCCGAATTGGGCGAATAAAGATATGTTAGGGTTTGATCCTTATCCTTGTTAAGGATGTTGATGTAGCTCATATCGATGAGATATGGGGTTACGTTCACCTTGCATACGTTGCTGTATGCAGCGTCAAGGTTGGCACCCATCTGGCTCTTGATGCGGAAATAGAGAGGCGAACTCTGGCTTGGTGTCAAGCCGAGGTCCTTTGCCGCAGCATTGAGGTCGGCTCCCAAGAAAGCCTTTGAAAGATTGCTTACGTCAAACTCTTTCACTACATCGAAGTTTTCCGAGGCAGATGCCTGAAGATAAGTAATCAAGGTACCATTGCCCGCAGGCTTTGTGTCGTCGCTCGACAGCAATGTAGGGTTCTGCCAAGCCAACGACAGTACCACGTCTTTGCTGTTTTCTACCGACAGCACCACATCCGATGAGGATGCCATCAAACTGGATGCCTTAAAGCCATCCAAGTATATCTTGTCGCCACTCTCGTCGCAACTCACCAAGGCGGTGAGTGCGCAGAGAAGCATTATCAAGTTTCCAAATATCTTTTTCATATCTTGCAAATTGAACTTAATGATTGGTTATTTAGCCATTTGATTTTTCACTTTTACCTTTTCACTTTTCCCTTCTTAATATCCTTCGTTATGAAGATTAGGGTTAGCAGTAAGCTCCGTGTTAGGAATTGGGTAATAGTTGTACTTGCTGTCCACTGCCTTTCCGTCGTGGCTGCCACCCTTCCACTGCCAGATATACTTGTTGGTGGTGAACATATCGTAGCGGATGAGGTCGGTACGACGGTAGCCCTCGTGATAAAGCTCACGTGCACGCTCGTCAAGGATGAACTGCAACAGGGCATCGTTGTCGGCAAAACTGCTTGCCCAAACATCCGAATTGCCTGCACGCTCACGCAGCTGGTTAATCCAATAGATGGCTCCCTGCTTGCGCGAAGCTATCACCGCAGGGTCGGTAGCGTCGGTTCCGCCAGCCCAGTTGTCCCAATCGCCATTGGTGCGAACCACAGCCTCGGCATACATAAGGTATACATCGGCAAGACGGAAGAGAGGGAAGTCGGTCTCCACACCATCGTTGTCGGTATTGGATGCGGTGCTTCCGTCGTCCTTCACATTGCTCCACTTCTGCGATAGATAACCTGCTGTTTCGTCGGTCATGCTCGAAAGGTCCTTGCTCTGGCCGTCGGTGAAGAACTTGCAACGCTTGTCGCCGGTGCCGTTGATATCTGCCTGGGCAAACTTGTCTACAAACTCAGGACGCAGGCGGAACGAGCTCCAACCCTTAATCACACCATAGTCGGCTACCTTCTGTTTGGCATTCGACATGCTGAGCTGTCCGCAAACCAAGTAGGTTGATGCGCCCCAACTTACAGTGTGCTCGGCACTAACTGGCAGAGCAAAGATAATCTCGTTGGTGCGCTTGTCGTTGTCGGCATTGAAGAGCTTGCTATAGTCGTTCTCCAACGAGTAGCCCATATCCATAACCTTCTTGCAAGCCTCCTTACACTCGGCATATTTGGCTACGCCTGTATACGTAGCACTGTTGAGGTAAAGCTTGGCAAGCAGTGTGTAAGCCGCTCCCTGCGATGCCTGGCCATAAGGACATGTAGATGCCGGCAGCAAGTCGCCGACACAAGCCTTAAGCTCGCTCTCTATATAGTCGAAGGTCTGCTGCGGTGTGTAGCATGGAGGAACGTAGCCGCCAACGGGGTCGTTCTCTGTTACAAACGGTATGTTGCGGAATAAGTCGAGCGCATGATAGTAGAACAGAGCACGCATAAAACGTGCCTCCGCCTTATACTCCTTCATCTTCTCGGCTTCAGTTCCAGAGAAGTTGGCACTGTTGGCGTTGCGCAAAAACTCGTTGCAGAGGGCTATGTTGTAATAGATGCGGTAGTACATGTCAGACACCCAAGCGTCGTTGGCGTCCCATGAGAGATATGCCAGACCTGTGGTCTGCTCGCCGGAGAGCCATGTTGGGGCAAACTCGTCGGTGCCGCACTCCTGCATATTGATAAACATACGCATATAGTCGAAACCATTGCCCTTGTTCAACACCGACTCCATGTCCTTGTTGTCGCCACCCTTGCCCTGGCCACTCGTAACCATTGAGGCATAAATCTTGCCCAATACAGCCTCGTAGTTGGCTAGCGATGTATAAACATCCTTAGAGGTTGTCTCCGTCTGAGGATATTGGTCGAGATCGGATACACAGCTTGTTGTGCCTGTAAGCACCGCTGTTCCCATCATCATACCATATAATATATTCTTTAGTTTCATTATAGTTTTCTTTTTAGTATTTGTTTAAAGCATTATGATCTGCCCTTTTCACTTTTCCCTTCAAAGCATTAGGATTTTTCACTCTTCCCTTTTCACTCTTCACTTTAAAGCATTAAGATTTTTCACTCTTCACTTTTCCCTTTTCCCTTAAAATTGTAGTCCAAGGCTAAGCGAGTAGGTGCGAGGACGTGGATAGAACGAGTTGTCCATACCGTTGGGCACCTCCGGGTCGGCACCCGAGTAGCCTGTGATAGTAAATACATTCTGAACCATAGCCGATACGGTGAGCGAAGCCCACTTGTTGATCTTGCCCACGTTGTAGCTAAGGCTAAGATTGTCGAGCTTAATGAACGAAGCGTTCTCCACATAGTAGTCCGACAGATACTGGCGTGTCTTGAATCCAGTCTTCAGGAAACTCGTGTTGAGGTTGTTTAGCTGCGAGTTGTTGTAGCTCACGGTCTCCCAAGCGCCGGCGTTCATAGCCATACCATTGTATACATAGTTGCCAATGTTGGCACGGAAGCTCATGCCGAGTGTAAACTGCTTGTATCTAAGCGATGAGCTAAGGCCCATGATATACTTAGGAGCAGGCGAGTGGTAGCGATAGAGGTCTGCCTCGTTTATCTCTCCGTCCTTGTTTAGGTCGGCATAGGCGCCTTCGATAGGCTTGCCGGTAGCAGGGTCGTACATCTGATGATATACATAGAACATATACGGCTCGTAGCCCTCTGTAAGCACCTGGAACTGATAAGCGTCGATGCTTGGTCCCACCTTAACGTTGGTTTGGTTGGCTCCCTTGGTCAGCGAGAGGTTCTTAACCTTCATGTCCTGCCATGTAAAGTTGTAGCTAAGGTTCCACTCCCAGTCCTTGGTCTGTATCGGTGTGGCATTGAGCGACACCTCTATACCCTTGCTGTCAACGTTGCCCACGTTGGTAAGGATAGTCTTCGAGAAGTTGGTACCTGCCGCTGTTGGAACCGAGGCAAGCAAGTCCTTGGTCTTGCGGGTATAGAAGTCGACGGCACCACCCAGTCGGCCCTTTAGGAATCCGAAGTCTACACCGAAGTTCCAAGATGTCGTTGTCTCCCACTTAAGGTTTGAGACGTATGCCTCCGGGCGGTAAGTTGTGATGTACTGTCCGTTGACAAGAGCCTCTGCACCAGTGACACTCGATGTGTAAACGGGCAGATAGTTGTAGTTGCCGATGCCTTCCTGCTGACCCGTCACACCGTAGCTGGCACGTAGCTTGAGGTTAGACAGCACCTTGTTGTCCTTCAACCACGACTCTTCGGTCAATGTCCAACCGAGGGCTACAGACGGGAAGGTACCCCAACGTGTGTCCTTTGAGAATCGTGACGAAGCATCGCGGCGAACAGTGGCGGTAAGGAGATACTTGCCGTCGAACGAGTAGTTCAGACGACCGTAGTACGACAGCATTACGTGGCGATAGTCGGAAGGCTTGACAGTAGAGAGCACAGTGCCTGCTGCACTCTTTGTATAATAAAGAGGTGTGGTGCTCTTCCAGTACTGATAGTCGTAACCGGCTGTAAGGTCCACATTGCTCTTAAGCTCTTCAAAATACTTGGCATAGTTGGCATAGAGCGTAAGCAGACGGTTCTCGTTCTTCTGCGGACCATACTTATAGTCGTTACCGCTCAACGATTCGTCCTTGTTGAAAGCCTGGGCTGCATATCCCGGCACATATACAGTACCGTCGCCCTTGGCATAGTCGGCACCGATAGTGGCGTGGAGCTTAAGCTCTGGCAGGAAGTGTACCTTATAGTCAACGTCCATAGAGCCGATAAAGCGGCTCACCTTACTCTTCGAGTCGTATAGGTCCACCAGTCCGCGTGGGTTGCACACGCCAGCATTAACCGGATAACCCGAAGCGTCGAGAGCCTCGTTGTAGCCACCGTAGCTGTCGTTGCCAGAATAGACGGGTATTGTCGGGTTGAAAGTTGCGGCAGCCCAAACCGCTCCACCATTATTAAAAGAGTTGCTGTTGAGTGTTCCCTTAGCGTTGATGGTAAGCTTGAGGTGGTCCTGGAAGAAGCTCGGGGTAAGCACAACGTTGCCTGTCCAGCGCTCTACATTGTCCTTGCGCACCAGTCCGCTCTGGTTGAAATAGCCCACCGACACACGGAACGGCAACCACTTGCCAAGGCTTCCGCTAACGCTTAGGTTGTTGTCGGTGCCGAAGGCTGTACGGTATACCTCGTCGTTCCAGTCGGTATTGGCATCGCCCAAGAGCGACTTCTGGTTGTCGTTGCCATACTTGTTTATTACGTCTACAAACTGGTTGCGGCTTAGCATATCCACCATCTGCGCACGTGTCTGCATGCTGTTGGTAGTGTTGAAGTTCACCTTCACACCGCCCTGCTGTCCCTTCTTGGTGGTGATGATGATTACACCGTTAGACGCACGCGATCCATAGATGGCTGTAGACGACGCATCCTTAAGCACCGTCATGCTCTCGATGTCGGCAGGGTTAATCATACTGAGGAAGTTGTCGCTGTTGCCCGAGATGCCGCCGTGCTCCAAAGGCACGCCGTCGAGCACGATAAGAGGGTCGTTAGAAGCGTTCAACGAAGCACCGCCACGTACGCGAATAGTGCTACCTGCTGATGCCGAACCCGAGTTCGACATTATCTGCACACCCGATACCTTACCATTGATAAGCTGCTCGGGCGAAGATATAGAGCCTTTGTTGAAGTCCTTTGCGCTTACAGTAGCCACCGAACCGGTAAGGTCGCTCTTGCGTGCGGTACCATAACCTACAACCACAACCTCGCCAAGCTGGCGGTCGTTAGAGTCGAGCTGTATAGTCATGACGCCGTCCTTAAGCTGCACGGTCTTGGCTACATATCCTATATAAGATACAGATATTTGCTTTGTTCCTTCCGGAACATTAAGCGAGAAGTTGCCGTCGATATCGGTTACGGCTCCCGTCTTTCCGCCATCAAGCATAATGGTGGCGCCCATAAGAGGTTCTTTGTTATTGGCATCCACAACGCTGCCCTTTACAATGCGGTTCTGCGCGAACGCCGAAAGGCTTGATGTGGCAAGCATACCGGCAAGTAGCAGCGCGAAACGCCCAGCGGTTTTGTTTCCTTTTGATTGGTTCATGTTCGAAACGTTTAGGTAAATTATGGTTTGGTTTAATATTGTCTTGAACTCTTGACGACTGATTTAATCGGTCTTTGAAGATTGTCTTAATCTTGATTTCTTGTTTATTGAAGACTTGAAACGGATAGGTTTTTACTCCGTTGCAAAATTACAACGGTTGATTAACATCAAGCGTCATATATTAGACAAAAGGCGAAACAAAACGGACAAACCCCTTGCGAATGTAGCCCTAAAAGCGGTTTGGCTAATTTGTAAAGGTGTCGGGGATAAAAAAACAATGCCGTTTGCTTGTTATTATGTTTTAAAAACATTATTTTTGCAAAACATAATAATTGCATCAATGAAGTTTGTAGATAGAGTAGAAGAACAGAAGCGATTGCACAAGTGTCTGCACGAGGCTCCAGACACTGGCTTGAGTGTAGTGTATGGCAGGCGTCGATTGGGAAAGTCGACGCTCATAAAGCGTGTGTTCAACGACAACGATGTGTATTTCATGGCCGACAACTCGGAAGGCAGCCAGCAACGCCGGTTGCTTGCATTGCTTCTTGCCACAAAGTTCGAAGGCTTCGACAAGGTGGAATATCCCGACTGGGAGTCGCTACTGACGCAAGCCAACTACCGCACTACCGAGAAGTTTTGTCTTTGCCTGGACGAGTTTCCGCTGCTTGTAAAGAGCGACCGCACCCTGCCGTCCATCCTACAGAAACTAATCGACTCTAAAGAGCTGCGCTACAACATCGTTCTTTGCGGTTCGTCGCAGCAGATGATGCAAGGCTTGGTGCTGGACGCTGCCGAGCCTTTGTATGGCCGTGCCGACAACATTATAAAGCTCGGCCCGATACACGTGCGCTTCCTGCAAGAGATATTGCAGACCGACGCACGGCACACTATTGAGGAGTATGCCGTATGGGGTGGCGTGCCACGCTATTGGGAACTTAGGGAGAAGGAGCATAGTATGGCAGACGCCATCAGGTACAATATAGTTAATGTCAACGGCACATTGTACGAAGAACCTGCCCGTCTCTTTATGGACGACTTCCAGCAAACCACCCTGTCGTCTACCCTACTGTCGCTCATCGGCAATGGCGTCAACAAGATATCGGAGATAGCCGCCAAGCTTGGAAAGCCTGCAACCGAACTGAGCCGACCGCTTCAGAAGCTTATAAGTCTGGGCTTTATAGAGCGAGAGATACCCTACGGCGATAGTCCACGCAGCAGCAAGAAGGGCGTGTATCGTGTAGCCGACCCTTTTATGTGCTTCTTCTATAGGTATGTTGTGCCCAACCGCTCGCTCATAGCGCTTGGCCGCGACAATGTGGTCGAGCAGATTATATCCAAGACATTGAACGAGTTTGTAGCCAATCGTTGGGAGATTCTATGCCGTAACGCCGTCAGCGGAAATGTTGTCGACGGCACATTGTGGAATGTGGCAGGACGTTGGTGGGGCAGCATCTCACGCGACAAGTCGGTAGAGCTTGACATTGTGGCTGAGTCGATGGACCGTAAGAAGATATTGATTGGCGAGTGCAAATGGACCGAGCCCGACTATGCCGAGCGTCTCTTTGCCGACCTTAAAGAGCGTGCCGAGGGTCTGCCGCTTGTCAAAGGCAAGGAGGTGGTTTATTGCCTGTTCCTTAAATATCCTCCAAAGGACGGGTTACTGCACAACGTGTTCTTGCCAGAGAACGTTGTGGCAGACAGCTTTGAATAAAGCATCGGATACATGGAGCTACTGATGTAAATTGCAGTTTATCGTGGAGGTTGGCGTTCTAATGTTCGTGTAATTGACGTATAATGTATGGTTCGTGTAATGAACGTATAATTTTACTTGTAGTTCTTTTGCTTGTAGTTCCCACAGATCTCACAGAATACACAGAAGCCTACGGGCTTAAGCTTTTCGAATCCACAGAATGGCCTATGCTTCGCGAGGCAAGAATCCACAGAAATGATTGTTTGCGTCGCCTTCGGCGACGTCTGAGCACAGCCCATTAACATCTATTACACGATTAAACATTAACGTCTATTACACGACAGAAACATTAACGCCCATTACACGATAGAATATTATACGTTCATTATACGAACCAAATATTATACGTCCATTAACGAACCATAAATTATACGTCCATTACACGAACATCACACGTGCTACTTCTCCGGCTCTGGCCCATAAGCGTTATCGCCAGGGTTGCTGCCAGTAACAAAGTAGACCAAGAGGAGGATGGTGCCAATGATAGGCAGGAACATCCAGAAGAGGTTGGCACCCGAGCGGCCCGTGTCGTGAAGACGGCGCACCGAAACTGCCAAATTCGGTATAAACGCTGCAAGAGCGTAGATCCAATAAAGAATGGTGCCAACTGTATAGCCACCAACTGCTCCAGCAGCGCCTTTGAAGATAGCGCCGAGAATAGCGCATACGGCAACAAGGCCCAAGCACATGATTACATTGAACAAATAGAAGAACCAATACTCCGAACGGGTGGCTCTGCCACTAAAGGTTGCATACTTTGAAAAAACTGATACAACTGCTTCTTTTAATCCCATAGGTTTAAATTTTAAAGGTTTATATAATAAATTGATGTCAACTCATTAATATTGCTTGCCACAAAGTTACATATTTTTTTCACACTCCATTACAATTATTCAAAAAATATATTGGTTTATTATAAGCGAACCGACTTTTTTTTGTATCTTTGTATATAGATAGTTGCTGTTTGGCCTTCTATCATTACTTATATATATACAACACTCACAGGAAAACAATAAGAATATACAATATGAACGACTTTAGAAAGTACGCAACCCAGCACCTCGGCATGAATGGCTTGGTGTTAGACGACGTGATGAAGGCGCAGGCTCAGTACCTCAACCCTTACATCCTTGAGGAGCGCCAGCTCAACGTTACACAGATGGACGTGTTCTCACGACTGATGATGGACCGCATCATCTTCCTCGGCACCGAAATCAACGACTATACCGCCAACACCCTGTCGGCACAGCTGCTGTATCTCGACTCGGTAGACTCGGGCAAGGACATCTCTATCTACATCAACTCGCCCGGCGGAAGCGTAACAGCAGGTCTCGGCATCTACGACACCATGCAGTTTATCACCTCCGACGTGTCTACAATGTGTACCGGTATGGCTGCCTCTATGGCTGCCGTGCTGCTCGTGTCGGGACAGGAGGGCAAGCGTTATGCCCTGAAGCATAGCCGCGTGATGATTCACCAGCCCCTCGGCGGTGTGCAGGGACAGGCTTCCGACATCGAGATTGAGGCTCGCGAGATACAGAAGTTCAAGAAAGAGCTATACACCATCATCTCCGACCACTCGCACACTCCATTCGACAAGGTATGGGCCGACTCTGACCGCAACTACTGGATGAACGCCGAAGAGGCTAAGGAGTACGGAATGATTGACCAGATAATGATTAGAAAGAAGTAAGAAGTTAGACCAATGGCAAAGAAAGTATGCAGTTTCTGCGGAAGAGCAGAAAAGGATGTCAACTTTATTATAACCGGACTCAACGGCTTTATCTGCGACCAGTGTGCGCAGCAGGCTTACCAGATTGTGGTTGAAGCCGGGCTCGGACCCGATGGCGACAAGCGCAAAAACGGCAGCAAGTTTGACGTTGAACTTGACAATGTGCCTAAGCCTACCGAGATTAAGGAGTATCTCGACCAGTACATCATCGGACAGGACGAGGCCAAAAAGTTCCTCTCGGTTGCCGTGTACAACCACTATAAGCGCCTATCGCAACCCGAGGACGAATCGGGTGTGGAGATAGAGAAGAGCAACATCATTATGGTTGGCTCTACCGGTACGGGCAAGACATTGCTGGCACGCACCATTGCCAAGTTGCTTAAGGTGCCTTTCACCATTGTAGACGCCACGGTGTTTACCGAAGCGGGATACGTGGGCGAGGACGTGGAGAGCATCCTCTCGCGCCTGCTCCAGGTGGCCGACTACGACCTTCCGGCTGCCGAACGAGGCATCGTCTTCATCGACGAGATTGACAAGATTGCACGCAAGGCCGACAACCCGAGCATCACTCGCGACGTTAGCGGCGAGGGTGTGCAGCAGGGTTTGCTAAAGCTGCTTGAGGGAACTATGGTGAACGTGCCGCCAAAGGGCGGACGCAAGCACCCCGACCAGGACTATATACACGTCGACACACGCAACATTCTCTTTATATGCGGTGGCGCATTCGACGGCATCGAGCGCAAGATTGCACAGCGACTCAATGCCCATACCGTGGGATTCAACTCGGTACAGCACGCCCGCAACATCGACAAGGGCGACCTTATGAAGTATATATTGCCGCAGGACCTCAAGTCGTTCGGACTCATTCCTGAGATTATCGGACGTCTGCCGGTGCTTACATACCTCAATCCGCTCGACCGCGACGCCTTGCGCCGCATCCTTATCGAGCCTAAGAACTCTATCATCAAGCAGTATAAGAAGCTGTTTGATATGGACGGCATACAGCTCAACTTCACCGACGAGGCTCTCGACTTTATCGTCGACAAGGCGGTAGAGTACAAGCTCGGCGCACGCGGTCTGCGCTCTATAGTAGAGTCGATTGTTATGGACGCCATGTTCGAGCAGCCTTCGAAGAAGGTCGACCGATTTGACGTGACACTCGATTATGCCAAGCAACAGCTTGAGAAGTCGCATCTAAAATAGAACAGAAGGTCCCCTCCCCTCCACCAAGGGGAGAGGAGGGGCTTTAGCTTTTAAATCTTACTACTATGACTGGGACAATTAACCTCAACGAACAACTAAAACATCACTTCGGGTTCGACTCGTTCAAAGGCGAACAAGAAGCCATAATACGCAACTTGCTTGAAGGCAACGACACATTTGTGCTGATGCCTACAGGTGGCGGCAAGAGCCTGTGCTATCAGCTGCCGTCGCTCATTATGGAGGGTACAGCCATCGTTATATCGCCGCTTATCGCCCTCATGAAGAATCAGGTAGACGTTATCAACGGGCTTAGCGAGGAGCCTGGCGTTGCCCATTATCTCAACTCTTCGCTCAACAAGGCTGCCATACAGCAAGTGTACAAGGATGTTCGTGAGGGACGCACAAAGCTGTTGTATGTGGCTCCCGAATCGCTCAACAAGGAAGACAACCTCGAATTCTTCCGCTCGTTCAAGATTTCGTTCTACGCCATTGACGAGGCTCACTGTATCTCGGAGTGGGGACACGACTTCCGCCCCGAATACCGCAACATACGCCCCACAATACAAAAAATTGGCAACGCTCCAGTTATAGCTCTTACCGCCACTGCCACCGACAAGGTGCGCATGGATATAAAGAAAAGCCTCGGCATTACCGAGGCAAAGGAGTTCCGGTCGTCCTTCAACCGTCCTAACCTCTACTACGAGGTAAGGCAGAAGACCAAGGACATCGACAAGCAGATTATAAAGTTCATAAAGCAGCACCCAGGAAAGAGCGGCATCGTCTACTGCATATCGCGCAAGAAGGTGGAGGAGCTGGCTGCCGTGCTGCAAGCCAACGACATAAAGGCGGCTCCATACCATGCCGGACTCGACTCTACCAAGCGCTCGCAGACACAGGACGACTTCCTTATGGAGCGCATCGACGTAATTGTTGCCACCATTGCCTTTGGCATGGGCATCGACAAGCCCGACGTGCGCTTCGTTATCCACTACGACATACCCAAGAGCCTGGAGGGCTACTACCAGGAGACGGGTCGTGCCGGACGCGACGGAGGCGAGGGCATCTGCATTGCCTTCTACTCGTACAAGGACCTGCAGAAGCTTGAGAAGTTTATGGAGGGCAAGCCTGTTGCCGAACAGGACATCGGCAGACAGCTGTTGCAGGAGACGGCGGCGTACGCCGAGTCGTCGGTATGCCGACGCAAGATATTGCTGCACTACTTCGGCGAGGAATATACCAAGGACAACTGTGGCAACTGCGACAACTGCCGACATCCTAAGGTTAAGCGCGAGGGCAAGGAGGCGCTGCTCATTGTGCTGCGCTCTATATTGGCTATGAAGGAGGGATTCCGCCAGGACTACGTCATCGACTTTATAAAGGGACGTGCCACCGACGACATCGTGTCGCACCACCACGACCAGCTCGAAGAGTTTGGCATGGGCGAGGATATGCCGCCAAAGACGTGGAACCCCGTTATACGCCAGGGCATGATTGCCGGATACATACACAAGGACATCGAGAGCTACGGACTGCTCAAAGTTACGGCTGCCGGAAAGCGATTTGTCAAGAATCCTACCGACTTCACCTACGTGGAGGACACCGACTTTACCGAATCGACCGACGACATAGAGGACGACCACGGAGCATCGGCTCTCGACCCTACGCTGTACAGTATGCTGCAGGATCTACGCCGCAAGACAGCCAAGAAGCTCAACCTTCCGGGCTACGTCATATTCCAGGACATCTCGCTCGAACAGATGGCTACGCTCTACCCCGTGTCTGTGGAAGAGCTGCGCAACATCCAGGGTGTCGGCGTGGGCAAGGCCCGCAGATACGGCAAGGAGTTTTGCGCCCTTATCAAGCGCTACTGCGAGGACAACGAGATAGAGCGTCCGGAGGAAATGTTCGTTCGCACCGTTGCCAAGGACTCGATGACTAAGGTCAAGATCATTGGCTATCTCGACCGCCGTATGGCACTCGACGACATAGCCTCGGCACTTAACCTCGACTTCGACGACTTGCTCGACGAGATTGACGCCATTGTCTACTCGGGCACCAAGGTCAACATCGACTACTTCCTTGAGGATGTTATGGACGAGGACCAGGTGGACGATATATACGAGTACTTCCGCGAGTCGGACACCGACAACATAGACGACGCTATGGACGAGCTGGGCGACTATGAGGAGCGTGACATTCGCCTCGTCCGAATAAAGTTCCTCTCGGAGCAGGCCAACTAAGGCTTAATTGGTCGGTCACTAAGGCTTAATTGGTCGGTCATTAAGGCTTAATTGGCCTGTCATTAAGGCTTAATTGCTCGGTCAGTAAGGCTTGATTGGAATTAACGCCCATTACGCCCCTCCTATATTAATGTTTTGTTTTTCCCAACCCCTCATTCTATCATTATTTAGGGGTACCCATCCCCGTAACACATTGTGTATTAACGCATAGCACGAGTGATAGGTCGGGGTTAGAGGGGGATGACCTATCACATATCTATCACTAAAGTCTCAGTGATAGATATGTGATAGATATATGATAGATAACACCCTCCAGCCTCAACCCATCATCCGTGTATATCATTGTATATCTGCAACTTACACCATTACAATCTCTAAATAGTGATAGAATGAGGGGTTGAAAAAGAAAAAGATTTATACTATATACCTTAAACCTCACTTGCTCGGCGAACGGGAGTTCGCCGTTCCATAAGAGTGCTTAACGCAATATGCAGCAATTAGTGGTTACACTGATTTGTAACATAATTGTATTGTCGTCGATGTCGTTTTATTTGGTAAAATTGTTACCTTTGCAAGGCGGATAATACCGCCTTATATAAATAATGTATATTCAGAGAAAGCATTAACAAAAAACACTATCAATAAATCAACAATGGAAACAAAACATCACTTCACTGGGTTATCTGCCCAAGAGGTAGAAGCAAGCCGAAAGGAACATGGCGAAAACATACTTACACCGCCTGCCAAAGCACCTCTATGGCTGCAGTTTCTTGACAAATTCAAGGACCCTCTAATCATTATCCTTATTATTGCCGGACTGCTCTCGATAGGCATTGCCTTCTACGAGTACATCGGTCTGGGACACGGCGCTGCCGTATTCTTCGAGCCGGGCGGCATCTTTGTAGCCATACTGCTTGCCACCGGTCTGTCTTTCTACTTTGAATATCAAGCCGACAAGGAGTTTGCCATACTCAACCAGGTGAACGACGACGAGCCTGTAGAGGTTATACGCCAGTCGAACACCACCGAGGTGCCACGCCGAAGCATCGTTGTGGGCGACATCGTTGTGCTTAACACCGGCGAGGAGGTGCCTGCCGACGGCGAACTGTTGGAGGCTGTGCAGCTGAGCGTTGACGAGTCGACACTTACCGGCGAGCCTATGTGTCCCAAGACAACCGACGAGAGCCTGTTCGACAAGGACGCCACCTTTGCGTCCAACCACGTAATGAAAGGCACCAAGGTGATGGAGGGCCACGGCATAATGCGCGTTACTGCCATTGGCGACGCCACCGAACAGGGCAAGGTGTTTGAGGCTGTACAGATAGACAACTCGGTGCGCACACCTCTCGACGAGCAGCTCGACCGCCTCGGCAAGTGGGTTGCCAAGATGAGCTATGTTGTGGGTGCCTGCATCATCGTGGGCCGCATACTTATCTACTTCTTCTCGTCCTCGTACCAGGGCTTCGAGCTTATGCCGTTCATTGCATACGTGTTGCAGACGCTGATGATTGCCGTCACGCTGATTGTGGTGTCGGTGCCCGAGGGTCTGCCTATGGCTGTGACGCTTAGCTTGGCATACAGCATGCGCCGTATGCTTAAGACCAACAACCTCGTGCGCAAGATGCACGCTTGCGAGACGATGGGCGCCACTACCGTGATATGCACCGACAAGACCGGCACGCTTACCCAGAATCAGATGCGCGTGGACGACGCACAATTCTATGGCGTTGCGCCCGACACATCTGCCGTTACCGAGGGCATTGCCGTCAACTCTACTGCGCAGCTCGACTTTACCGACCCTGAGCATCCGCGTGTGCTTGGCAATCCTACCGAAGGCGCACTCTTGCTGTGGCTCAACAGCCACGGCATCGACTACCGCAAGCTGCGCGAGGATGCCGAGATAACCGAGCAGCTGCCCTTCACCACCGAGCGCAAGTATATGGCAACAGTGGTTAAGTCGGCTCTGATGCCCGGCAAGCGTATTATATATGTAAAGGGTGCGCCCGAGATAGTGTTCTCGCTGTGCAAGACTGCAGGCGAGGGAGCCACTGGCGGCAGCATAGAGAAGCAGCTTCTCGAATATCAGAACCGTGCCATGCGCACTCTTGGATTTGCCTTCGACATACTCGACGAGAACGAGGTGGCTATTGCCGACGGCAAGGTGGCTGCCGAACATCTCCACTTTATTGGCATTGCTGCCATTGCCGACCCCGTGCGTGCCGACGTGCCCGCTGCCGTTAAGGAGTGCCTCGACGCTGGCATAAGCATCAAGATCGTTACCGGCGACACACCGGCTACGGCTCGTGAGATAGGCAGACAGATAGGCTTGTGGACCGACAAGGACACCGACGACAATATCATCACCGGTCCCGAATTTGCCGCCCTTACCGACAAGGAGGTTATGGAGCGCGTGCTCGACCTTAAGATTATAGCCCGTGCCCGCCCGATGGACAAGAAGCGACTGGTAGAGTCGTTGCAGAAACTGGGTCAGGTGGTGGCTGTTACAGGCGACGGCACCAACGACGCTCCTGCCTTGAAGGCTGCCCAGGTGGGTCTGTCGATGGGCGACGGAACATCAGTGGCTAAGGAGGCGAGCGACATAACCATCGTCGACAACTCGTTTGCGTCTATCGGAAAGGCTGTGATGTGGGGACGCTCTCTGTACCAGAACATCCAGCGCTTCTTGCTCTTCCAGCTTACGGTGAACGTTACGGCGTGCCTTATCGTGCTTATCGGCGCCTTTATGGGTACCGAGTCGCCGCTCACCGTTACGCAGATGCTGTGGATAAACCTCATTATGGACACCTTTGCGGCTATGGCTCTTGCCTCGCTGCCGCCATCCGAGAGTGTTATGGCAGACAAGCCACGCAACCGCCAGGCTTTCATCCTTAACCGCCCGATGCTCTCCGAGATATTAGGTGTGGGTGGATTCTTCTTCGTGATGCTGTTCTTCTTCCTGCTTGTGTTCAAGCATACCGATGTGCAGTGTCTTACCGATATGATGTCGATTGACTATGCCGCTCTGTTTGCCGGTGTCGGCTCAGTGTCGTTCTGGACTGATGGACATCTGTCCGAATACGAGCTTACGCTGCTCTTCACCATATTCGTGATGACCCACTTCTTCTATCTGTTCAACGCGCGTGCCTTCGAGACACACCGCTCGGCGCTGCACTTCAAGGGTTGCCGCGGCCTGCTGTATATCTCGGGCATAATAATTGCGGGACAGGTGGTGATGGTGGAGACACCGGTGCTGCAACAGTTCTTCAACGTTATAGGACTGTCGCTGCAAGACTGGATTATAATAACCATAGGCTCAAGCTTCGTGCTTTGGATAAGAGAGGCTTGGCACTTGGTTAGGGGATAAAATTTTTCATAACCACATCTTCAACAACATGCTTCACGAGATTGC
>ULYE01023992.1_pt1 | contig 38939 bp, 28 predicted proteins | sample 1961921 | NCBI WGS metagenome assembly ULYE01 (sample SAMEA4835856, study PRJEB28245) | human gut metagenome | biome: gut microbiome; material: fecal sample | place: Denmark | collected 2008 | reverse complement strand
TTTACCCAGGGTGTTGCCCTGGGCTATGGGCTTCTGCCCCTTCTGGGCGTGCTGCTTAGACTTTAACACATCCTCCTGAACAAACAGAAAGACAAACTATAACCAAACAACAACAATACCACAACCAACTCAAAGCCAACTGCTCAGGCTATGGCGAGGACGCCATAGCCTCCTACATTACGCCTACGCCACAACAGGATACGCCCCATGTAAGCTATGCAAATATAACACCTGTAGTAAAAAAGTGTTACAAACAAAAATCGCAAAATAGAAATCCGCAAAGCAGAAATCACCTGGTTATTCACCGTTTTTAAACGGTTTTCCACACTATTCAACCCCTTTTATCCACAAAACAGGCACTTATCCACTGCAAATGTACCCCTTTTGCACAGCAAAACGACCTCCGTTGCATTGCAAAAGGACAACTTCTCAACACCAAAAGGACTACATTAGCAACAAAAAGGAGTCCTTTTGCACCCTGTATTCTTGCACACGCCAGGCTCCAACTAACGTAATCCGCTGTGTATAAGCACTATGAACGCTGCACGCCCAAAACTCAAGAAATTCGCACTAAGAATTTCCTGGTGCGCTCAACTGGCAGTATTGAGCCGAAAAAATGCAAATATAGTGTCGGAGCTGAGCTCCAGTTGTGGGGTTGAGGGGGTGAGATGGTATTAGTTTGCAGGTTAATTTTTGAAGCCAGGAACCCCCTTCGAAATCGCCATTTATCCACAACTGCAATACAATTGTGGATAACTAATGTAACAGACTGATATACAATGCATAGTTTTCAACAAATGCTGTGCATAAACCTGCGTATAAACAGGTTATCAACAGATTACAGGCATAGTGTTTATCAACATCCTGTAGAAAACTGTTGATAACCCTGTAACGCAGTGAAACACAAACAGGTATAATCCACAGGAGCCGTGTATAACAACCGTATGCACATCAAACAGGGAAGAAATACAAATCAAGTAGCAGCCGACTCCTGTCTCAGCAGCACACTACACAGGCATCAACAGGAGAACAGGAGGTTGTAATTCTAATAGTAGGTCATTATAACGCTAATTGTAGGAGGTTATGGCGTCCTCGCCATAACCTGCGCAGTTGACTATTAAAGGAAGCCGGTTTTATCAACCAGAACAACTCTTACTATTTGTGTTAGTTGGTTGCTCAGGTTATGGCGAGGACGCCATAACCTCCTACATTTACAGCTTTCAGCTACTACAGTTGCAATAATCGGCTACAACATCTGCAATCCTGTTTGTATTCTTCCTACTCTTATCCCTACAGTTATCCATATTTATCAACACCCAATGCGGCATAACCACACTTCAGACCAGTTGTACACACAGGACACGCCTGTACCTGTTGATAACCCCACAAACCCTGTGGATAAAGTGTTGATAAAATTGTGGATAAGTTGGGAGTTATCAACAGCCCGACAAGCATAATATGTGGAGTGTGGATAAATACCCAAGTTATTAAGTCGATATTTCAAAGTTTTCCACGCATATTTACCGAAAAAAGATATAAACTTATTAACTTTGCAAGTGTGAACCACAATCTGTGGATAATACACATACAACGCTCATTATCAGCAAGAAGTTATTAATGACACCTGTTGGTAATCCTGTGTCAAACGTTGATAACGAAATAACCAAAGAAATGGCCCAAAACTTACCAACAAGTTAACAACACATCATACTCATAATATTTTTTCTTTTCAAAAAAAATAAAAAGAGTAAATATATAAATGGTGTTGACAAATGGGGTGGGAGACAGGCTTACAGGAGATAGAAGAAACAATAACATAAAACAATACGACAATGAACAAAGAGTGGATAGAGAAGGGATACATCGACGAACCCGTCGAAGCGTCTGTTGACTTGAAGAAAGAGATACGCCGCCTGTGCCGCGAGAAGGACGCCGTGCTGCTGGCTCACTACTACACGGTGGGCGACATACAGGAAGTGGCCGACTTCGTTGGCGACTCATTGGCCCTTGCCCGCAAGGCAGCACAGACCGATGCCAAGATGATTGTGATGTGTGGAGTTCACTTTATGGCTGAAACGTGCAAGCTGCTTTCGCCCGACAAGAAGGTGCTGTGCCCCGATCTCACAGCAGGATGCTCGCTTGCCGACTCGTGTCGTGCCGAAGATCTGAAGAAGTTCAAGGACGAACATCCCGGATACAAGGTGGTGAGCTATGTCAACACTACCGCCGCTGTCAAGGCTCTGACCGATGTTGTAGTGACGTCGGGCAATGCCGAGAAGGTGATGGCGTCGTTCCCGAAGGACGAGAAGATAATCTTCGGTCCCGACTACAACCTTGGCAACTACATCAACAGTGTGTCGGGCCGCTCTATGTTGTTGTGGAACGGAGGCTGCCATGTACACGAAAAGTTCTCGGTAGAGGCCATCGTGAAGTTGAAGGCTGAGCATCCTGACGCCGTGGTGATGGCACACCTGGAGTGCAAGGCGCCCGTTCTGGCTGTCGCCGACATAAAGGGTTCTACAGCCACCATGCTCAACTATGCCATAGCACATCCCGAAATCAAGGAATACATCATAGCCACCGAGGCAGGCATATTGCACGAGCTGGAGCGCAACTGCCCCGACGTGCGCTTCTATCCGGTTCCGCCGGAAGTGTCGGAGGGTGGAGTAGGGTGCTCATGCAACGAGTGTGAGTATATGAAGAAGAACACCCTCGAGAAAATCTACAACACTCTGCGCCACGAATGGCCCGAAGTGACCGTAGACCCGGCAATCGCCCGCGACGCCGTTAAGCCCATCGAGCGCATGCTTGAGCTGTCGTAAGTCGGTTGACGAAGAACGAGGTACAAGTTGACTAGGAACGAGGTACAAGTCAACTCGTCCACTTTTCTATTAATAAAATGCAATTTTTCGACATTATATATTTTATATCATAGAAAAATAGTACTTTTGCACACATATAATTACATTAAAAAATAAAACACGTAAAGACAATTTATGGACAAACTTAGTTACGCTCTTGGCCTTGGCATCGGCCGACAGCTCTCGCAGATGGGTGCCGACAGCCTCAACATCGACGACTTCGCTCAGGCTATCAAGGACATCATAGCAGGCAAGCAGCCGCAGATTGCCGATCAGGAAGCGCAGACAATCGTTACAGAATTTTTCCAGCAGCAGGAGGCAAAGCAGCGCGCTGCCGCCGCCGAGAAGTATAAGGAGAACAAGGAAAAGGGCGAAGCATGGCTCGCCGAGAAGGCTATGGAAGAGGGCGTAGTATCCCTGCCTTCTGGTCTTATGTATCAGGTGCTCAACGAAGGCAGCGGCAAGAAGCCGACAGCCGAGGACACTGTGGAGTGCCACTACGAAGGACGACTCATCGACGGAACCGTATTCGACAGCAGCTACAAGCGCGGCGAGTCGGCTACATTCCCCCTCAACGGCGTAATCGCAGGTTGGACAGAGGGCGTACAGCTCATGTCTGAGGGTGCCAAGTATCGCTTCTTCATCCCCTACCAGCTTGCTTACGGCGAGCGCGGTGCAGGAGCAGCCATCCCGCCGTTTGCAGCTCTCGTGTTCGACGTAGAGCTTATCAAGGTGATGTAATGCGTCAGCATAATACAGAAAAACAATAAAAACACATAAGAAAATGAAGAAATTCTCAATCGTAGCCGCATTGGCTATCGCTGTAGCAAGCTTCGTGGCTTCTTGCGGCAACTCAGGCTCTAACAAGCCTAACCTTAAGAACGATGTAGACACACTGTCGTATGCCATCGGTCTGGCACAGACACAGGGTCTGAAGCAGTATCTCGTGCAGATGGATGTAGACACTACATACATGGACGCTTTCATAAAGGGTCTGCGTGAGGGTGCAAATGCAGGCGACGACAAGAAGAAGGCTGCCTACTATATGGGTATCCAGATCGGTCAGCAGATCAGCAACCGCATGGTGAAGGGCATCAACCACGAGCTCTTCGGCGATGATTCTACCAAGACAATATCAATGAAGAATTTCCTTGCCGGATTCATCCAGGGCGTAAAGGAGAAGAAGGGACTCATGACAGTAGAACAGGCAAGCCAGGTTGCTCAGATGAAGATGATGGCTATCAAGTCAAAGCACATGGAAGAAGAGTACGGTCCGCTGAAGAAGAAGGGCGAAGAGTGGATGGCAGCCAATGCAAAGAAGGCTGGCGTGAAGACTCTTCCTTCAGGCGTTCAGTACAAGGTTATCAAGGAAGGCAACGGTGCTATGCCTAAGGATACATCACTCGTAACCGTAAACTACGAAGGCCGACTCATCGACGGAACCGTATTCGACAGCAGCTACAAGCGTGGCCAGGCCGTAGACTTGCGTGCCAACCAGGTAATCAAGGGCTGGACAGAGGCTCTCGTACACATGCCTGCAGGCTCGGTATGGGAAGTTTACATCCCTCAGGAGCTGGCTTACGGCGATCGTGAGCAGGGTCAGATCAAGCCTTATTCACCGCTGGTGTTCAAGATTGAGCTCATCAAGGTGAACGGCAAGTAATTCCGCACACACAGAACAATAAAAAAACAATCAGGGCGACCCACAAGGCCGCCCTATTTTAAATGTATTAATCAATGAAGAAGTTGCTCATTATCGCTCTCGCCGTATTCGCGACGACAGCCTTTGCCGTCACTCCCGGCGTAAAGAAAGACAAGAAAAAGAAGAAAGCCGTAGCCGCTGCTGTCATCCAGCCTGCCTATCCGCAGCTGTTGAGTGCCAGCGATTCGCTGAGCTATGCAGCCGGAATGTTCACCACACGCGGACTCATGGACTACGTGAAGACGCAGTTCGGCGTCGATTCTACCAATGTTCAGACCTTCATAGAGACTCTGCGCGAGGCTGTGGCTGCACAGCACGACAAGCAGTTTGCAGCACGTTGCGCAGCCATGCAGATTGCCCAGATGCTCGACACACGCATCTATCCTAACGTAAGCAGCGACGTCAAGGGCACCGAGTACACACTCGACAGCCTCAAGTTCAACAGCGGATTCCTTGCAGCTGTGGCAAGCGACACCACACTCATGCATCAGGACCAGGCCGAACGCTACTTCCAGACCACCATGAAAGAGGCAAAGGAGCGTGCCGAACGACAGTACAAGTTCGACAACGAGGCGTGGATAAAGCAGAACGCTACAAAGGAAGGCGTGAAGACCACCACTTCCGGACTTCAGTATAAGGTAATAACAGCCGGCACAGGCGCTATCGCTACAAAGGACGACAACGTTACGGTGAAGTACGAGGGACGCACCATCGACGGCAAAGTGTTCGACAGCAGCTACAAGCGCAACCATGATACCACCACATTCCGCCCCGACCAGGTCATCAAGGGTTGGACCGAGGCTCTCTGCATGATGCCCGAGGGCAGCAAGTGGGAACTCTATATCCCGCAGAACCTTGGCTACGGAGCACGCTCGGCTGGCGAGATCAAGCCATATTCAACGCTCATCTTCACCGTTGAAGTGGTGAAGGTGGAGAAGAAAGTGGAGAAGAAGAAGTAAAAAAAAGGCCCCACCCCCGACCCCTCCCCAGCAGGGAGGGGAGCTATATGTAACCGCTGCTTAAGTCATAATATTACATGCTTAAGTTAAAATAACAGATATTTAAGGCGTTATGCCAATACATTTAGTTTCCATCCCTTCTGTGGATGGGATTTGGGGGTATAGCTTTCTATTCTTTTAGAATTAATTGGTAAGCAGCCTTTACATATTACTCCCCTCCCTACTGGGGAGGGGTTGGGGGGGGTAGGGCTTTCAATTACTTTACATATTACTCCCCTCCCTGCGGGGGAGGGGCTGGGGGTGGGGCTTATTATTATTATTATGCGAATGGACAAATACGGTCGCGAGCTTGACCTCATACTCCTCCTTGCCGACAACGGCAGCTACACGGCGCAGGAGATAGCCGACCGTCTGGGCATCACCCGACGCAATCTGTACAACTATTTCGACTATCTGCGCGACTGCGGATTCATCCTCGTCAAGACCGGCACACGCTATCATCTCGACCATTCGTCGCCTTTCTTCCGCCGACTGCACGAAAACATTGCGCTCAGCGAGGACGAGGCGGCATACATCTGTCGTCGTCTGTCGGCAAGCGAACAGTGCGACTACACCGCCCAACGTGTGCGTCAGAAGCTCGCACGCGCCTTCAACATATCCGACATTGCCAATCCCGAAGTGCAGCGCAGGGTCGACCAGTGCATGGCGCGACTAAAGGAAGCCATAGCGGCGCGCCGCATGGTGGTGCTGCGCAAGTATTCGTCGCCCCACAGCCACAGCGTTTCCGACCGCATAGTGGAGCCGTACATGATGATGAACGACGGTCGCGACGTGCGTTGTTACGAAATCAGTTCGCACATCAACAAGACATTCAAGCTCTCGCGAATGGAGAGTGTCGACATACTCGACGTGCCGTGGACGTTCGAGCCGATGCACAAGGACCTCTACACCGACATGTTCATGTTCTCGGGCGAGCAGCGTCATACCGTCACTCTGCATCTCGGACAGCTGTCGCACAATCTCATGATAGAGGAATATCCGCAGTCGGAGCAGTGCATCACAGCCAACGACGACGGCAGCTGGACCTTCCACACCGACGTGGCGTCGTTTCTCGGCATAGGCCGCTTTGTGCTCGGACTCTATGACGACATTGAAATCATAGGCTGCCCGCAGTTCATCGACTATATCAAGGAGAAAATAAAGTCGATGGGGAAGAATGGTCCAGTTTGACAGGACCATGAAGTTTTTCCTACAGTTGGTTTCTGTCAGTTTGGTGCTTGTACGGTATTCCGTTTAAGGAAGAGTTTGCAGAAATTCTCCTAAGTGTACGTGTTTGATACCATCTACATTGCTTCCGCTTGTCCATTCGTCCAGACTGACAACGTATTTCGGATAGTTATTGGCGATATTCTGCAGATTTCCGAATTCCCGTTGGCGTGTAGCTTCATCGTTCATCATGTATGACGACTGTATATACACAACCTCATCGTTTTTGCGTGCAACGAAATCCACCTCGCGTCCACCCGTCTGCTGTCCCGTGAACACCTCGTATTGATGTTGTGAGAGATGCCGGTATATGGCGTTCTCCATAAGTTTGTGTATATCGTTCTGCATATTGAATCCGAAGTGGCAGTTGCGCAGTCCGAGATCTTCAAAATAATACTTGTCTCCAATTTCAAAAGTCTTCAGTCCGTTTACGTCGATGCGTCGCACCTTATTTATCAGATAAGCGTTTTGCAGAGCCTTCAGATAGTTTATCACTTGCAGAGGCGAAATGTTGACGCGCTGTGATTTGAGATAGCGGCTTATGTTGTTGGCTGAAAACAGGTTGCCAACGTTGTCGGCGGTATATAGTGCGAGCGTTTCAAGAAAGTCCACATTGCGTATATTCTCACGCTTCACCACATCCTTCAGAATGATAGTTGAATACACGTTACGCAGATATTCAAACACTATGTCGCGTTGCAATGGCAGGTTGGTAAGATAAGGCAGTCCGCCGTATGTGAGATATTCGCGCAGTGTCTGGGTGGTAGGAGCAAGACGGTTGAACTCCATGAATTCTTTATAGGAGAGGCTGTGGATATGAAACTCGATGTAACGTCCAGACAGATAAGTGGAAAGTTCGCTTGACAGCATAGTGGCGTTGCTGCCGGTTATGAATATGTCGCAAGCGTTCTGTGCCTGCAGGCTGCGCAGCGTGTGTTCAAATCCCTTTATGTCCTGCACCTCGTCGATGAACAGATAGTTGTCACATGCCTCCTTGAGGTGTTCGTTGACGTATGCAGTCAGTTCCTCATTGGTGCGTATGAAGGCAAATTCCTCCAGTTCCTTGTTTATACATATTGTATTGCAGTTGGCATTGGTGTGCTCAATATGTTCCTGTATCTGTCTTAAGATACAGCTCTTTCCTACACGGCGCTGGCCTGTCAGCACCTTTATTATATTCTTGCCAATAAACGGAGCTATACGCTCTGTATAGTCCGGGCGGTTGATAAGCTTTATCATAAGGGTATTTTTATTAGTTATACTTAAAACTTTATGCAAATATAACTAATTTATAAAGTATAACAAACAAAATCCCGTCAGATTGCAGTTTTGTTAGTTATACTTAACAGAATGATTACACCCTATTTTGAAAAGGAGTCCTTTTGGCTTCCAAAAGGATTCGTTTTGCCCTCCAAAAGGAGTCCTTTTACAATGCAAAAGGATTCGTTTTACAATGCAAAAGGAGTCCTTTTGTTTTTGCAATGCAATTGGAGTACATTTGTATAGTAATTTGAGTGTTCGCCATAACCTTCAACAGCTGTCGCGTAATATTAGTCTTTCTACAATTTCTCAGCAATCCAATATCCTACAGCCACGGCAATGAATCCCAGCACGACGCTGCCGCTGGTATATAATAATGTAGCCAGAGCGTGTCCGCCACGCATAAGCGAGAGGTTCTCGTTGCAGAATGTAGAGAACGTAGTGAAGCCGCCGCAAAGTCCGGTAGTGAGCAGAAGCTTGGCTGAATCGCCGCCTAGCGAGCCGCGCGACGACAATCCGTAGAACACTCCGATAAGCAGACAGCCCATGATATTGACTGCCATAGTAGGGTAGGGGAAAGCCCCTGACATGTTGTCCTGAACGAATTTGGAAGCCAGGAAGCGCAGGGCCGATCCCATGCCGCCGCCCAACGCCACGATGATTAGCGAGCGTATCATAATCAATATAGTGTAGTGATGTAAAAAAATGCTGCTGCAAAGGTACACAGAAAATTATACAAAAAAACAAAAAATATTAAGCCAATGTTCGTTTATCCCATTGAAAATAACTAACTTTGCTACCATATTATATATTTTTTGATGTTATTTTAATTTTTAGATGAACGTAATTACAAAGACAGTATCATTGCCTGATGGCAGAACCATCAGCATTGAGACCGGGAAAGTGGCAAAGCAGACCGACGGAAGTGTTGTACTGCGTATGGGCAACACCGTACTTCTCGCCACTGTTTGTGCCGCAAAAGATGCAGTTCCCGGAACAGATTTCATGCCTTTGCAGGTAGACTACAAAGAGCAGTATTCAGCAGCAGGACGTTTCCCGGGCGGTTTCACAAAGCGTGAGGGCAAGTCTGGTGACAACGAAATCCTCACATCGCGTCTCGTTGACCGTGTGCTGCGTCCGCTCTTCCCGTCTAACTATCACGCCGAGGTATATGTGCAGATCATGCTTCTCAGCGCCGATGGCGTTGATCAGCCTGATGCTCTCGCAGGATTCGCAGCTTCAGCCGCTATGGCTTGTTCAGATATTCCTTTCGAATGCCCAATCTCTGAGGTGCGCGTAGCACGCATCAACGGTGAGTATGTAATCAACCCTACCTTCGAGCAGATGAAAGAAGCTGACATGGACATCATGGTTGGCGCTTCTGCCGAGAACATCATGATGGTAGAGGGTGAGATGAAGGAAGTGTCAGAGCAGGACATGATCGGTGCTTTGAAGGCTGCTATGGCTGCCATCAAGCCTATGTGCGAACTCCAGACAGAGCTCTCTAAGGAACTTGGCACAGACGTTAAGCGCGAGTATTGCCACGAGGTTAACGACGAGGAGTTGCGCGAGCAGATCCGCAAGGAGACCTACGACAAGTGCTACGCTATCGCTGAGGCTGGCGACCACGACAAGAAGTCGCGCGAAGAGGCCTTCGACAAGATCCTCACCGACTTCCAGGAGGCTTACGATGCAGCCCATACAGAGTTGACACCTGAGGAACTTGACGAGAAGCATGCAGAAATGGTGCGCTACTATGCCGACGTTATGCGCGACTCAATGCGCCGTTGCATCCTCGACGAGGGCAAGCGTCTCGACGGTCGTAAGACCACCGACATCCGTCCTATCTGGTGCGAGGTGTCTCCGCTGCCTATGCCTCACGGAAGCGCAATCTTCACACGTGGCGAGACACAGAGCCTCTCTACATGTACACTCGGTACAAAGATGGACGAGAAACTCGTTGACGACGTACTGGAGAAGGGCTACCAGCGCTTCCTTCTTCACTATAACTTCCCTCCGTTCTGTACCGGTGAGGCTAAGGCTCAGCGCGGTGTTGGCCGTCGCGAGATTGGTCATGGCCACCTGGCATGGCGCGGTTTAAAGGGTCAGATTCCCGAAGACTTCCCCTACACAGTTCGTCTCGTTAGCCAGATCCTTGAGTCTAACGGTTCTTCTTCAATGGCTACAGTATGTGCCGGCACCCTCGCCCTCATGGACGCAGGTGTTCCTATGAAGGCTCCCGTATCAGGTATCGCTATGGGTCTGATCAAGAACCCGGGCGAGGAGAAGTACGCTGTGCTTAGCGATATCCTCGGCGACGAGGACCACTTGGGCGATATGGACTTCAAGACAACCGGTACACCCAAGGGTCTTACAGCCACACAGATGGACATCAAGTGCGACGGTCTGAGCTTCGAGATTCTCGAGAAGGCCCTTATGCAGGCTAAGGCAGGCCGTGAGCACATCCTCAACTGCATGATGGAGACCATCTCTGAGCCACGCAAGGAGATGAAGCCGCAGGTTCCGCGCATCATCCAGATCGAGATACCTAAGGAGTTTATCGGTGCAGTTATCGGCCCTGGCGGCAAGATTATCCAGCAGATGCAGGAGGATACCGGCGCTACTATCACAATCGACGAGGCTGACGGCGTAGGCAAGGTGCAGATTTCAGCTCCCAACAAGGACGCTATCGACGCTGCACTCGGCAAGATCAAGGCCATCGTAGCCATCCCTGAGGTAGGCGAGGTTTACGAGGGAACAGTACGTTCTATCATGCCTTACGGCTGCTTCGTAGAGATAATGCCGGGCAAGGACGGACTCCTCCACATCTCAGAGATTGACTGGAAGCGTCTTGAGACAGTTGAAGAGGCTGGCATCAAGGAAGGCGACAAGATCAAGGTGAAGCTCATGGAGATCGACCCGAAGACCGGTAAGTACAAGCTTTCTCACCGCATTCTGCTCCCGAAACCCGAGGGTTACGTAGAGCGTGAGCGTCGTCCGCGTGGCGAACGTGGCGATCGTCGTCCGCGTCGTGAGGGTGGTGAGCGTCGTGACGGTCGTCGCGAACACCGCGAGCCGAAGGATTTCAACGACTCACTCGACCACAACAACGATATCTAATCATATCGCAATAGAATATAAAAACCCTGCATTGCCGTCCACATCGGGCTGTGGTGCAGGGCTTTTTGTTAGTAACCTATATAAGAAACATATACGATTATGGAACAAGTACTCTGGATTTACAATACGCTGTCGCGTAGAAAGGAAGTGTTCAAGCCCCTGCACGCCCCCAATGTCGGCATGTATGTGTGCGGACCTACCGTCTATGGCGACCCGCATCTGGGACATGCACGCCCCGCTATCACCTTCGACATACTCTTCCGCTACCTCAAGCACTTAGGCTATAAGGTGCGCTACGTGCGCAATATCACCGATGTTGGCCACTTGGAGCACGACGCCGATGAGGGAGACGACAAGATTGAGAAGAAGGCACGACTCGAACAGCTCGAGCCGATGGAGATAGCTCAGTACTACACCAACCGCTATCACGCTGCCATGGAGGCGCTCAACGTGCTCCCGCCGAGCATAGAGCCGCACGCTACGGGCCACATCATCGAGCAGGAACAGCTCGTACAGCAGATTCTCGACAACGGTTTTGCCTACGAGAGCAACGGTTCTATCTACTTCGACGTGAAGAAGTATAACGAGAAATACCACTACGGCATACTCTCAGGACGCAATCTCGACGACGTGAAGGACGCATCGCGCGCACTCGACGGAGTGGGCGAGAAGCGCAATCAGGCCGACTTCGCACTCTGGAAGAAGGCTTCGCCCGAGCATATCATGCGCTGGCCGAGTCCCTGGAGCGACGGATTCCCCGGCTGGCATTGCGAGTGTACAGCCATGGGACGCAAGTATCTCGGCTCACACTTCGACATTCACGGAGGCGGAATGGACCTCGTATTCCCTCACCACGAGTGCGAGATAGCTCAGGCTGTAGCTTCGCAGGGCGACCAGATGGTTCATTACTGGATGCACAACAACATGATTACCATCAACGGTCAGAAGATGGGCAAGTCGCTCGGCAACTTCATCACCCTCGAAGAGTTCTTTACGGGCAACAACAAGAATCTCGACCAGCCCTATTCGCCTATGACCATACGCTTCTTCATACTCTCTGCACACTACCGCGGAACCGTAGATTTCTCTAACGAGGCTCTGCAGGCATCGCAGAAGGGACTTGAGAAGCTCATGAACGGCATCGCTGACCTTGACCGTATAGTAGCTTCAGCCGAGAGTGACGAGGCCACTCACAAGCTCGTAAGCCAACTTCGCGAGAAGTGTTACGACGCAATGAACGACGACTTCGCCACTCCGCTCGTTATAGCCCACCTCTTCGAGGCTTGCTCGGTAGTGAACAAGCTCGTCGATCATAAGGCTACTATCTCTGAGGCCGACCTCAAGGAGCTTGCCGATACAATGCGCCTGTTCGCATTCGACCTGCTCGGACTGCGTCCCGACAATGCCGGCTCATCGTCACATCGTGAAGAGGCTTTCGGCAAGGTTGTAGACATGGTGCTCGACCTGCGCTCTAAGGCCAAGGCATCGAAGGACTGGGCGACCAGCGACCGCATCCGCGACGAACTGGCTGAGCTTGGCTTTGAGGTGAAGGACACCAAGGACGGTGCCACATGGAAGCTCAAGTAGAGTTTTGAATTTTGAATTTTGAGTTTTGAATTGGTTGCGGCTTCGGCCGCAATTATGAATTTCTCAATTTAGAATTATTCGTTTCTCAATTTAGAATTATTATTTATGAAGCTGAAATATAACATTCTGGCAATCGTTGCCGCCATTGCCTTTAGCGGCTGTTCGTCGTCGAAGAAAGTAGGTGAGGCAGTCGACCTTAACGGCGAATGGAACATCGTAGAAGTCGGCGGCACCGCCATTGACACTACAAAGACCGAGTTCAACCCCACATTGGGATTCGAAACAGCCAAGAACAGCGTGTTCGGCTGCGCCGGATGCAACTCCATCAACGGCATAGCACGCGTCAATGCTGCCAAGCAGACCATATCGTTCAAGGAGATAGGCACGACGCTTATGCTCTGCGCTCATATGGAGTATGAGCAGCAGATACTCAAGGCTCTCGAAAGCGTAAAGGCGTATAAGTCGGCAGGCGAAGGTCGTGTACAACTGACTAACGGCAGCGGCAAGGCCATGCTGACGTTGCAAAAACAATAATATAGTTATGAAGCACATCGTATTTCTTACCGGCGCCGGCATGTCGGTTGAGTCGGGTTTCAAGACATTTCGTGGCAACGACGGACTGTGGGAGAACTATCCTGTAGAACAAGTAGCCTCGCACGAGGGTTGGCTCAAGGACCCTACACTCGTCACCAACTTCTATAATATGCTGCGCCACAAGCTCTATGCGGCACAGCCCAACGAAGGACACCGCCTCATACACGATCTGGAGAAGGAGTATAAGGTGACGGTCATCACGCAGAACGTAGACAATCTGCACGAGAAGGCAGGCTCCACCGACGTCATACACCTGCACGGTGAACTTACAAAGGTGTGCTCATCGCGCAATCCCGACGACCCTCGCTATCAGCGCGAGTTGCCCGAGGACGACTGCGAAGTGCGTCCCGGCACGCTCTCGGGCGACGGATCGCTGGAGCGTCCGTTCATCGTCTTCTTCGGCGAATCGGTGCCTATGATAAGCGTAGCAGCCGAGGCTGCCGAGCAAGCCGACATATTCGTCATCATAGGCACATCGCTCAACGTCTATCCGGCAGCCGGACTCATCCACTACGTGCGCCCCTCTGCGCCCGTATATCTTATCGATCCCGAGCCGTCGATGGGCGTAGGCCGCCAGCAGTTCACCCACATTCAGTGTGGTGCAAGCGAAGGAATGCGCAAGCTATGCGGAATTTTGAAGAAATAAAAAATGCGGGTATGGCATCGTCGCCATACCCGCATTTTTTATAGGTGTTAAAATAATGATTTAGAACTTGTAGTTCACGCCGAATGTAACGTTTGTAGCGTCAACGTCCATACCCCACTTCTGAACATTGCTGAAGTCGTTCTTCTGATAGCCGAAGAAACCAACCTTTGTTACGAAAGAAACGTGGTCAGAGAGGTTGAGCTTCAAGCCCGGCTTCAATCCAACTTCGAAAACGTCAGCGTCAGCACCGTTGCCGCCTACGTGAGCGTAACCCATTGTGCCCTCAAGGAAGAGGTCGACGAGCTTGGTGTTAACGAAAGTGTAGCGAGCGTAAGGAGCGATAACGAAGGCATTGTTGCCATCCTCTACACCAGCGTAGCCTACTGACAGACCAGCGTCCCAAGTCTTGTTGAACTGGTAGCCGATTTCAGGCATAAGCTTGTAGACCATCTTAGAGTCGCCGTCACCGTACTTCTTGCCATAGAGAGCTGCGCTACCGCCGATATACACCTGTGCACTTGCACATACAGCCATACACATAGCTGCCATTGTCATCATAATCTTTTTCATACCAAAAATTTGTTGTTTTAATGAATTATTATCCTTGTACGCTGCAAAAGTATTACATTTTATCCAATAAGCCTAAATTTCTTTCCAAAAACGACTACCTATAAGGAAAAATATATTACTTTTGGTGAAAATATATATATAAAATGAACCACGACCTAACCGATAACGACATATTCCAGTATATCATGGACGGCAGCGAGGAGGCTTTCGGCACGCTGTTCAGGCGCTATTATCCGCGTCTGCACCGCTTTGCGTGCAAATACATAGCCGACGAAGCCGCCGCAAGCGATGCTGTGCAGACGTGCTTCATGCGACTGTGGGAGCGTCGCTCGACGCTTGTAGGCGGCTCTTTGCAGTCTATGCTCTACACAATGCTGCGCAACGAGTGCCTCAACAGTCTCAAGCATACCGCCATTGTGGAAGGCTATGCACGTCAGGCACAGTCGGCTGCCGACACCGAACCGCTCTACAACGCCGACTTCCTGGGTGCTGCCGACCATCAGTTGCTCTACGACGAACTGCAACTCAGCATTGACCGTGCCCTCGACACGCTGCCACAGCGCACAGCCGACATATTCCGCATGTCGCGCTACGAATCGCTCAAGAACCGCGAGATAGCCCAGCAGCTCGGCATATCCACCACCGCCGTCGAGAAGCACATATCCAAGGCGCTCAAGACCATTGCCGCCCAGCTCACCCAAAAGTACGGCACATGTCTTGCGCTCTGTCTGATGCTCTGTCTGGAGCACGCACCGCAGGCTGTCTGACACAATCCCGGCAAATAACAGTCCACGAAGGTTGGGCAGCCGGCGTTTCAGTTGTTACATAGTTATGACAAACCATTTAAACTCCACTTATGCACAATAATATATATATAACCGCCGAAGAGGCACGCCAGCTTGCCCACAGCTACTTCGACGGCACAATATCCGATGCCGACGAACAGCGCCTCACGGCATACGTGACCCACACCCCCGACGGCACAACGCAGCTGCATGCGTGGGAGCAGGAGTGGCTCTCAGCGTACACGCCAAGCCCTGCCACCGAAGCCGCCTACCAGCAAATGGCATCACGCGTCAGCGCCACCGCCACCCGTCGACGCCGCTTGCACACGTGGCGCATTGCCGCAATCGTGGCATGCGCAGCCTCACTCATAGCCTTCGTCTTCGGCATCGGCACCTACATAGGCCGCCTCACCGCCCCCGAACAGTACTTCACGTGCTCGGCACCCTACGGCAGTACAGCCACAACGCTGCTGCCCGACGGCTCGCGCGTTACGCTCAATGCCGGCTCAACGCTTCGCTATTCCAGCCGTTTCAGCACCAGCGACCGCCGTGTAGAGCTACAAGGCGAGGGCTACTTTGACGTTGCCCGACGCGACGGCGCCCGCTTCACGGTACACACCGACGGATATGACGTAGAGGTGAGGGGCACCAAGTTCTATGTCTCAGCTTATGCCACCGACAACTACGTCACCACGACGCTCCTCAAAGGCAGCGTAGCCATCGCTTACGGCGACTCCTGCTACATGCTGAAGCCCGGCGAGCGTGCCACACTCAACCGTCTGACCCACCAGATGCAGTGCTCGCACGCCGTCAAGACAAGCAGCGGATGGAAGCAAGGCAACATCGACTGCGACGACATTTCGCTCGGCGAGCTGCGCCCCATCATCGAGCGCCGCTACAACGTGAGCATACGCATAGCCGACAGCCGTCTTGCCGCCCGCCGACTCTACATCTCGCTCGTCAACAACGAGACCATCGACGAGGTTATGGCAGCCCTCAAGCGCACACTCGACGTTAAGGTGCAGCGCGACGGACACAATATCGTAATAGAGCAATAATCATATTGTAGGAGGCTATGGCGTCCTCGCCATAGTCTGGGCAAGCAGGCAGCGCATATTATCAATAACAAGAATGCACTAACTAACTGCTCAGGCTATGGCGGGGACGCCATAGCCTCCTACAATTTGCTTTGCCAATTAACTCACTGACTTGAATTTATAATATTATCACTCCTAATGTTGGACGAACTTAACATTCAACATTCAACACTTAACATTTAAATAAAAGCACCTTAACATTCAACATTTAACATTTAACATTAAAAAAAAATGGTTTAAGGGTTGGGTAAAACCTTTATGAGTTGTTTATATAATTGAAAGAACCTAAAAACCGCTTGATTTGGACCTAAAACCGCCTTGATAACACCAGTGCATAACCCTCCATTTTCAAAAGGACTCGTTTTGCACTTCAAAAGGGCCCCTTTTACACTCCAAAAGGACTCCTTTTACAATGCAAAAGGACTCGTTTTGCCACCCAAAAGGACTCCTTTTTGAAAGCGACTGAAATCAGTGCTGAAAATCAATGGATTACAGGACCGGAAAAAGCAGAATACAGGACCTTGATAAACAGAATCGTAGCCGAAACGGGTACGATGAAAACGTAAACAATATAAACAACAATCTATAATCAAAACTTTAAACATCTATGGCAAAATTCAGATCACTATGCGTTGCCGGCGTCATCGCCCTATCCGGTGCAATGGCCACCGCAATGCAGGCACAAACGGTGAGCCGCAACTTCAACAGCCAGCCTCTGAAGTCGGTGCTGCACGAAATTGAAAGGCAAACCAAAATGTCGGTCATAGTCAACGACATCAACCTAAACAAACGCGTTACTGCCAAATTCAACAAAACACCGCTGCGTGATGTGCTAAAGCAGGTGCTCGACGAGTCGTGCGAGTACGAAATTGCCGACCGCATCATAACAATACACCCCAGCCGAAAGGCTAAGCAGGAGACACAGCAGCAGGGAAAGAAGAAAAAGCAGACTGTAAAAGGATGTATAAAGGACGAGAACGGCGACCCTATCATCGGTGCCAGCATTCTTGTAAAGGGAACAACAACCGGCACAATAACTGATGCCGACGGTCGCTATTCGCTCGATGTTCCGAGCGGTTCTACAATACAGATTTCATACCTCGGCTATCAGACCAAGGAGGTAAAGGCGCAGGGAGGCTCGGACATGACAGTATTTATGGATGTCGACAACAAGACTCTCGATGACGTTGTAGTGACAGCGTTCGGCATCAAGCGTGAAGAGAAGGCTCTTGGTTATGCCGTGCAGAAAGTGAAGGGCGACGAATTGGCAACAGTCAAGTCGGTCGACCTCGGCACTTCGCTTACCGGTAAGGTGGCAGGTTTGAACGTACAGAACTCTACCGAGTTCAATGATGCTCCGTCGGTGCTCATCCGTGGTGAAAGTCCGCTCATTGTGCTCGACGGTGTACCTTATTCTAATATATCACTTCGCGACATCAATGCCGACGACGTAGAGTCTATCGACGTGCTGAAGGGCGCTACTGCATCTGCTCTTTACGGTGCACGTGGCGGTTCGGGCGTTATTACCATCACAACAAAGAAGGGTAACAAGGAAGGACTGGACATAACAGTCAACAGCAGCACTATGTTCAATGCCGGTTATCTTGCCATTCCTGAGGCACAGCACGACTACAGTTCGGGTTCGGGTGGCCACTATGACTCTGTAGACTATGTATGGGGCGACAAGCTCGACATAGGTCGCAAGGCGTCGCAGTACAATCCTAAGACTTATCAGTGGGAAGAGACCGAACTCGTATCAAAGGGTAAGAACAACTTCCGCAACTTCCTTCAGCAGGGATTTGTCACCAACAACAACATCAGTTTGGGTTGGCGTGGCAAGAACGGTGGTGTGCGCACGTCGCTCAACCACGTCTTCAACCGTGGACAATATCCCAATGAGGATATGCACAAGATAATCTATACACTCAGCGGCAATGCCAAGATAGGCAAGCTCTCGCTCGAAGGCGGTGCTGTATGGAACAAGCGTTTCTACAACAACGACCGCGGTTCGGGTTATAGTGGTGGTGGCTACATATATAATATAATTGTGTGGACCGGCTCAAACTACGACATCCGCGACTATCGCAACTACTGGGTAGAGGGCAAGGAGAACCAGAAGCAGAACTGGCTGTACAACTACTATTATGACAATCCCTACTTCCTCGCCTATGAGTGTACACGCTCCAACGACTACGACAAGCTCAACACATACGCATACGCTAAGTATGAGCTGCTGCCATGGTTGAACATTTCTACACGTACCGGTGTCGATTTCTACGCCAGCCGTACCGAAACAAAGAACCCTATCGGACAGATTCATGGTTATTATGGTAACGTAAAGGGATACTACGGTGTTTCTAAAGCCACTGGTTTCAGTGTCAACAACGACGTTATTCTGGCTGCCGACAAGAAGCTTGGCGACTTTGACATCGACGGAATGTTGGGTAGTACCATATATTACTATAACAATGACGACGTAAGCGCAAACACCAACAACGGATTGTCTGTGCCAGGATACTATTCGCTCAAAGCGTCAGTAGACCCCGTTTCGGCATCGTCTTCATACAAGAGCAAGCGTGTCAATTCGCTTTGGGGACGCCTGTCAGTGGCATGGCGCAATACTGTCTACCTCGACGTAACGGGCCGTAACGACTGGTCTTCGACACTTCCTGCCGATACACGTTCTTATTTCTATCCGTCAGTGTCGGGCAGTGTCATCATGTCTGAGTTCCTGCATCTGCCCCAGCCCTTCACTTTCTGGAAGTTGAGAGGTTCGTGGACTGTGACAAAGTACGATCTCGACATCTTCGAGACACAGCAGGCATACAGCGTTTCGTCGAATGTATGGAACAAGATGAACACAGCCACATATCCCAGCTCGCTGCGTGCATCTACGCTGAAGCCTACGACAAAGCGAGCATACGAAATCGGTACACAGTTCAACGTGTGGAACAACCGCATCCGCTTCGACTTGGCCTACTACAATACATTGAAGTATAACAATACACGTAAGGCTACAGTCAGTGCTGCCTCAGGTTTTACCAGCACGCTCATCAATTATGGCGAGAAGCAGGAACGTCGTGGATTTGAGATTGCTGTAGGTGCTGACGTGATTAAGAAGAAGGACCTCAACTGGACTGTAAACCTCAACTGGGCTTCCGACCGTTACTACTACAACACCATTGACCCCGTATATTCTACACAGAACCAGTGGGTGCAGAACGGCAAACGTTGGGACTGGGTGGCCGACCTTGACTGGGATCGTGACCCGGACGGCAACATGATACTTTACAACGGACTGCCACAGCGCAGCAAGTATCAGAAACTTGCAGGCTATGCCAACCCAGACTGGATATGGGGCATCAACACTCAGTTGCGTTATAAGGACTGGACTCTCAACCTGGCAGTGGACGGTCGCGTAGGCGGACTTGCATACAACAAGACAGAGCAGGCTATGTGGAACTCTGGTTCGCACCCGAAGAGTGCCACACCGGAGCGTTATGAGGAGGTTGTCAACGGCAACAAGACATTCGTAGCAAAGGGCGTTAAGATAGTTTCCGGCTCGGTTAAGTATGACGTTGACGGCAACATACTGGAAGATACACGTGTGTTTGCGCCCAACGACGTAGTGGTTTCTTATCAGAATTTCATACAGAGATATGAGCCATGGTGCGGAGCAGCAGCGTTCCAGAACTACCGTTCTACAACGTTCTTCAAGATTCGCGAACTGTCATTGACCTACAATCTTCCCAAGAAGATTTGTGCATGGGCACGCATGAAGTCGGCTTCGGTGTCGTTCATCGGTCAGAACATGCTGCTTTGGGCAAAGGAGTTCAAGTATGCCGACCCAGATGTCAGCTCAGACGACTTGAGTTCGCCTTCTCAGCGTTTCCTCGGTTTCAACATTAAAGTTCAATTCTAATTAATCCAGACGCATTATGAAATTCAGAAATATAATATGTACTGTAGCAGCGTTGGGCGCAATCGGTATGTCAACGGTTTCATGTACCGGTAAGTTTGACGATTACAACACCGACGACAATGCCACAACAAAGGTCACTCCAGGCATGATTGCTACACAGCTCATACTTAACATCACGGATATAGGAGGTCAGAAATATTCAATCTATCACAGTCTGCTGCAGAAACAGGCCGTGTGGTGTGAGGGAGCGCAAGAAGACAACCAGTATAACATGCTCAGTCGGGTAGGTTTCGGCGATTATACCGACTTCACCAACTGTCAGAAGATGATATTGGAGGCAGCTTCGCAGACTGAAGCTGTACAGAATTCGTACAAGGGTCTTGCCAAATTCCTCAAGGCATACCGTCTGTATGGCATTACGATGAAGCTTGGTGACATTCCATATAGCGATTCTAACGCTGCTGAGGGTGGCAATTTCACACCCAAGTATGACACCCAGCATGATGTGTTTGCCCATATATTGGAAGATTTGGAGAGTGCGGAATCGCTCTTTGCAAGCGGTGCCAAGTTTGAGGGAGACCCTATCTATAGCGGCGACCCAGCCAAGTGGCGCAAGGCATGCAACGCTTTTGAGCTGAAGGTGCTCATGAATATGCAGCAGGTAGCCGACCAGTCGGATGCTGCCGACCTTAACGTGAAGAGCCGCTTTGCCCGTATCGCGTCGTCGGGCAACATCTTTGCAGGCAACGACGACAACTTCATGCTCGTATTCAGCGATGCAGCCGGACAGCAGTATCCGCTCTACAACAACCAGCACATGTCGTTCTATGCAACAAGTTCGTACCTCATTGAGCCGCTGAAGAATCTCAACGACTACCGCCTGTTCTACTATTGCTCGCCCGCTGTGGGCAAGACAAATGCCGGTGTGGCTGCTTCTTCATGGGATGCATATCCCGGACTCGACCCTGCTGGCGACCAAAGCGTGAACAATGCAATACATGCCGACCTTATGGACTGCAAGCCTAACCAGCGTTATCTGTTACCCGCAGGCGAGCCTATAATCCGTATAGGATACATGGAGCAGAACTTCATTCTTGCTGAGGCTGCCTTGCGTGGATGGATCAATGGCAGTGCTGAGGAGTACTATAAGAAAGGCATACGTGCCAGCATGGAATTCATAGCTCAGTATACTCCTGCCGGTGAGACTTACAATCATGGCAAAGAGATAACAGCCGAATACATCGACCAGTATCTTGCACAGCCTAATGTACAGCTCAAGAGCGATTTTGACGACGCTCTGGAACAGATTATCACACAGAAGTATCTCGGTTCGTACCGCCAGTCGCTCGACTATGAGTGCTGGTTTGACCACCGTCGTACCGGATACCCTGCTTGGGAACTTAATCCCAGCACCAACCTGAATGACGAGCAGAACAAGTTCCCGATACGTTGGCGTTACTCGCAAGACGAGATTGACTATAATAAGGCTAATCTTGAGGAAGCGCTCAATCGCCAATATAATGGTAATGATGGTTTCAATGAAAAAATGTGGATTGTGCCAAACGCTGTAGAAACTCCTATAGCCGGCAAGATAATCACAGATTTTGGTAAGTAGTAAATAGGAATTTTGTGAACACCTTAAATCGGCAGGTATCTTATTTAACAATGGAAACCAGCTGGTTTAAGGTGTTGTGATTTTATGTCTAAATGTATAAATCTACTCCAATGAACATCCAACGAACATCCCGATACTTTCTGCTTAGCCTTGTCATTGCGTTGCTTTCGCTTGTTGAGACACGGGCAGCGGTGTTGCAGTCGGGTAGGGCGTATGCTTTCAGCATGCCTGCCGAGTGGCGTTATGCCTCTGAGCCGGTGGCTACGCTCATGCATCAGCGCACCGGCGTGAAGCTCACACTGGCGCATGCCGACAGCGCTATGCTTAAGATTGAACACGACGCAGCGCTCGGCAGCGAGGCGTATACGCTTCAGATAGCCGACAAGGACATCGTAGTGAGAGCCGCAAGCGTGAAGGGAGTCAACTGGGCAATGGCACAATTGGCTCAGCTGCTGAGTGCTGCCGGGGGCAGACCGTTAGAGTGTGTTACGCTAAAGAGCAGTCCGCGGTTTGAGCATCGTGGCTTGATGATCGATTGCAGTCGCCACTTCCGCACCATAGCCGAATTAGAGTCGATGATAGACGCAATGAATCTGCTGCGTCTCAACGTGCTACATCTGCACCTCACCGACAATCAGGGTTGGCGACTCGCACTCGAGAAGTTTCCCGAAGTGGCACGCCGCGGCACGCATTATCCTGACTTTCCCGAACTCTCCGACAAGTATTACACGCCTGCCGAACTGAAGACGCTCGTGGCTTATGCCTATGCACGAGGCGTAGAGATAATCCCCGAGGTGGACATGCCGGGCCATTGTCTGGCTCTGTTGGCTTCAATGCCCGAGCTGTCGTGCCGTGGCGGCGAGTTTGAACCGTTCCCTGAGGAGCGCCTGCAGAACGACCGCAAGCGTGCATGGGAGAACATGCTGTGCGTGAGCAATCCTCGTGTCTACGACATTGTTGAGGCTGTGGTGGCGCAGTTGGCTGACATCTTCCCCTCGCGCTACATCCATCTGGGCGGCGACGAGGTGAGCACGGTGCGCTGGAAAGAGTGCAAGCGCTGCCAGGCGCTGTATCGTAGCGAGCACATGACCGACCTGCATCAGCTGCAAGACTATTTTACACGACGTGCCGGCGAGATAGTACGTCGTTATGGCAAGCGTTTGATGGGATGGGATGAGATAAACGACCGCTGTGCTGCCGATGCCTCCGACGTGGTGTGTATTTGGCAGCGCGATGCCGCCGAGCGCAGCGCCAAGGCTCTGGGCAGGGGCATGCAGGTGGTGTTGTGTCCTAAGGATCCGTGCTACTTCGACTTCGGCTATGCCCGCAACTCCACCAGGAAGGTGTTCGAATGGCAACCCCTGAAGGGCATTCCTGCCGAACAGCAGAGCCAGGTGAGGGGCTGTCAGGCGTGTCTGTGGACCGAGTTTGTGCGCACCAAAGCCGATGTCGACCACATGCTCTATCCTCGTCTGTGCGCACTGGCTGAGGTGTTGTGGACCGGAGGGGGCGGCTGCTACGACGAGTTTGTTAGCCGTCTCAACACGGTTGTGCTGCCGCTGCTCGCCCGCACGGGCAATGTTGCCTATGCCGAGCGATTGGATGACACGACGATATTCCGTGCCGAGTCGAGCCATGCCAAGCTTCTGGCTGGCGCAACGATTGATACCGATATGCCCGGCGTGAAGTTCTACGAAAAGGAGTATGCCTACGACGGCGACGAGAGCACATTCTTCTGCACGCCATATTCCGACCTTGAGGGCGAGCACTTCACCGTAACGCTCGATAGTCCGGCTCGGACGCGACGTGTGGCAGTGGTGTTTGACGACTCTAAGGAATATCCGCACGGTGCCGTTCTGGAGGCAAGTGCCGACGGCAAGACATATTATAAGGTGGCTGACGAGGTGAAGGGCGGACGCATGGAGGCACGATTCAAGACGCAGCGCAAGGTGAAGTCGCTGCGCTTAAGGCTCACCCGTGAGCAGCAGAACCGTCTTACCATCAGGGAATTCCATTTTCGTTAAACAATCAGACATCAAACCCTATTATGACAAGAAATAAAAACGTAACTTTGCTACGTGTGCTGTTGGCTGTGGTTATGGCTTTGACAGCAATGCCGAAGGTGCACGCCGAGAGCCTGATAGTTGAAGCCGAGAGCTTCAGCAAGCGTGGCGGATGGATGGTCGACCAGCAGTTTATGGACCTCATGGGGTCGCCCTACCTGATAGCCCACGGCATGGGCGTGCCCGTAAGCGATGCCGTCACTACGGTGAACATAGGCAGTGGCGGCACGTATCACGTATATGTGCGCACATACAACTGGACTTCGCCATGGACCTCAAAGCCCGGTGCAGGAGCCTTTGAGGTGAGTGTGGGCGGCAAGCGTCTGCATACTGTAGGGCAGACGGGCAACCGGTGGCAGTGGCAGAAGGCTGGCACGGTGAGGCTTAAGGCCGGCAAGACACAGCTGCGACTGCACGACCTCACGGGATTTGACGGCCGTTGCGACGCCATACTGCTCACTACCGACGGCAGTCTTGTTCCGCCCGACGACGCACGCAGCCAAGACGCATTCCGTAGCGGCATCAACGGCACAAGCCTTAAGCCTCGCGATGCCGGAGAATACGACATGGTGGTGGTGGGAGCAGGCGTTGCCGGCATGAGTGCGGCAGTGGCTGCAGCCCGGTTGGGACTGCGTGTGGCGCTAATAGGCGACCGTCCGGTGGCTGGCGGCAACAACAGTTCGGAGGTGCGTGTACACATGGGCGGACGCTTGGGCGTTGGTCCTTATCCCAAGCTTGGACAGTTGCAGCAGGAGTTTGCCCCAAGTCGTGAGGGCAATGCACAACCCGCTGCCTACTACGAAGACCAGAAGAAGATGCAATGGCTGCAGCAGGAGCACGGAGTGAGCCTCTTTATGGGCGTGCATGCCGACGGTGTGACCATGGACGGAACCCGTATAGAGAGCATTACGGCACGAAATGTGCTGAGCGGCGAGCGCCTGAGGTTCAGAGCACAGCTCTTTGCCGACTGCACGGGCGATGCTACCATAGGCTATCTGGCTGGTGCCGACTGGCGTATGGGACGTGAGTCGCGCAGCGAATATGGCGAGAGCCGTGCGCCCGAACGTGCCGACAGCATGACTATGGGAGCCTCGGTGCAGTGGTATGCAGCCGAAAGCAAGAGTCGAGAGCGGTTTCCGCTGTTTGAATATGGAGTCGTGCTCAACGACTCTACAGCCGAGCGTGTGCTCAAGGGCGAATGGACTTGGGAGACGGGCATGAACCGCAACCAGATAACCGAGGCTGAACGCATACGCGACTACGGACTGATGGTTGTGTATTCCAACTGGAGCTATCTGAAAAACCGGTTGCCCGAGCGCCGTGATTATGCCAATTACAGACTTGACTGGGTGGCTTACGTGGCTGGCAAACGGGAGTCGCGCCGACTGCTGGGTGACTATGTGCTGAAGGAGGACGACCTTGTGCGCCACATGACACACGAAGATGCGTCGTTTGCAGCGACGTGGAGTATCGACCTGCATGAGCCCGATCCTGCCAACACCATCAGCTTCCCTGGCAACGAATACAAGGCCACTACACGCCACACCGTCATCTATCCTACGGCTGTGCCCTATCGTTGTCTGTACTCGCGCAATGTTGACAACCTCTTCATGGCGGGCAGAAACATCAGCACAACGCACGTTGCGCTCGGCTCAACCCGCGTAATGCGCACCACGGGAGCAATGGGCGAGGTGGTAGGTATGGCTGCATCGCTCTGCAAGGAGTATGGCGTAACGCCACGCCAGGTGTACTTCTATCATCTCGACAAGCTGAAACGCCTCATGCAGAAGGGCGTGGCAAAAGAGGGTGTAAAGCCTACGCAGGACTATAACGAGGGCGGATGGCTCGACAATCCGCCTACAATAAAATAATGAGTATTAGCATATAATAACAAGAACTACAAATGAATCATATGGCTATGAAGAAATCAATCGTTATGTTGCTGGCAATACTGCTATTGCCACTGACGTGTCTTGCTGGTGGAAAGAAGCAGGGCAAGACGTTTACCGTGCTGCAGTGGAACATCTGGCAGGAGGGAACTATGGTGAAGGGTGGATATGAAGCCATTCTGAACGAACTGGAACGGCTACGCCCCGACTACGTTACGTTCAGCGAGGTGCGCAACTATCGCGACGACTTCATTGCACGTGTGTGCAAGGATATGGCTAAGCGTGGTGTGGTGTATTACGGATTCTGCTCGGACGATACTGGACTGTTGTCGTCTACGCCCATCACCGCCCATAAGACGGTGTTCCCGTTGAAGGACGACCATGGGTCGATTTACAAGCTTGAGACGAAGGTGTGCGGACGCAAACTGGCCCTGTACACCAGTCATCTCGACTATCTCAACGACACGTATTATGAGGTGCGTGGTGTTGACGGCAATACGTTTAAGGAGATGGAACCGCTCACCGATGTCGACGAGATATTGCGTCGCAACGCTCTCTCAATGCGCGACAAGGCTATAGCCAACTTCCTTAAGGAGGCAAAGCGCGACCAGGAGCGTGGATTCATCACCATTATAGGCGGCGACTTCAACGAACCGTCGGTGCAGGACTGGACTGAGCAGACGCGCGACCTGTACGACCATCACGGCGTAGTGATAGCATGGCCGCAGACGACGGCACTCATCAAGGCTGGATTCAAGGACTGCTATCGCACGGTTCACCCTGATGTGCTGACTCATCCGGGCTTCACCTTCCCCTCGGACAATCCTGATGTCGACCCGAACAAACTGACCTGGGCACCGAAGTCGGACGAACGCGACCGCATCGACTATCTCTTCTTCCGTGGCAAGGGCATAAAGGTGACGGAGTGCAAGCTCTTCGGTCCTGAAGGCAACATCGCTTATGCCAAGCGTGTACCCCTCGGCACCGACGAACCGATAATAACACCGCTCGCAACGTGGCCCACCGACCATAAGGGTGTGCTTGCTACGTTTGTGGTGGAGTAATTGGAAATGTGGATATTCAAATAAAAAAGTCACGAATTAACATGAATTATCCGTGAATGTTATTCGTAATTTATGGATAATTCGTGTTGATTCGTGACTAAAAGAAAGCTATTTTTTCTTCATGTCTTCCTCAATAAAGCGCAGCAGATGTTCTACTGCCTCGCTCTCGGGAATAGCTTTTTCTACGCACATTTTCTGTTTGTAGAGCGAAATCTTGCCTGGTCCGGCTCCTACATATCCGTAGTCGGCATCCGCCATTTCACCCGGTCCGTTGACAATACAGCCCATTATGCCAATCTTCAGACCCTTCATGTGGGCTGTAGCGGCCTTAATCTTGGCTATGGTAGAGCGCAGGTCGTAGAGCGTTCGGCCGCATCCGGGGCACGAGATATACTCGGTCTTGGATGTGCGGAGGCGTGCTGCCTGCAGGATGGCAAATGAAGTGTCGGCAATGTCGCGCACGTTGATGTCGCCGTCGTTCATCAGCCAGATTCCGTCGCATAGTCCGTCAATCATCAGCGCGCCCATGTCGGCAGCAGCCTCAAGCTGGAAGTCGGCCTTCTCCAGGGCGCTGTGGCGATACATCTGGGCAAAGACAACTGGATTGAAGAGTCCGTTTATCCACAGTTCGTGGGTCAAAGCACGCTGCTCACCCAGCTTGTTCTGCTGGTTGCTGACGGCTATCACTACTACTTCGGGATGAGCCTTGAGGCATGCCAGATACTCCTCCGACGGAGCACCGAGCTGCAACACGAGGAACTTCACGTCGGCCTTGACGCTCGAAATGAACGGTGTGGCGTTGTAAGGGAATATCGGATAGGTGTCCTTCGCGCCGGTATAGGCGTTGAAATCGACGATATACTTCTGTCCTTCTTTTCGGTTGGCGGGCAGCGAAGAGCCACAGTATATATAGTCGGGAGTGGTGTCGGCACCAAATTCTACAGCAGTCGGAGTCTGACCGTTTGGCAACGAGGCAATCACTACGGGCACATTAGAGCCGCCAATGCCTCCTGCAGCGCGTGTCTTGTGACGTTCGGGGTGCAGCCAGTTGAAGTCGGGCGACGCTGTAGCGGGTACCATGAGGTGGCCTTCGCGCTTGGTGATGTAGTCGACAAGGTGGCGTGCCACCGGTATCTCAGCCTCTGGCTCCTCGCTAAGACTAACGCGTACGGTGTCGCCGATGCCGTCGGCGAGCAGAGCTCCGATGCCTACGGCACTCTTGATGCGTCCGTCCTCGCCCTCTCCAGCTTCAGTCACGCCGAGGTGGAGCGGATAGTGCATGTCATTGCGGTCCATCTCGTCAACAAGCAGACGAACGGTTCGCACCATAATGACCGTATTGGAAGCCTTGATGGAAATCACCACGTTGTCAAACTGCTCCTTCTTGCAGATGCGCAGAAACTCCATGCAACTCTCGACGATTCCCTCGGGAGTGTCGCCATAGCGCGACATGATGCGGTCGGACAACGATCCGTGGTTAACACCGATGCGCACGGCTGTGTGATGCTCCTTGCAGATATTGAGAAAGGGAACGAAACGGTCCTCAAGTTTCTTCAGTTCGTCGGCATATTCGGCATCTGTATATTCTATCTTCTTGAACACACGCGCCGGATCGACATAGTTGCCGGGATTGACACGAACCTTCTCGGCATACAGTGCAGCCACATCTGCAACGTTAGCGTTGAAGTGTACGTCGGCAACAAGCGGCGTATTGAAGCCGTCAGCGCGCAGTTGGGCGTTGATATTCTTCAGATTCTCAGCCTCGCGTCGGCCCTGTGTGGTGAGTCGCACAAGTTCGCCGCCAGCCTTAATAATTCTTTCCGCCTGTTCTACGCATGCCTCAGTATCGTTGGTATTGGTAGTGGTCATCGACTGGATGCGTATCGGGGCATCGCCGCCAAGCTGCAAGTCGCCCACCTGAACGGGCGATGATGAGCGGCGACGATAGTTGAAGAGGTCTATCATTTTAGCACTTATAATCATACTTCACTTCAGCCAATTCCTTATTTGCCTTCTCAATTTTGGCACCAAGTCCGGCCTTGTATACTTCCATTTTCTTAGCCATTTCGGTGTCACCGAGGGCTATCATCTCGCAGGCAAGGATAGCGGCGTTCATGGCACCGTTTACTCCTACTGTGGCAACGGGGATTCCTGGAGGCATCTGTATGATTGATAACATGGCGTCCAATCCGTCGAGCATACCCTTGATAGGAACACCGATAACGGGCAACGTTGTGTTGGCTGCGATTACACCGGGCAGTGCTGCTGCCATGCCCGCAGCTGCGATGATGACCTTAATGCCACGGTCCTTGGCACCTTTGGCGAAGTTTTCCACTGCTGTAGGTGTGCGGTGGGCTGAGAGTGCGTTCACTTCAAAAGGTACTTGCATGTCGTTCAAGAACTTGCATGCCTTTTCCATAACGGGCAGGTCGCTTGTGCTGCCCATGATGATGCTTACTAATGGAGACATAATGATTAATTATTAAAAAGCCTCTCCTATTATCTCTCCCCCTGCAGGGAGTGGAGTAATATGTAGAGTTGGGCTTTGGTTTATTGAATTTATTATTTATACGATTAATATCTATACTTTTGTTTCTTTTGATTGAACTTTGCAAGTTCAATCAATGGGAAAAAGACGCGATTGGCAAAGCATATCGCTCCCCTCCCTACGGGGGAGGGGTTGGGGGTGGGGCTTACAATCCCAGTATCACCGTATACGCCACAACCAATCCCAAGAGGAATCCGTAGCATACCTGACGCAGCGAGTGCTGGCGCAGAATCATGCGACTCGAGCCTACCATTCCGCCAAGTATGATGACCACGCAGAGCCATCCCAAGGGGTTGAACCCGAATATAATGGCGAACGCTTGCAGCGCTCCTGCCACACCGCCGATTGCTGCTGTATGGGTGGAAATCTTCCACCACACATTGATAAGGGCGCACAGAATCTGTATGACGAGTGCCGACATGAGTATGTTGCTCATGAAATGGGGTATGTTGAAGCGATGCATTACATAGTAACACACAAAGTAGCTTACAATAGAAAGCAGATACGGCACTACACGACGTTCCTTCTTGCCAAGCTCGATGAGTGTCCATCCGTGATAGCCGCGATAGAAATGGATGAGCAATGTGGGCAAGAGAATGGTGAAAAGGTAGACAAGACCGAGCACCGTAAGCTTGTACGGCCATGGCATCAGACTGAGATAGCTGAACGTGAACAGCGCTATCAGTCCGACAAGCGGCAGATAGAATGGCGTAAATACCATGCTAAGAATGCGGGCAGCGATAATAATATTCTTTTCTTTCATATTTCCTGAGCCTTACTGGGCATCTTTATGCCTTACTAAGCCTTATTGAGCCTTATTGAGTATTAAGCCTTACTAAGCCCTATTAAGCCTTACTAAGCCTTCTATAATTATTTTTCTCAATTAACAAATCATATCACTCTCCTCCCTACGGGGGTGGGGCAGGGGGTGGGGCTTTTGCCTTTATCCCTTCCTCAATCGTGCCACTGGCAGTCCCAATTGTTCGCGATATTTGGCCACGGTGCGTCGTGCTATAGGATAGCCGAGCTTGGTGAGAGCCTTTGTAAGAGCGTCGTCGCTCATTGGTTTCTTCTTGTCTTCCTTGGCAATGAGGTCCTTGAGTGCGAGCTTTATCTTTCGTGTCGAGAGTTCTTCGCCCTCGTCGGTGGTGTAACCGTCGGAGAAGAAGAAGCGTAGGGGGAATGTGCCCCAGTTGGTTTGTGCATATTTGATGTTGCTTACGCGTGAAATGGTGGATATGTCGAGTCCGGTGCGGTCGGCAATGTTCTTCAGAATCATCGGCTTTAGGTCGGCCTCGTCGCCATCCTGGAAGAAACGGCGCTGCCAATCGATAATTGCCTGCATGGTAATGGTGAGCGTACGGCGGCGTACCTTTATCGCTTCGATATATCCGCGTGCACGTTCCACCTTTTCCTTTGCGTAGAGCAATGCTTCTTTTTCGCGTCTTGACATCGACGTTTTGTTGTTCTTGTAAGCCTCCATCATATCGGCAAACGATGGCGATACCTTCAGTTCGGGAATGTTTCCGCTGTTGAGCGTGAATGTCACATTGCCGTTGTCGTCGGTGTCGACAATGAAGTCTGGCGTAATCTGCTGCACGTTGCGACCCTCAGTCTCACCGAGCGACGAGCCGGGCTTCGGATTGAGTCGGCGCAACTCAGTCATTACGCGCTCAGCGGTATCTGTATCGACACCCAATGCTGATCGTATCTTGTCGAAATGCTTCTTTGTGAACTCGTCGAAACAGTCGGTTATCACCTTCTGCATCATTGGCTTTAGTGAGTCGTTGGGGCGTCGTTTGATTTGCAGCAACAGACATTCCTGCAACGAGTGGGCTCCTATGCCGGCAGGATCGAATGTCTGTAGTATGCGTACTACGCGGTCTACGTCGTCGATAGTGCAGTCGATGCCATGATATATGGCAAGTTCGTCGGAAATAGACTCGCTGTCCTTGCGCAGCAGTCCGTCGCTGTCGAGCGACCCGATGACATATTCCATTATATCCTCGTCCTTCTCCGACAGTTCCGTCTCGCCCATCTGCTCCTTCAGTTTGTCGTAGAATGATGTCGTGTCGCCATACACCATCTCCTCATAATCGGCAGAGTCAGCCCCTGAACCACCAGTATATCCAGCCGTAGGCATATCGTCGTCGCCACCGCCGATGCGCTCCAGAGCATCGTTGAGAGCCGAATCGCGTTCCTCACGTTCTTTACTAGCGTCAAAGTCGTCATTGTCGGAGGCGCCATCGCTGCCCGAAGAGGGCTGCGAATCATCACCATACGAGGTTGAAGAGTCATTGCCTTCTACGTGACAACCCTCGAAAACGTCTTCGGGCGAAGTCGTTTCAAGAGCCGGATTGTCGTCAAGTTCAGCATTAACGCTCTGCTCCAGTTCGGTCAAGGGCATCTCGAGCAAGTGCACCTGTAGCATCTGCTGTTGCGACAGACGCTGCACCTGCTGAAGTTTCTGCTCCTGTGTTTGTATGAGTTTCATTTTATGACGTGTTGATGTGATGTTCGGATGTTGTTGACAGTTTCAATCGTTCAACTGAAGTAGAGCTTCAATTTGTCGGCTTCGGTGTGCAGCAGTTCGGGCTGTTCGCTGTAATAGCGCTTCCATATTCGCTTCGCCTCGTCGACAATGGGCGACTGTTCGGCAGCCTTTCGCTTCAATATTGGGTCGAAAGTCTGGTAAATCTCGAGTATTCGAACTATCTCCTCGGGCTTGAGCGATAGCAATCGTGCCATATCGAGAACCTCTGGCGTCTCGCTCACCATAGTGTTGGGCGTGAGGGCGAAGTAGAGTTCGAGTATGATTACGAGCATAACGGGCGTTATATCGGATGAATTGTCGATAGGGCGGTAGTCGCGTTCGAACGAAGGAGTGGTCTGCACGCCTTCGTAGAACAGTCCGGAGTCGCCGAATCCAGCCATCTGCTTGAGTCGTTTGATGTCGCGCGAGAGTCGTTTGGGGTTGTTGGCATACATCTCCCAAAGTCTCTGGAGCGATGGAGTGGTGCGCTTTTCGAGAGCGCACATCTGTTCGTATATGGTACGGGGCGGTATATGTAGCTCAATGCCCAATTCCACAACCGGGTGTGAAAATTCGGATTTCACACCAACGGGCTTCTTCTGATACAGCTGTATGAGCAGAAGCCAGTAGTCGTCTGACCAAAGAGTATTATTTGCCATAATCGATAAACATTGTTACAGATGCAAAGTTACTGAAAGTCTTGCACAAAATGTAATTCTAACCTTAAAAGTTGAGTTTTTAATAAAATATAAAAAATAGCTATATAATAATGTAAGAGCAAAAATTTTCTTACTTTTGCGCCCAAATTAAAGTACACAAAGCAAAATCATGCAAGAAAACTTAGTGATTGTCGAGAGCCCCGCCAAGGCAAAGACCATAGAGAAGTTTCTGGGTTCCGACTACAAAGTGATGTCCTCATACGGACACATACGCGACCTTAAGAAGAAGGAAATCAGCATAGACAAGGACACGCTGCAGCCAGCATACGTCATACCTAAGGACAAGGAAGAACTTGTAAAGAAACTGCGTGAGAGCGCAAAGAAGGCACACAAGGTGTGGCTCGCATCCGATGAGGACCGCGAGGGAGAGGCTATTTCGTGGCATCTGTGCGAGGTGTTGGGCCTGGATGAGGCTTCGACCAACCGTATTGTATTCCATGAGATTACAAAGCCTGCCATCCTTGCGGCAATAGAGCATCCGCGACACCTTGATATGAACCTTGTCAATGCGCAGCAGGCACGCCGCGTGTTGGACCGTATTGTGGGTTTCAAGCTTTCGCCCGTACTGTGGCGCAAGGTGAAACCGGCTCTGTCGGCAGGCCGTGTACAGTCGGTAGCCGTTCGTCTTATCGTAGAACGTGAGCGCGAGATACAGCAGTTCAAGAGCGAACCGTACTATCGTATTAATGCAATCTTCGCCATAACCAATGCCGACGGATCGCAGTCGGAGGTAAAGGCCGAGCTTGACAAGCGTTTTGCAACACACGATGAGGCCCTCGCCTTCCTCGACAAGTGCAAGAAGGCAGAGCATCAGGTAGAGAGTGTGAGCAAGAAACCGTTCAAACGCATGCCCGCACCGCCTTTCACCACTTCGACATTGCAGCAGGAAGCCGCACGCAAACTCGGCTTCTCGGTGTCGCAGACCATGATGGTAGCGCAGCGTCTGTACGAAAACGGTCTTATCACCTACATGCGTACTGACAGCGTAAACCTCTCAAGCCTGTGCATAAACGCAGCAAAGGAGGAGATAATCAAGCTGTATGGCGAGGAGTATAGTTCGTCACGCAACTTCCACACCCACTCTAAGGGTGCCCAGGAAGCGCACGAAGCCATCCGTCCGACATACATGAGCAACACCACAATCGAGGGTACTGCCCAGGAGCGCCGACTATACGACCTCATCTGGAAGCGTACGGCTGCCAGCCAGATGTCGGAAGCTCAGATTGAGAAGACTACCGTAACCATCGGCATCAGCACCACCGACGAGCACTTTATTGCTAATGGTGAGGTTGTAAAGTTTGACGGATTCCTGAAGGTTTATCGCGAGTCGACCGACGACGAACAGAACGAGCAGCGTGACGAATTTGCTCACAACCTGCCCGTTATAAAGGAAGGCGACACGCTGAAGCGCCGTGAGATAACATCAACCGAGCGCTACTCGCAGGGTCCCACACGCTATACTGAGGCAAGCCTTGTGCACAAACTCGAAGAACTGGGCATCGGACGCCCGTCAACATATGCACCGACCATCTCTACCATACAGCAGCGTGAGTACGTTGTAAAGGGTGACAAGAAGGGCGAAGAGCGCCCTTACGTCATCGACACATTGCGCGGACTCATCGTCACACCGACACGCAAGGTGGAGCTTACGGGCAATGAGAAGGGCAAGCTGCTGCCTACCGACATAGGCATCGTTGTCAACGACTTCCTCATGCAAAACTTCCCCACCATCATGGACTATAACTTCACCGCCAAGGTAGAGCAGCAGTTCGACCAGATAGCCGACGGCAAGGAGGAGTGGACCGACATGATGCAGCACTTCGACCGCGAATTTGAGCCTACCGTAGAGAAGGTGATGAATGCACGTTCGGAGCACAAGGCGGGCGAACGCAAGCTTGGTGACGACCCCAAGAGCGGTCATCCGGTGTTCGTGAAGATAGGCCGTTATGGTCCGGTAGTGCAGATTGGTACAGCCGACGACGACGAAAAGCCGCGCTTTGCACAGCTTCCCACCGACAAGAGTATGGAGACCATCACGCTGGAGGAGGCTCTCGAACTCTTCAAGATGCCCCGTACCGTAGGCGAATATGAAGGCAAGAGCGTGACAATCGGTGCCGGACGATTCGGACCATACGTTCTTCACAACAAGATGTACACCTCCATACCGAAGGACGAGGACCCGATGACCATCACGCTCGACCGCGCCATAGAGCTGATTGAAGCCAAGCGCAAGAGCGAAGAGGAACGCCATATGAAGAAGTTTGACGAAGATCCCAAGCTCGAAGTGCTCAACGGACGCTACGGTCCTTACATCGCCTACGACGGCAAGAACTACCGCATCCCACGCGAACTGCATGCCACTGCCGCCGAACTCACCTACGAGCAGTGTATGGACATAGTAAACAATCCGCCGGCTCCCAAGAAAAGAGCGGCTAAGAAGTAATAATAAAAAGCCCTACCCCTAGCCCCTCCCCCGCAGGGAGGGGAGTGGTATGTTTAGCATACGATAATCATTAGCATACAAATATATTAATAGTATGCTTAAGCTAACATTACATATAACTCCCCTCCCTGCGGGGGAGGGGCCGGGGGTAGGGCTTTTTTAATATTATATAATATGACTAGAATCATCCTCATAGGCTACATGGGAGCCGGAAAGACTACCATAGGCAAGGCTCTTGCCAAAGCTCTTGGAGTCACATTCTATGATCTCGACTGGTATATCGAGACACGTATGCGACGCACTGTGAAGCAGATATTCGACGCAGAAGGCGAAGATGGGTTCCGTCGCATCGAATATAACATGCTGCATGAGGTGGCTGAGTTTGAGAATGTAGTCATTTCGTGCGGAGGAGGCACTCCCTGCTTCTTCGACAACATCGACTACATGAACCGACAGGGCAAGGTGGTGTATCTGAAGGCATCGCCCGAAGTGCTCTACGAGCATCTGAAGATGGGCAAGTCGGTGCGTCCGCTGCTGCTCAACAAGACGCCTGAGCAGGTGCGCGAGTTTATTGTCGAGCAACTCGCACACCGCGAACAATTTTATTCAAAGGCCGATTACACGCTCGACATAAACCTACTCGACAATCACGACAAGATAAATATTACGGTTGATAAGCTACAAAAATTGATTGAAAAATGAAGAAATGGACCATTGACGACTCTCGCGAGTTATACAACATCAACGGTTGGGGCACCTCTTACTTCGGTGTCAACGACAAGGGCGACATGTATGTAACACCCTGCAAGGACAACGTGCAAATCGATTTGCGCGACGTCATGGACGAGCTACAGCTGCGCGACGTTACGCCACCAGTGCTGCTACGCTTCCCCGACATTCTCGACAACCGTATCGAGAAGACCTCCAGCTGCTTTAAGAAGGCTGCCGAGGAGTACGAATACAAGGGCGAGAACTTCATTGTATACCCTATTAAGGTGAACCAGATGCAACCCGTCGTTGAGGAAATCATCTCGCACGGACGCAAGTTCAACCTCGGATTGGAGTGTGGCTCAAAGCCCGAGCTGCACGCTGTTATCGCTGTGCAGTGCCAGAGCGACTCTATCATAGTGTGCAACGGCTACAAGGACCAGAGCTACATCGAACTGGCGCTGTTGGCACAGAAGATGGGCAAGCGCATATTTATCGTTGTCGAGAAGATGAGCGAGATAGGACTGATTGCCGCTGCTGCCAAAAAGCTGGGCGTGAAGCCCAACATCGGCATACGTATCAAGCTGGCTTCAAGCGGATCGGGCAAATGGCAGGAGAGCGGAGGCGACGCTTCGAAGTTCGGACTGCGCTCGTCGGAGCTGCTCCAGGCGCTCGAAACACTCGACGACAAGGGTCTGCACGACTGCGTCAGACTCATCCATTTCCACATCGGATCGCAGATAACCAAGATACGACGCATTCAGACTGCACTGCGCGAGGCTGCCAACTTCTACGTACAGCTGCACAAGATGGGCTACAACATCGATTTCGTTGACTGTGGCGGTGGCCTTGGCGTCGACTACGACGGAACACGCTCGTCGTCGAGCGAGAGCTCGGTCAACTACTCTATCCAGGAGTATGTCAACGACTGCGTATATACATTCGTCGATGCTTCGAACAAGAACAGTATCAAGCATCCTAACCTTATCACCGAGAGTGGACGCTCGTTGTCAGCCCACCACTCTGTACTCATCACCGACGTACTCGAAACTACGTCGCTGCCTGAGATGCGCGAGGAGTTTGAACCGTCGGAGAACGACCACCAACTCGTAAAGGACCTCTACGAGATATGGGACAACCTCAACCCACGCACTATGCTTGAGGACTGGCACGACGCCGAGCAGATACGCGACGAGGCTCTCGACCTCTTCTCGCACGGCATCGTCGACCTGCGCACACGTGCCGAGATAGAGAGCATGTACTGGAGCGTTTGCCGCGAAGTGAACAGCATGGCAAAGACACTGAAGCACACTCCCGACGAGCTGCGCGGCCTGGACAAGCTGCTTGCCGACAAATACTTCTGCAACATATCTATATTCCAGTCGCTCCCCGATGCTTGGGCTATCGACCAGCTCTTCCCCATCGTGCCCATTCAGCGACTCAACGAGCGCCCCACACGCAACGCTACGCTGCAGGACATCACCTGCGACAGCGACGGCAAGATAGCCAACTTCGTGACCAACCGTCAGGCCACTCACGTGCTTCCGGTACATCCTATCAAGAAAAACGAAGACTATTATCTCGGCGTTTTCCTTGTAGGTGCCTATCAGGAGATTCTCGGCGATATGCACAACCTCTTCGGCGACACCAACGCCGTACACATCTCGGTGAAGGACGGTGGCTACAGCATCGACCAGATATTCGACGGTGAGACTGTTGAGGAAGTGCTCGACTACGTACAGTATAATCCCAAGAAACTCGTGCGACAGCTCGAGATATGGGTGACCAAGAGCGTTAAGGCGGGTAAAATATCGCTCGAAGAGGGCAAGGAGTTCCTCAGCAACTACCGCTCAGGACTGTATGGTTATACTTATTTGGAGTAATTGAAGCCCTCGCTCAAATGGCGTGGCAAAACAAAAACAAAGCGGGCTGAAAGCCCAATGTCTCCATAGCCCAGGGCAACGCCCTGGGTAAAAAGACAGATATAATATAGCGCCCTGTAAGGGCAAATCTCTTTTGTTACAGAGAGTTGCCCTTACAGGGCGCTTAGTTCATCAATTGCAATCTACCCAGGGCGTTGCCCTGGGCTAAGAACTTTTGCCCCTTCGGGGCGTTCTGATAGCAATTATTGGCACACACTAATTGTTTTTATCTTATAGCCCGTAAATATTTTACGCTTATGAAAATCACAATAATTAAGGTTGGCGGCGCCGTTGTGGAGGATTCTGCACAGCTTGCCGCTCTTCTTGAGGGTTTCAAGAAGGTTGAGGGATACAAGATTCTGGTACATGGAGGCGGCCGTCGCGCCACTAAGGTGGCTGCCGAGCTCGGCATAGAGAGCAAGATGGTGGGCGGACGACGCATCACCGACGCCGAAATGCTTGAAGTGGTGACGATGGTTTACGGTGGACTGGTCAACAAGAACATCGTGGCACAGCTGCAATCGCTTGGTATCAACGCCATAGGATTAACCGGTGCCGACATGGATGTGATACGTTCGCACAAGCGTCCGCTAAAGGACGGTGTCGACTTCGGATTTGTCGGCGATGTAGACAAGGTGAATGCCGAACGCCTCAAGACCCTTATAGATGCCGGAATGACCCCCGTTCTTGCCCCTCTGACGCACGATGGTGCCGGAACGATGCTCAACACCAATGCTGACACGATAGCTTCGGAGACGGCACGTGCGCTTGCCGCGCTCTACGACGTAACGCTGGTGTACTGTTTTGAGAAACCCGGTGTGCTCGCCAATCCCGACGACGACACAAGCGTAATCCCTACCATCACCCGAAATGACTTCAACCGACTCACAGCCGACGGAACTATATCTGGCGGAATGCTGCCCAAGATAGAGAATGCACTCGCTGCTGTTGAGGCAGGAGTGAAGAAAGTGGTGATAACCAAGGCTGACAGCATTGGCAAGGGAGGAACGGTTATTCAGTCAGAAAACTGAAACTGTATACTTGAAAGTTGAGAATTGAAGAGGAC